>Ga0315315_10004627_pt1 | contig 12682 bp, 5 predicted proteins | sample M140m3416metaG_FD_203699 | JGI IMG/M metagenome (GOLD analysis project Ga0315315, IMG submission 203699) | Ammonia-oxidizing marine archaeal communities from Monterey Bay, California, United States - M1 40m 3416 | ecosystem: Environmental > Aquatic > Marine > Intertidal zone | place: USA...
TTTCTTTAGCCATTTTTGCATTTCTTATTGCAAGTGCAGCCGGTGTAGATAATAATTCAAGCAATTTACGATCATCTTCTATAAATAATTTATCTGGAGTTTCTTTATTAAGACAATGAATTACGCCTATACATTCGTTTGCTACAATTAAAGGTGAACATAAAACTGAATAAGTTGTGAAATTAGTCTTGTTATCCAAATCAAAATAAAATTCAGCAATTTCTCTTACATCTTTTCTTACATTTCCAACTCTTATACATTTTTTTTGTTCTACAGCTCTTGCCATTACTCCATCATTTAAATCTAGAACATATTCTTCTAAATGATGCTGGTTTAATGATGCTATGCATTCAAATTTTTTTTGATTATTAATAAAAAAAATATTTGCAGCTTGGGCATTCAATCTTGAAATTATAATTCTTAATGCAGTATTTAAAGTATCATTAAGATCAAGAGATAAAGCAAATTCTTGATTAATTTTGTTTATAATTTGTAAATCAATATTGTCTTGTATTGTTTTTTTATCTTCAATTTTTGGTTTTTTTTTATTAAAAAATATCATTTTGTTAACCACTAATTTAACCCTTTTTTGGTAAATTTATCAAATAATGAAATGCCATATATAATTATTGGATGAGTATTTTGTGTGTTAATTATATATTAATTTAAAAATTAATATGCAGATGATAAATAAAAAATATTTCTACTTAGGTTTATTTTTAATCTTTTTTATTTCTATTAAGGTAATTAATCCTCCAATAAATCAAAAAATCTCTTTAATAAGTTACGATTTTTATCAAAAAATATTTAATAGAGGTGAAGTTGAAAATATAACTATTATTGATATAGATGAAAAAAGCTTAGCTAAGATAGGTCAATTTCCATGGCGAAGAGATATCTATTCTCAAATTTTAAATAATGTAAATCAATACAATCCCTCAGCAATAGCATTTGATATTATATTTAGTGAAAAAGATAAATTAAATCCTCAAAATTTACTAAAACAACTTCAAAAAGAAAGTGATCAATTCACAAATGTTGAGGTACAAAATACCAATCAAATTTTTATCGACACCATAAAACAATCTAAAGTTATCTTACCTATCATTGGAGAACCTAAAGATAACTTTGTAATTAATAATTCAAAACCAAAATTAAGAATAATTGCGAAGGGAGATGACCCAAAAAATTTTATTTATAAGTATAAAAATAAGATTATTTCTTTAGAAGAGATTAACGATGCGGCAACTGGAATTGGTTCAATTTCTTTATTACCAAATATTGATGGTATTATTAGAAGAGTTCCGGTTTTGTATAATATTGATAACCAAATTTGGCCATCACTAGCTCTGGAAGCAGTAAGGGTTTCAACTAATCAAAAAAATTTATTAGTACAAACTAATAGTGGGGGAATTGAATTAATTAAAACTAGGACAAATACAATCCCAAGTAATCAAAATGGAGTAATCAATATAAAGTATAAAAAATTTGATAAAGAAAATTATATTTCTGCGGTTGATATCATAAATAATGATTTTGATAAAAAAAGAGTTGAAAATAAAATAATTTTAATAGGATCATCTGCTCAAGCATTATTTGATATTGTCAAAATCTCAAATGGTGAAATAGTTCCAGGAGTTGAAATTCATGCTCACATCATTGATAATATTTTAAAAAATGAAAGCATTTCTAGGAACTTTTATACTCAGGCGGCTGAAAATATTATTTTTGCTTTATTAGTATTATGTTTAATTTTTATTCCAATGAAGATTAAACCTAAATTCAGCATTCTTTTTTTTGTTGGCTCAATTGTATCTATAAATCTATTAAGCGTTGCTATTTATCAGTTTAACTTTTATTTAGACACTTTATTTGCAAGTATCGCTGGAACCTTAATGTTCATGACCTCATTATATTTCAGATATTTGGAAGAAAATTCTATCGCTTTAGAAAATGAAAAAAAACAATCAATTTTAAAGAAAGAGAGGGAAATTGCTGGAGAAGTTCAGAAAAAATTATTTCCAAATAATAAAAAAATTGAAAAATATATCTATGCTAGAAATACTCCAGCAAAAGATGTTTCTGGAGATTATTATGATTATTATCAAGTAACTGATAATGAGATTTATTTCATTCTAGGAGATGTAACTGGTAAAGGAATTAAAGCTGGGATATTAATGGCAAATGCTTCTGCTGTTTTTAGATCTTTAGCGAAAATGAATTCATCTGTATCTAAAACTGCTTTATATATAAATAACCAAGTCAAAGACTCTTCTTATCAAGCAATGTTCATAACAGCAATTTTAGGAAGGATTAATTTAGAAAAAAAGGAAATGGAATTTATTAATATGGGTCACGAACCTATGATGGTATTAGATCAGAATTTTAATTTTGAATATATAAAATCAACTTTACCACCAATGGGATTGATGCCCGTTAAAGATGAGTCTTTTTTTAAAACTTCTACAATGAATATATCTGAAAAAACTATATTAATTTATACTGATGGTGTTACCGAGGGATATATTGATGAGGGTAAAGAATTAGAAGTGGCTGGTTTAGAAAGTGAAATAAAGAAATTAAATTCCACAGCTCCAGATATTATTATTAATCATGCAACAAAAATTCTTACTGAAAAGGGTTATAGTTTAAGAGACGATATAACAGCTTTAGGAATTAAAATATGAACCATAATAGGTTTATTTATAATTGTTTAAATTAATAATAGTCATTATAAAGTTTCGATAATTTTATGTTAAAATATTTTTATAGAATAATTGTTGTATTTTTTGTTTTATCAAGTGCTGCTTATGCTGAGATTTCTTATAGAGAGATTTTGGAAAAACCTACTGATCTTGAGTTGAATTTAAATTTTGCAAAACAGGAACAAAAAGCAGGTAATTTAAAAAATACTATTGCTACACTAGAGCGACTTAGTATGCTCTATCCATCTAACACTGAAATAAAATTATATTTATTATCAATCGTTGTTAAAATGGATTCACCAGCCAAACTTACTTTATTAGTTCAGTCGATAATGTCTGATCCAAACACCAAGTCTGATACTAAAAAATTAGTTGCCGAACTTTTAGAGGGTGAAAATAAATTAGCTGAGAAAAGTAAATGGTTTGCTTACATGGATTTATCTTACTCACAAACTGAGGACTCAAACTATGATAATTATTCAGAATCTGGAAAAAGAATGATTATGGGAAACTTTGTAGATTTTAATTTGGGAGGATTACATAAGTATGACAAAAGTTATAAAAGAGGCAGTGCATTAACAGTTGGTAAAAATATTGACGATACTTCATCTTTATTTTTAAATTTAGGATTAGATATTACTACATTAAATAAAAAAGAGACAGGTGAGAGTGATATTATAAACGCTTCTGCAAGTTATTTTAAAATTATCGGCAAACATTACATCACACCTTATGTATATATTTTAGAACCTAACTACAGGGGTGTAGCTGATACAAGTGTTTATGGTTTGGGCTTAAATAATACTTACATTCATAATGAGAAAAGAAATTTTAATTACACAGGAAGTGTTGCACACACAAAGTACAAGCCTAACGCAACTTTTCCTAGTGTAAAGTCTAGTGAAAATGATGTTTATAGTTTTAGCATTAAAGATAATATAAATATTACTAACAAGAATAAATATGGAAAAAAATTAATTTGGACGCAGTTGAAATCTGCAGCAGATGTTAGTGAATATAACAAGATAGGTTTCGAATTATCTTACGCACATATTTTACCTTTTGGAACCATTAATTTATCTAATCAAATTTCTGAAAAAAGATATCGAGACAAAAATGTTGCGATTTTAGGTGTGGACGGTAATAAGGACAATCTGATAAGAAAAGACCATCAGATTCTTAGCAATATTTCTTTGAAGGGACAATTAAATCAACTTTTACCATTTGGATTTGTGAAATCCATCAATAAAAAAAATAATATTTTTTATGATATTAGTTTTACAGATATTAGAACAGATTCGAACATTCATAATTATACAACCCAAAAAGATCTTTTAACGTTAGGGCTGACAAAAAGACTTAATTTTAATGGATTATTTAATTAAACTTATAATCCATTTAAATATAGTTTTGTAATATCTTAATAAATACCCAATTCGAGTTTTTTTTTTCTTTAGTTTTTTTTTAATTATATTAATATTTGATGATGAGGTTTTTAACTTATATCACTTTACTATTAATCAGTGTAAATATTGCAGGTGCTAGTAGTCCAGAGTTTATTGGCGTTATTGGTGCAGCAATTGGTGATGTTAAAAATCAGAAAAATGAAAAATTATCTAATGGTTCAAAAATATATTTTGGAGATACAATTGAAGTGAGTGAACAATCAAATGCTCAGGTATTATTTTTAGATCAAACTGTAATAACTATCGGTGAAAAATCAGAATTAACTGTTGATGAATTTATATATGACCCTGAAACAAATGATGGTAAAATGGTTACTAATATAAAATCAGGCACAGTAAAGGTTATCACAGGTCAAATAAGTAAAAAAAATCCAGATAATTTAGAGGTCAATGTTACAACTGGTACAATTGGTGCAAGAGGTACAGAATTTGTAGTAGTGGCAGAATCTAATGACGAAAATAAAATTATTCTATTAGGTCCTGGACCTAACAATACTCTAGGAATGATGCCAGGAACTTTACAGGTTTCAGATGGATTAAATACAATAGAAATAATAAAACCAGGATATGAGTCAGTTTTGACAAATTAATATTATGAAAATAAAAACATTATTATACACAAGCACTTTAACTTTATTCTTAACATCAAAAGTATTTGCTGCGGTTTCAGTTGCAACACCATCAAATACACTTTCACAAGTTGCAAATTCTATGAATTTTAGTTCAAGTACGAACAATAATATAGCCATTTCTCAAACAGCAAGTCAAACATCAACCATAATTGATGCAGAAGAATTAAAAGAAGATGTTGCTAATGCTGCAGAAGCAGCAGGTCTAGAAGTTGATACGGCAGCTCTCGAAATACTTTCTAGTTCAGCATCTAACGATAATTCTGTATTTGCTCAAATTGCAGACAATATTGATAGTGAAAAGTATGATTGGGATAAAATGCCTACATTTGATGCAGATACAATAGTTTTTAAAGACTCTTCTTGGAACGACTTAGTAAAGGTTAATGGTGTATCATCAGTTACTGGATTGTCTTATACTTCAAATAATAATTTTTTTGATGGCACTGCTGGTTCACAACAGGGGAGAGGTGCATCATTTGTTAATGTAGCTAAAGGAGAGATATCAGCTATTTTTTATCTAAGAGTAAAAAGAAATACAACTTTAGTTGATGGTAGTGACTGGGCTCTTGGAGGTACTACTGTAGCAGGTGCTCACTTTACAGGAGTTGCAGGTATGACAGCTTTCCCTACTTCTGGAACAGCTACTACTGGCTTCATAGCTGATGGACGTGATTGGGGAACAGGTTTTGATGATGACCATCAATCAATGAAAGCAAGTGCAACTACATTACAAAAAACTTGGCGTGAAGGTGAGGAGGGGGGAGATACACGAGAAAATATTATGGATTGGTATAATAATCATACTAATGGTAACTGGGATAACAGAGTATTTGTAACAGGAAAAGCTATTATTCCAGATGGCAAAAATCTCAAAGGAACGTTTTCACTAGAATCAGGAAGTTGTGCTGATAGTTGTACAGAAAAAGAGTATGTTGAAAGTATTGAAAGATGGGAATACACAGGTAACTATGTAGCTGAAAAGTGGGATGGTCAAACCTATTTAATTACTGACTAATTTTTCTTAATTTAATCTATAATCAAATAACTAGTGAACAATCTACTATTTGCATCTATTATCTTTACAGCTCTTAACATATTCTTAATTGTTTACGCATATTCGCTAAATTTCTTTCCACAGAAATGGAGAAAAAAAGTTAATCAGGATACTCTAGTTGGACTAGCTTTAATTTTTTTAACAATGGCTACAGCTTTTTTATGGGTTTTTTATTTTTTCTTTAAAATTTTTATAATTTAAAAATTATAAGTTGCTGATAATAAAAAATTTGAGTGAAAATTTGCATCTTCAATGTGACCTAAATCCTCAGTTAAAATAGCCTTTATTCCTGTTTTAAAATTCTCTGAATGTTTAGTATGATAGTTAAAAGTCAAATCTTTTTGTCTTCCTGTTGGTGCCAAACTTATTTTATGATCTTGGTAGGGTAGAATACCATTTATATCTGCTAAACCCATAAATCTAAATGTCATATTACCTTTCTCGACTCTATTAGGTTGAGATAAAGATATATTTAATTGATCATTTTTGAATAAATCTTTGAGTTCATAATTAATTTCAAAACTTGATGACAAAATATCTGAACTATTAATTATTAGAGAATTCTTTGCATTGTCTAGTTTTGAATTCCCAAACATAGTACTGAAGTAAATATTTCCCAAGTTATTCAATTTTTTTGAGAAATTAAAACCATAAAAGTTTGATATATTATCTTTATCATTTAAATTGAAAGCACCTGAGCCTTCAGATAATAAGAATGTGTTTTCTTCTTTTAAAATACCTGTTGTAAATGATAATAAATCAAATTTATCACTATCTAAATTAAATGATAACGCCAATGTTTCCAAGGGTACAGAAATATTCTTATTAATATTAGTTATTGGATTAAATTTAGAGTTATTATATCCAAGTATTATATTTTTATCTAAAAAATAGAATTTATTGTTAAATCCAATACCTTTATTTTCTGTAGTAAAAGGATTTATATAATGTTTATTATTATATAAATCAAAGTTTTGTAAAGCGATGTTAGGTTGGTCTAAAGTAAGACTTAAGCCAGAATTATTTTCACCTCTAAAATTTAGATATTCACCATTATAAATATTAAGATCTTTTGAAACTTTATCCTCATTAAACTCAAAATTTCTAAGATAATCTAATTCTTCTTCTATAGTGTAAGAAATTTTTTGCTCAGTTAAAGAATTGTAATTAATAAAATCAGAAACATTTAGCTCAAAACCTCCATTTAATGCATCATAAGCATAAGCAGTTTTACCTTTTAAACCATTTGCAATTCCATCTCCAAGAGAGCTAGACATTAACATAGAAGTGGATGAAACAGGTAATTTTTGAATTTGTGAAAGTGAGAATGGAACTGCGCTTCCTCCTGATCCCCCACCTCCTGATCCTCCGCCTCCTGCAAAACCAAATCCTCCTGGATTTAAATCAGAAGTGATAGGTGATAGTGCAGCTTCCATATCTGGTACACCGTGTCCCCATTCATTATTGTAACCATGTTTAATAGAAGCTCCATGTGTAGTAAATATTGTAACTCCATCTGGTGTAAACCATTCATTATTTGCAGATGCTAAAATTCTATCCGTTAATTGTTCAGGCGTATGATTTGGAAAAGCTTGCCCTAAAAGTGCAATCATACCTGAAACTTGAGGGGCTCCCATTGAAGACCCACCAGCACTTAGATAAATACTAGTACCGCTACCATTTACGAAACCTGCTGCTGCAATTTCATGGTCATCAACAACTAGACACCATTCTTTAGCTGAACCACAAGGATTTCCTAATCTATTAAAATCTGAAGTTGATGCCCCAGATAAAGATGTTCCAGTAAATTCAGCATACATCACAGTAAGCCAAGCATCTGTTAAATCTACTGAGTCATCTGTACCATTAAAATAAACTGGTAAGGCAGACATCATACTTACATCTCCATCATCTGGAAAATTGTCGTTAGCCCAAACTATAACTCCATTATTTTGAAAATTATCTAAAGCAGTTATATATGTTGCTGTATGATCACCAAAATTGGCCATACTTGAGCTTTCTAATTCTTCTCTTATATTTTTTCCACTAGCATTTGCATCAGAGACTAATTCATCCCATTCAACGGAACTTGTACAAACATCACCAACACAACCTTGTTTGTAACCCCAGCTATTATTCATTACAATTGCTGAATGTGTGTTTCTTGCAGTATCAATATCAGCCGCTTGTTCTGTGCCATTATCAAGAAAAGTTGAAAAAACTAAACTAGCATCTGGAGCAACGCCATGAGTTGTTCCATCTACAATACCTAATGCAATACTAGCTACATGAGTTCCATGTTCAAATTCAGTGCTACTTGGTGTTTGATTATCCAACATTGTTACTGTTTTACCTTGAAAAGATGAGTGATTACTGTGCATTTTACCATCCATTACATATATCACCTCACCATTTCCAGTTAGCGTGGTTGCTCCAGATTTAAAGGAGTGAGCTTTATGTAAATTAACTAATTCATAAGGATGTAAATTATTGGATGATTGATCTACAGTAGTCCAAGAAGATCTTCCTTTTATAGTATTTTGCTCACTTGTAGTCCCTTCAGAAAAAGCAGTAGAGTTACATTTTAAAACATAATCATGAATAGTAATTGTTGTAGAAGTGTTACCTGTTGTTGCAACTTCATCATCAGTGACGCTTGCAGCTATGGTTACAGTTTCAGAAGTTTCAACTGTTGTGTCATTTGTTGGATCTAAAGTTATAGTTCCTGAAGTTGCTCCTTCAGCAATTGTAGAAGATGTGGATGAAAGACTATAATCAGTATCCAATGTTGCTGTTCCACCAATTGCATAGGTTACTGTAACATTAGCACTGTGTGCTTTAGTAAGATTGGCTGTGATTGTTATATTTGAATCACATTCCCCAACAGATGATGAGGAAATTGAAAATGATATTGTGGCTGGACCAGATGAATCTCCACCACCACCACCTCCTCCTCCTCCAGCCATAGCTGCAAGGCCAATACCACCTGCAACTAAAGCCATAGTGCCTGTATTTATTTCAGCCGTGCCACTAATAGTGGAAACAGTAGCTGTAGGAACAGAAACTTTTGGAGGAACCATAGAAGCTAGTAAATTTAAATTAAAAGAATTATAAATATTTAGCAAAATTTCCTGTCTTTTAATTTCAGATAGGTATTTTTTTTTGTACGTTAGATTGTTAATATCTTCAGTTAAACTAAAAATATTTTCAGGGTTTTTTTTGATAAAATTATTAAGTTTATTAAAATTTTTATTATCTAGAGTAAATTTTTTTGTCTTATACTCTTCTGAGAAAATAGCAGATGGTTGATCAAATATATTTTTTTCTTCAACGTTTTTTATTTTTGGTTTAAAAATATTATCTATTACTTTTGATAATTTTGGTTTTGATTTTTTTATCGACTCTTTTTTGGGTAAATTTAAGTCAATAATATCATCAATTATTCCATAATCTTTTTTTATTAATTCTAAGCTATCTTCTTCAATAATTATTTTTTTTTGTTTGTAACAATTTTTAAGATTTATTTTATACTCATTGAATGTATTATATGAACTTACACAGCTATTTAATTCATTAAAATTTTTAAAAAATTTTCCATCTTTAACTTCAGCTAATTTAGGATTTTTTACACTAATTGGATTTTCTAATTTTTCTGAGCCAGTATTTATTAAATTTGATTTTGAATTTGAGGAAACATCAGACTCTTTGGTTGCACTAAATGGATCATTTAACACAAGCTCCTCTTCATCTACAACTACCAACTCTACAACATCGTTTTCAATGGTTTTCGCAGAATTTATGCTTAAACAAAATAAAAATAAGATGACAACAAACTTTTTTAAATGCATAGCTATCGAATCATAATACACGCATCGCTTTATCTTGTCTCAAGATAATTCTATAATAAATCTTGCAATTAAAATTTGAAAAGCAAAATACTTTTAAAAGTTTTCTCTCCAACTATCTCTAACTGACTCAGCGTCCAATATACCAGTATTGATACTAATCATATCTTCTTCTTCAGTTGGATTACCTGATAAATTAGCAAATAATTTATTAGCAAAAACAATTATTCTTGAGAGGATACCAGTTCCTACATTTCTACATTTGAGTGTATTTACAGATGGATCTGGGTCTCCACCTAGTTCATTTACAGATTTATTAGTCCCACATTCATCATCAATTGCACAAATATAAGCGTTACCTATAGCACAAAGGTCATTTTCGTTAGGTTTATAAATTGGAAAGTATACTCTTCCTGCAAAAACAGTAGGCTCTGCTGAACCTTTGGCAAAGTCTTTTAATATTATATACCATCCTCTTTTTGTTGGGTCAGGACATAACTCACCTGTTTCATCATCTGTTGTATCAACACAATCACTTATATTCTCAATATCTTCAATTGGATCACCATCTATAAATTTAAAATTAGGAAAGTCCTTGTCTCTAATGCCAAACATTATGTTTTCTACTCCTGTCGATCTATCATTTATTCGACTAAAATCTCCTGTTGAATTAAAAAGCCATAATCCAGATGTAGTTGTGCCAATTGTTGCATCTAACGCGTGATACATTAATCTTTGATTAATATTATTTGTTCCTGCGCTAAATAAAATTGTTTTATCAAATCGTTTTATTTCTTCAGAACCTGCTGGACAATCACCAGTTAAGAATCCATTATCACATTTCATGTTTGTTAAATTAATCTTAGTAATTTTACCCTCATAATCAGGCTGGTAAACCAATGCTCCTCTAAATCGTATTCCAGTAGTACCGGTATCAGCAGTTATTACGGTTGGTGTTGCTGGAGTTGAGCTTACAATGCCGTCTCCTTCAAGATTATCTATATCAATTTTTTTTTCAACTTTTCCTATATGGGTTGTATCTTCTAAATTTATAACAAAAACAGAGGATCCAATATACTCATTAGCCGTACTAATACCGGCTCCCATAACAGCAACGTAAATATCATCAGCAGGCTCGTCATCTGGAGCATCTGTATTAGGCATTCTAAAAATTCTTGGAGATGACCATGTCTCTGCTAGAGTACTATAGTCATAAAATTTACCTTTTAACTCTTCAGTTACACCTAATTGGTCAGAGCTTTTATCTAAAGTTAAAGATAATGCAGTTGTTGTTTCTGGTGCATCTGCATTAGCTTGATAAGTCATATCGTCAGCAAATGTAATTATTGTATCACCACTCCCATTTTTTGAAACTGAATAACCTGCTATTTCTGTACCATTTACTTTTATATTTTTTATATCACCAACAGTAATGTCTATAGGAAAAGTCCAAACCTTACTTTTGTAACAAGTTGTTGTAAGCTGTCCTTGAGCATCTTTTACGTCTGTACAAGTCGTATCAGTTTCACCTTGCTGTTCTTTTTGTATTGCAAGCTTTGCCTCTCCAAAGTTAGCCAAACTATAGACTGCAGATATATACGGCCATTTATTAAATACCCCTAGATGATCAACATGGTGAACAAAATGATTAATTTCGTCATTGAAAACTGAATAAAGATGTAACGGAGCAGTTGGATTTGTTATATCTAAAACAGAAAAACCTGCACCACCTCTTCCATAAGGTATCATTAAAATTGTATACCAATCCAATCCTCTTATTGGATGTGAAAAATACATATCATGAACAGTAGGGGAGCCATCTACTCCATAAATTGCATTGCTTCCACCTCCATCTATGCTATTTAAATTACTATTTACCATAGTTGGAAATTGCGCTGCAATAAAAGGTGGAATAAAAGCCCACAATTCCTGTCCTGTCGTTGCATTAATAGCGTGCAAAGCCCCACTATTAGAACCCACATAAATTACTTTTTCTCGATTTTCATTATCTATTTTAAAGGTTGAATCATAATTATTTAAAGTTCTCCAGTAAGCTTCTTGGTTTATTGAATTAAATTTTGTTTCAGCATTAGGAGGACCTACTACAATTAATTCAGAATGATATATTTCTCCAAATGGGTGTTCTCTAGTTTTAGTTAAATCACAATCTCCAGCATAATCGAAATAGTCAGTCCCTCGTGTAAATTCTATTAATCCTTTTATGTCATCAGCAATACCATCTTGTACTCCATCTTCATTACTACATCTAGCAAGTCTATCGGACCCTCCAATGCCAGTTGATCTATGATAGTCTCCCATGATGTTTCCAGTAAGGTTAAATAATTGACCTACTTCAACTGAATTATCTTTATGAAAATTATTATATTTTCCATTTCCCATATCTGCTTCGTAAGATGGACTGTTTTCAACTAAAACTGTCCACAACTTTCTATTCTCAGGAGCTTGTAGCTCATCAACAAAACTCCAATTTCCTATATCACTATCATCTATATTACCTTGGCCATCGACTTTTTTTCTAAGCAATGTACCTTTCCACTCTTTATTTTGTCTGTATTCAAAAGTTGCTTGAAATAATGAACCACCCTCCTCTATAGTTGCGGATATAGCAGGAGCCGTAAATGAAAATTTTTGTGCAACAATTCCTGATAACAAAGATGAAAGTTGAGTTTTTAAACTATGTTGTGTTCTAGCAAATATAGCCGTTGGAGTTGCTCCATTTGAAAGTATTTTATCAGGATCACCTATTACTGCAAATTCGTTGAAGGCAATTTTTCCAGCTGCAGTCAGACCAGGTCCGTAACCAACCATAATAGTTAAAACACCCTTAGCAGCTAATTCTGCCACTGTAACTTTTGCTGCTTCAGTATCGCCCGACTGAAAATCTCCATCACCTACGACTACAACATAATTTTTTTGACATTCAATTGATGAATCCTTAGGACAAAATCGTAATCCATCA
>Ga0315315_10004630_pt1 | contig 12679 bp, 17 predicted proteins | sample M140m3416metaG_FD_203699 | JGI IMG/M metagenome (GOLD analysis project Ga0315315, IMG submission 203699) | Ammonia-oxidizing marine archaeal communities from Monterey Bay, California, United States - M1 40m 3416 | ecosystem: Environmental > Aquatic > Marine > Intertidal zone | place: USA...
ACTATGCAATTTCAACCCGGCGGATTATTCACGCCAGGAGGATCAGGAAGGCGTTGGGTTGCAAGGGAAAACGCCGCTGACGTGCGTCCTGACAAGAACCCAATAGCACCTTAGGATTGGCGGAAGGGGAAACGGTAAGGCGTTAATTAGATTTGATGGCAGCGTTTGTTCGTTGCCGCCCTTTTTGTTTGAATTACTGAAGCGAACGCCGAAGGCTTAGTCTTTCTTGTCGCGATACTTTACAGGCAGCAATTGAATCTTTGGATTCGACTTCAGGATTTTGAGAACGTCTTTGTCAATTGAAGTCAGGCCGTTAAGGAACAGGTTACGTTTAACCTTCGCCAATTCGTGAGCAACGTCTTTGTCGATTGAAGTCAGGCCGCTAAGGTACAGCCCTCGCCCTTTAACCTTCGCCAATTCGTGAGCAACGTCTTTGTCAATTGAAGTCAGGCCGCGAAGGTGCAGCCATAGCCCTTCAAACTTCCCCAATTCGTGAGCAACGTCTTTGTCGATTGAAGTCAGGCCGCCAAGGTACAGTTCCCCTTTAATCTTCGCCAATTCCTGAGTCACGTCCTTATCAATTGAAGTCAGGCCGGGAAGGAACAGGCTCCCTTTTTTCACCGCCACTAACTCCGCGGCTTGTTCCGCAGTCAAAGACTTAATTTCATATGTATTTTTTGGGAAGTCTTCGGCCAAGCAAAGACTGCAACTCAGAACCAGCACAGCAGCAATTAAAAATCTCATCATCCCTCCCCGTATGTATTTGGTGGCGTGGTGGGTGCGTCGGACAAAGCATCGTCCTCAGGATCAAGCGGTGGATCGTCTTGCATCGATGCAGTCTATTCTGGGTTATTTATTGCCGAAGAAGGTAAATTGTTGCACCAGCAATAACCACAACATATATCCAAATTAACCAGTTCCATTCTGCAATTAATGTTTTGCCGCAGTAGGGACATGTCTTTGCGTCGTCGCTTACTTCTTTGTAGCACCCCCCGCAGGTAACAAACGTCCTGCTACTTACTTTGCCTGTGTCGTCTTCTGGTGGATCGTCTTGCATCATTAGGGCATCCTAGATTTGATCCAGCACACATATCCATACAAGATCATGGAAATGAGGATAAGCAAAAATATAATTACGAAGGTAACCAAGCACTTTTCCCAGAGTTTTCTTAGGCGAGCAGTTCTAGGATCGTAAGGAGCTTCATCAAAATAGTCGTTGTAAGTGGCAACAGTACCTTCTGATGACAACGTTTTCATTTCTTCTTCCGATTGTTCGGGTCCGAACATATCATCGTCGTCTGGTGGATCGTCCAGCATGCCATCGAATTCGCCTTCTGCGTCTTCTGGTAGATCGTCTTGCATGGTTTTCACATCTGCCACAGCCAGGGAAACCAGGTGACTAGCTTGGCCAACCCCATCAAGATAAGAAATCCGACAAACATCCATACTAACGGCCGCCCGTCAGCTTCGATACGGTCTTCTGGGGGTGGGCGGCCCACTACGTATTCGACGTATTCGCTTTTCGGTGGATCGTCTTGCATGGGTTAAACATACCCAAGAAACATGCAGATTAAAATTATTGCGCCTGTCACCATGACAACAAGGCAGGCGAAGAGCGAGAAAGTTGTGAATGCAGAAAAATGCTGGTCGAAATTAAAAATCTCCGAGTCAATATCATCCTCCAAGTCTTGGTCAGGAAATATACCAGAGTCGCCGTATTCCCCTACGTAGGTTCCTTGTGTCATTCCCGGTGCTGGTACAGTCACTCCTTCTTCGTCACTAAAGAAACCGTCGTCTTCCATTACGTCTTCTAGTGAGTTGTCTTGCATGGGTGCAGTTTAGCAAACCGCGCATAAGAAAGCCCGCCCGCAGGGACAATGACGAAACCTGCGGACGGGCTACACACACACACTAAGGGTTGCTATTCAGTGTCAACAGTTAACACAACGTCATCGCTAATAGAGTGGTCCGTAGAGTGGTTCGATTCATAAAAATAGATCCTGAGAAATCTTTCCTTTTCGTTAGCCGTCAATGCCTGAATACGGTTGATCTGTTTCTGTATGGTTTCTTCCATTGCAGTTATTATTTCTTGTGTGTGTTTGTGTGTGTTAGCAACACCCCGTCAAGCATGCGAAAGGCAGAGCAAAACTTGACGGGGTATTAGTTGCGGAAGTTACTAGCGATACGGCCAGAGCATGCAGCTAGTTCGTCACCGTCATGCTTTGTCCGAAACACGTAACGATGAGTGGCTGACCGTAGAAAAGAGGTCTTTGCCGTTGATTATCCGAAAAGCGCATCCAAGCAAATTACAATATGGAAAATAAGCCGCGGCGCTTTTCGGATAAGTGCATGCGGCTTTCACAAATCACCGAATAAAAGCAATTCTTTGGGTTTCCTGTACTGGATAAACACCCAGAGTTCAGAACAAGACACTTTCCCCTTCGTATTTTGGGTGTGGTGAGTTAATTACCTCACCCACTACTACCAGTTAAAGGGAAAAGACTATGACATTTTGGAAAGTTGATTATCGGACGCCAGAAGAAAGTTCGATTCTTACACGTTGGTTCAGAAACAGTCGCGATGCGGAAGTCTTCTGTGCCAGCATCCCTGGTGGATTCTATGACACCAACTACTACTGTCGGGAAGTAGAGCTCCCAGACAATGTTCTTGCTGCTGCAGAACGACTATGGCAAGCAACGCCGATTTTCACAACGGTACCTCCAGTTCCGGCTGCAATTGATACTGATGGACTTGGTTCGTATCGTTTTGCTTCTTAATTGCAAAAGGAAGTCTTGCGTGAAAAAAGATAAATTAATGAATTCGTTAAAGCGTCGTAGGCAGCATAAAGACCGTTATGAACAATTGCCAAGTAAGTCATTGGGCAACGGCTGGTGCTTAGTGCAACAAATTAATCGTGCAGCACTAACGCGGAATATCGCACCTATTTTCGTAACCGATAAATGACCCGAACGATCGATTTACTTCTATTCAGAAAAGGCGTATTACTGATTTTTTACAGCCACATTTCTCAACACCGGCCACCGAATTCGGCCCTCCGTTATTAGATGACTCCATTCGGACAATGGCGAACACCCTAACGAAAACGGGAACGGATTTCCAACAAAGAGGTTTGCTGTGCGGTATCGAGCGAGGTCAAACTTTTCGTTTCTGAGACAGCTGGTAGTTGGAACAAAAAACAACCTTCGCGTGTAAACCTTCGTTGCAGTGATACTAATTAATTCACGCTATCTACGAAGAGAAAGTCTGTTTGTTTCCCCGTTCTTCTGCATGATACCCCTTCGACAAATACCGACATTTGAATTCACCGTAATCGATCGAAAACTTCAAGCAGAAGCATCCAGAATACTTTTATTTTGCGTCTAACGGAATTGATGTTACCGAGCTGCAGAGTGTCGCAAAGCAGCCTGATACGAATATCGGAAAATTGATCCCGATAAAATTTTAATCATAGCGGGAATGGGAACAGTGAATCCGATGGTTGGCCCTTGGCGATTCACTGACAATGCTAGACGCATATCTTTAAGAGAGCGCTTCTTCATCGCATAGTCTCCTTATGGGTTACTACTTGCTAAAGAACTATTACACATTACGGAAGCCGGGGCAGGAGAGTTCTTGGCCTTGGCATGAAATGTTGCGATTTCATGGAAATAGCCAAAAAAACAGACTCCATATTCATCATGAGAAGAGATTCTAAAAGAGCCTGGTGTGATTAGCCCTTGTTTTTTTACGTTGCCCGGTCTTTTTCTTAGATTGTCAGCATGAAATATCGACTCCTCTATATTTTTAGTAGCTTGGGTTGCCTTCTTTTAGCCTAAGGTTGCGGAGATTCGAACGAGGATTGTGTACCACCCTGGGAAGCCACTAATCTGGATTATGAAGAAAATATAGAACAATATACTTAATGAAATAGAGCAGGAAGAGTTTAACTCTAAGACCAATGGCTCCTTCGGCAATGTGAGTCCATACTTAATCATTGAGTACAACGAGGCAAAGGAAAGCTTGACAACCATCGAGTGAAAAAGCCATGGTTCGACCGCTATCGGAATTGAGTAAGCATTGTCTTTCTTTTCAGTTTTGGTTTTACTTTTTTTAGCACATAAGAAAAGTCCGCCCGCAGGGACCATAAAACCTACGGACGGGATGAAGTTGTGTTGCAAATACTACGGCCCGCAATATGGCCGGTTCAGTAGGTTTTGGCCTTGTCCACAATACGCAAAGAATCACGCAACATTAACTGCCTAGAAGAAGGTTTGACCGTCAAATGAGACAGAAAGTGAAACAAAAAAACGCCGCCCCTGTCTGACCAAACAGGGGTGACGTTCTTTCATCAAAAGCAGAAAGGTAAACCTTTTGATGTTTCCGAATTGTTTAACGCCTCATCATGGCGAACGCCTGATAGCGTGCTTGGTGGATATGATCGTACCTAGCGACATTGATTGACTCTGCATCGAACATGTCATGACTACCACAGCTGGCAGAACCGGCAAGACTTTCAGGCACTTCTTGAAAAAAATACCGTCCTTCGGATTCAGCAGTGATCTTTGCATCATTCTCATTCTCATTGTTTGTGAAAAAGTTGCTAATGGCATCGCAGAGTTTTCCAAACCAGCCCTTCTCTTTTAAATCATCATATCCATTGTTGCAGTCATTTGATCCTGTTTTGCCGTCCTCGTTTAAGTCCACATTCTCCATGCCATCCACCTTACTCAACTGACTCTCACGGTGTTCTAAAGCATTTTGATAGCCCTGATCTGCGGCTAGGTACCCTCTGGCCCCCAACTTCGCCGCCTCTTTTACGGCTGTGCTATTCATGCCATAAACAACACCACGATCAAAAAATTCTTGAGCTACATCAGAATTCGCATACAGATCACTCACGTAATCACGGGCAGGGACCAAGGTTTCAATTTGTCCATGTATCAACGGCATGCGATCAAAGATGTCATTTATCGTAGGAGGGTGTTCATTGATGCTGATTCCTGGACCATCAGCTGTCGGCATCCCACAGATGCTACGTACGTGTGGTACAGCGGTAAGTGATGGAGAAGTGACAATTGGGGCAATCGTTTCGAGAGTACCCAACGGGCCTTGATTTGGCTGAGTTAAGACATCCGAATCCACTGGGCTCACTGAAAACATTGCTCGTAGTTCAAGGGTTTCTATGTTGAGCGTTGGGCAGATTGTGCTGCGTCGTATTTTTGTTTTGTTGAAGAACATGTATTTTGCCTCTGATGCCTGGTAGTGGTGTTTCACGCGATTACTTAATACAAACGGTGTGCCGAAAGTCATGCGAACCAGAAAGTGTCTTATTTCGTAGTACCGAAACGACCGCAGCAGAATCTTTTGCATTGTGCTGCACCGACGCATTCTGCGTCGGTGCGTGGCGTTACGCGCCTACACATCGTTTGGTACGATGCGTTCAGTGCGAACAATCCTCTTCTGCTGCCTGCTAGCACCTCCCACCCTCGCCGCTGACACAATACTCACTGGCAAAGTGGTCGGCGTTCATCATGGCGACACGCTGACGCTGCGCATTGAAGAAGAGACTCTCAAAGCATGACTTTCTGGCATGGTCTTCTAGAAATCAGTGAGCATCAGCAGAACTGGCAATGATCGCTGCAGCAGGACGCTTGGAACTGTATTCTCACAGGACAAGAGCAACGTGAAAGCAGAATTGGTCCGAACGTGCTAGGCATGGCATTACCATAGACACAGCCGCTTTACCACTATGCAGGTTTCCGGAGACTACGGCAAAGAGAACAAGATTGGCTGCGGGCTGATGAGATCCCAATCGCACCGTGGGATTGGCGACAGGGGAGAACGGCAGCTACTTCTTACGCACTTCTGAATCTTGCTATTCGCTGCGAAAAGTAAGCGACTATTGGTCACATTTATCTGAAAAGCGGTGGAGAGAAAATAAGCCTTTTCCAGCTGACACATTCTTGGGTAACCAACTATTGAAATATTGGATCGTTACGAAGGCGGGTGGATTCATAATGAAAAATCAAAAAAAATTGCATACTGGTTTTACGCTCATTGAACTTCTTGTTGTCATTGCGATTGTCGGTGTACTTGTAGCTCTCCTTTTACCAGCTGTTCAATCAGCACGTTCTGCTGCTCGTCGGATGGTTTGCACCAATAATCTTAAGCAGATTGGTCTTGCTGCTCACAGCCTTGCGGATGCAAATAAAGTTCTACCGCCTCTTTGTGTGAATGCTACTACCGTAGGAAATCATAAAAAGTCTCCGATTCAAATAGCGGGACCATACAAAGGATATATTGGTGCAACTGTATTTTATTTTCTGTTGCCATTCCTTGAGGAAGCACCTCTTTTCGAACAATCCAATAAAGATGTTTCGACTGCAGTGAACGGGAAAACAGTATACGCAACATCCATTGACGGGTTTTTATGTCCAAGCCGTCCAAATGCAGAGACTGTTGCTGCCACGACAAATGGTGGTGCTAACAAATGGGCCATTGGTAATTATGCTGGCAACTTTTTCGTCTTTGGTGACAGGAACGCACTCTCTACAGAGGGAAGAACACGTCTCGCAATGCTCACTGATGGGCTTTCACAAACCATTATGTTTTCTGAGCGTTATGGTACCTGTGGAAACAGTGGAGAACCGAACGACTCAAGTACTTGGGGTAACTTGTGGGCTGATTCAAACCTACGTTGGCGTCCACACTTCTGCATGAATGGTGAACAACCTGATGCAACAAACATTGCGACGGGTTGCAATATGTTTCAATCTCAGCCTGATTGGATTAAAAACTGTGACCATGGGAGTGCCCAATCCCTTCATAGTGGTGGCATTTCAGTCACGCTATGCGACGGTAGTGTCAAATCCATCTCACCAGCTATCGAGACAGCAACATGGAAAAATCTGTGTGATCCCATGGATGGCAATGTCGTCTCAGGGTTTTAGAGTGTGTCATCCAGCGTGTTGCCGAATTCGTCATCAGCCGGGTCACCTGATAGTGAATTGTCTCGCACAAACACCACTGTAATAAATACACCTGCTTTCTCTCAACGCACGCGATAAATCTAGAGCGATACAGTGTCACAAATATATCAGCGCTGAATATCAATCACTCCGACGGCAAGCCGTCTGTCAGTGAAATATGGATCACCTCCGCCATTTTTTCCTTTTGCAAATCGGTGAAACTGTTCCACCCAGTAATAGCCGTCTAGCTTTCCTGCTGCGATCGCATCATTCACAAGTTTATTTCGTTCCTGATCGATGTTGGGGGCAATTTTGTGGGTGATTCCTCCAGTCGTGCGGCTAAGTTCAACACGTTCGTCATAGGTAGCCGCTCCCAGCCAAAGTGGCTTTGAGTTTGAATCAACTTTGTGTGATTGCCAAAAACGGACATGATGACGTTGTTTAGGGCTTTTCCCAACTGGCTGCTCAAATGCCGCGTCTTGTTTGCGCCCCCAGAGGTAAAGATTGCTCACTGGGGCGTGAGGATAGGGTTTCCGTAGGACAACATCAGCCACAATTCGAAACGACGTTTTTGAAGTGATCGGATCTGCTGCATACCAACCGGATACCGAAAGCAGATGATGGAGTTCTTCTTCGGTGCCAATGAAGGCAACATTGATTGCATCCCCGATACGACCAGATGATGTTGTTGTGTGTGTTGGTGAATCGATGAGGGCCGGGTGACTATCAATCGTTCCCTCTTGAACACCATTTGGAGTGTCTTCAGCCTCACTCACTGAGCAAATGACCATGCCGCATATCGCAAGCCGAACAATCAGAAGAAATAGTATTTGCTGGTACCAAACAAACAAGGAGCCTTGGTCTTGAAAAATCCTCTTCACAAGTCACCTTTTACTCTCTGCTTTAAGCCGATTTCCGATTCACAATAGATTGAGACCGTAACGAACTGTGGGCTTTGGATTCAAGGTTGGCTACGTGGGAAGCTGAAGCTTTTTTCACAGCTATGCAAATAAGTCGCAACGATACCGACGTAGATCACCCATCTTGCAGTCGATCTTTCCCAGATAAGATCCCCGAGAAACCATTTGACTGACACTACTCAAGAACCGGCACATACTTCAAATGCATCGAGTAGGAAGCTTTTCTGCTTCTAGCATCAGGGTTCGATCCTGATTTGAGATAAAGGAGCCGCCTACTAAAACCGGGTCGCCTCGCCTGCTTGTGACAATTGGAGTCATAAAGTGAGAAATTGTAATTTTCATGAATCGGCAACTGACACAGCCATCCAAACACCTCCATGATTCTAAAAAATATTTCATTCAGAAACTCATCACTGATATCGGTCAATAAAAAACTTTGTCCGTTACATGCCGACTATAGCTTTGCAGAATCGATCTTAACAATAGCGTACGACACCAAAATGTTATTTTGAAAATTCTTTTAGCTTGTCCTTGCATGATCTTGTCCGCCACTGGTAGCATTTTTTCATGCCAAAAGAATACAAAAATTCGATGGCGCTGAATCATCAAAGCCACTTTGTACGTGCTGACCTAGGCCGAATGAGTGCTGTTATTTTTCACGAACATTCAGGGTCGAACGGGAAGTCCATCGAAGTCAGTCCGACAGACCCAACCTCTATTGAATTGCGATATGCTTTCGGAATCTATTAAACATCGGGTGATTCCATTGAGACTCAAAATACGACGAGCCATACTGAGTTCTCTTTTGTTATTCCACGTAAGCTCTATTTTCCTCAACAATTTAGCCTGGTCTCCCTTTGTGCAATGCCTTTATCCATATTATTACCCGTACATCCAGTGGACCGGCCAACGACAGAATTGGGGGATGTATAAAAACCCAGATCATTTCGATCAACAAATCAATTACAACATCGTCCTTGCAGATGGAGTCAGCAAAAAATCCTCTGCAACGCTCGAAGATAGTCCTCGTATGCTTTATTTTTTAGAGGGGCTGTTCACACAAAATCGAAAACAAGAGGCCATAAGTTACCTGAAATGGAAAGCGACTCATCTTGAAACCCCTCACCCTTTAAAAAGCATTTCTCTACAACGATCAACCCTAGAAACTCCTCCACCCGGCATTCTTCGAACGGCTCATGAATATGCGCTACAAAAAGAGTATGTTCTTGACTTTATAAGCTCCAACTCAGCTCTGCAGCAGGACTATAAAATTTCTGGAGCCCCCCGTGAGTGATTACTCTTGGACTGCCTGCTGGGACAGGTTTTGGTTCGCTCCAAAACCGCAATCAATACTCACAATAATGCGGATGAGTTACGGTGCCTACCTGATTTTCTATTTCTGGAACTTACAGCCAGTAATGGAAATGCTTTTGGGAACGAGTGGCTTGGTTGCACTTGGCGATCCTTTCCCCCAACAACCGTCACCAGTTCCAACTATCTTCACAGTACTTTCAGATAGATCCGATACTGTCGTCTGGTTCGTGACGCTTTCAGGAATGTTTTCTGGAGCAATTCTTGCAAGTGGCCTTTTCAATCGTATCGCATCGTTAGTTGCATGGATTTGTGTATCATCCGTTGTAACAACTATCCCTAGCAACTCGGGCGATTTTCTCGTGCAGTGCTATGCCATTCTAATGGTCTTTGCTGGACTGGCTGGACACCTAGGGAAACCTGTCTGGCAATGTTCAAACAGAGAGCATTCGGCTTGGAGTTTACGATTGTTTCAGATTCAAATCGTATTCGTCTACTTTTTCTCGGGATGGCATAAACTCGCTTCAGCTGCTTGGCATAACGGTTCCGCTTTTCACTATGTCGTATCTCAAGAATTCTGGTCCCGCTTTGACATTACATGGCTTGCCTCATATCCATTCCTCACCTCTGCAATCACAACTTTTGTACTTTTTTTTGAATTACTCCTTTTTCCAGTTCTCATTTGGGTGCCAGCCACTCGACGCTTGATGTTAGGTTGTGGACTTTTATTTCATCTCATGATTTTTGCAACGCTAAAGGTTTTTGTCTTTCACCAAATCGTTCTCTTATTTTATCTGGCATTTTTAACACCGGAGGATATCAGTTGGTGTAAAAATCATCTAGAATCCTTAATGAAAAAAAGAATCCCTACTCTTCTGAATGACTTACTACCTTGTCATAAATAAAGTCAAAACGACCTGCTCTTTACATGAATTACAAAACAACCAATACCACTTTCAGACCACCATGGTGGATGAAAAACCCCCACATGCAAACTATTCTGCCAACTGTACTACCCCAAAAACTTGCAGCACACAGTGCTACGCTGCACCGAGTCGACTTGACTGACGGTGATGCGATTGCTCTTCACGAAGACTGCCCAAAGGAATGGCGTGCTGGTGGAAAAGTTGCCATTCTCTCCCATGGTCTCACGGATCATCACCGCACACCACTTCTTGTGCGACTTACGGAAAAGCTAACTGCGCGTGGCATTCGTGTATTCCGATGGGACATGCGCAGTTGCGGGGCAGGCATGGGATGGGCTCGCCACCCTTACCATGCAGGCTGCTCAGATGACTTAGCTGTAGTCGTTGATGCAGTTATCAAAAAATGCTGCAAAAATAAAGTTGATATTCATCCTGATATCACATTGTTTGGGGTATCACTTTCGGGAAATGTCCTCCTAAAATATTTAGGAGAATCACCAGAGCAAGTACCTACAATGGTAGGTCGCGCAATTGCAGTGAATCCTCCTATCGACCTCATTGCTGGAAGTCAATCAATCAGCGATCGACGGAATCGTGTCTATGACCGACACTTTACCAATATGCTGCTTAAGCATCTCGGACAATGGTCACGTCTCCGCTCGGACATTTTTCGTCCTGCAGATGGACCAAGGCCACGTACACTCGAAGATTTTGACAATTGGTTCACAGCACCAGCAATAGGCTACCGCGATGCTCGCGACTATTACACCAAAGCAAGCTCTGCACAATTTATTCCATCTATTCGAATACCAACAACGATCATCACAGCCCGAGACGATCCATTTGTACCGTTCGAAATGTTTTCGAGTAACAACGTAAATTATCCAAAAAATGTCGACCTAGTGCCTACTGATCACGGAGGACACGTCGGCTTTGTAGGTAAAAAAGGAAACGATCCAGATATACGATGGCTTGACTGGCGTATTGTTGAAATTGTTACAGGCAAGGTGATTTCATAATTAATTCATAGAGATCGTCTTTTAAATTTCCTAGATATTTATTCACCTGACTTTTGGCAGTACCAAGTTGAAATCTTTTAAAAACACATACTTTTCATTCACATCACCACAGTACTGAACATGTCACCTGCAAGTATTTCCAGATGGCTCTCTCGTGAAGTGAATGTGCTTCAATTCGGAACTCCAATTACCTGCGTATACAACCCTCTAGTGTATGCACGAAAACCACACGAGTCATATCTCAAGCAACATGCAAAACAAGGTATTGATGTACTGTTTCTTGGTATGAATCCTGGCCCTTGGGGCATGGCACAAACAGGCGTGCCATTTGGAGAGGTTTCTTTGGTCCGAGACTTTCTTGGAATTCATGAAACAGTGAATCAGCCGGCCGTAATTCATCCAAAACGGCCAATCCAGGGGTTTGCATGCACACGAAGTGAAGTGAGTGGGCGACGACTTTGGGGGTGGATTCAAGATCGTTTTGAAAGCGCATCAACTTTCAATGGACGGTTTTTTATTGCGAACTATTGCCCACTTGTTTTCATGGAAGAATCTGGTCGCAATCGCACTCCTGATAAACTCCCTGCCAAAGAATACGAACCTCTTTTCCTGGCATGTGATGAGGCACTACGACGGCTCGTGAAATGGTGTCAACCAAAACATGTTATTGGTATAGGAAAGTTTGCAGAAAGCAGAGCACTGGCAGCACTTGAAAACACTCGTGTGCCTATCGGTACAATTCTTCATCCAAGCCCAGCGAGCCCTGCAGCAAATCGAGGATGGCAACAGCAAGCAGAAACACAGCTTCGTTCACAGGGTATAGAAATTTGATCTCAATAATAACGTTCCCAGAGAACATAGCCTGATACGAACAGGCCTTCACGTGTTATCTCTGGAAAGAATATGAGTTCTGCTGTGGTGTTCGAAAATTTCTCACGCATCACCTTCTACCTACACTGAAAATGATTTTGTATTAAAAACAGTTTGGTCTTCAGGAATAGACACATATATCCTTTGCAAATCATGAAGAACCTCTTTCAAGAGACTCTCCGAGAATTAGATCTCAGCCCGCTCCTGCATCCGTAAATCCTTACTGCGCCCAAAGCTTTAGAGACAAAGATTCCGCACTCCGACAGTCATTTGTTTTGAAAAATTCGACTGGTCTCAGCATCCTCGATTGTCCGTTAAACATATTTACAAAGATCAGACCGCAAGTTCCTTCTGCTTACTTCTTCAAGTGAAGGACCGTGTCGAAATCTTTCTTGCCGTTGGCTTGCTGTAGCAAACGGATTGGGGCGTTTAATCAAGCTCATTATCTTGATGATTTTCAGCCGCTAGTTTGTAGCCATGAAACACTCACAAGACTTTTGCACCCTAAAAAATAACAGAAAGTATTTGTTCCATTGAAGCATTGCTCGGACTCACATTTCTGGTCTCGGCATTGGAAAGACAGAATTGGGTGTGATCTGTTGCCGCAATACCTTTACGGCAGCCTCGATAATATCTAGTCGTTTTTCTGCAAGATCTATCTTTTC
>Ga0315315_10004633_pt1 | contig 12678 bp, 10 predicted proteins | sample M140m3416metaG_FD_203699 | JGI IMG/M metagenome (GOLD analysis project Ga0315315, IMG submission 203699) | Ammonia-oxidizing marine archaeal communities from Monterey Bay, California, United States - M1 40m 3416 | ecosystem: Environmental > Aquatic > Marine > Intertidal zone | place: USA...
GATAAAGGGGAGCAAAATTGCGGCTTCGTTTTGGGATGGCGTCACAGATTTCACAGTTAAAGATGTCGAGAAGGAAGAGAAGGAGGAATCCGAGAGAATGGATACTTTCGGCGAGTGGCTCGAAGCGCAAAAACTCCCTGAGCATCTCCGTCTTCAAGTTGATGAGTAAAGAGCACAGAAAGAGTTTGACGTGTCTCGGCATGGATCAATTCCATGTTTCATTTGGACTAACTTAACTTCGTAGAAATTTTAACTTTCACCGGCTTCGCCTTGGCTTTTTGTTTGCGTGATCCAGTCGTAAAACTCGTCATAATCAATGCGACCCGATTTGTCCAAGTCAAGCCTGTCGAATCCGTCTCCAATTTCTTTGAGTTTGATGTCACTGCGTCCCAACGCCTTCACCAAGATTTCAACCTCGTTCCGATCAATACTTTGGCTATCATCTCTATCTATCAAATAGAACAGTTTTTTCACCTCGGCCCTACGAAACTCTTCAAGCTCCTCCTCATCCATATCACTATCCTCATCTTCGCCCAATATTTGCCCCGTGGTCCCCTCCTCATAGCCAGCTCCAAATGCTGAGGTTACGAGCATATTGAGACTTTGTTTTTGAGACGGGACAATCTTCTTGAAGTCTGATTCCATAACTTTTTCGACGAACTCATTGTAATCGACCTCACCTGTACACGAGTCGTCATAGCGGGCGAACAACGCGAGGAGTTGGACGTCATTGAACTGGAAACCCATAAGCTCCATGGCCCGCTGGAACTCGAAAAAGTCGATTCCGCCCGATCCGTCGCGATCGAAGTACTTGAAGGTCTTGCGAAGCTGGAACGGGCCAGTCTTTGTCCGTTGTTGCAGCTTGTCTCTCATCATTTGCTCCATTTCGTGGATCTTGTCAATTCCAACGATAGAGTATGCTTCAGCATATTCTGCCTTTGTTTCCTTGCGAGTTTTTTCAACCTTCCCACAACCTTCCTTTTCTCCATCTTTGTCGGCCACCTCGATTACCTGATAGGCATCCTGGGAAAGGGATGTCTTGAATGATACCCTATCATCACCAAGTTGAACTGAAGAAAAGTTGGATAGCCCATGTTGATATTGGATTGGTGTCCCGTTCGTTGCTGCCGCGGCCTTATAATAATCTGAGATGGATGGATATTCCTTCGTTTTCCCCTCAACATTCATCTCAGGGGTGGACAGGAGATCCATCCCTTCCTTCCCTCTAGTTTTCTTTCGATTGTAGTGCGTGACTGATTGCGTTTTGCTTGAAAACTGGATTGATTCACAAGCAACGTTAAGTCTTGCTGAGCATTCCAGCTTCCAACTGCCCAGCCGATCGATCTGTTCTTGAACGTAAATTGAAGTAGATAAAGACGCAGGCATTTTATTTCTCGGAGAAAAAATTGTGGCTACTAGCTCGTAACTATTCATTTATTGCAGCCCCTAATATCATATTATTGTGCAATATAGTCTGACCTATTGTCTTATTCCGCGGACCTGCTGGCGCTGTATACTAATCGTAGTCTTATTCGGTCTCATTCTCATCTTCGCTTCCGCTTGCATGTCCACTCAAAACTTGCTCTTCAGATTTACCGTCATCGTTGTCAATATCACCATCTTCGTCGTCGTCGTCGTCGTCGTCGTCGTCGTCGTCGTCGTCGTCGTCGTCGTCATCGTCATCGTCTCCCTCATCATCTTCTTCATCATCGTCCGTTTCTTCGTCTTCAGTATCACTTTTTTCAACGACAGTGCCATCGATATGTTTTTCCTTCAGAGTTCCACTCCAAAGTGCCGTTACGCATTTGTTCTTTTGCATTAAAACCTTGATCTTATGAAGGAATATCTCAAGAATCTTCTTAGCGCGAGGTGCCTCCTTGATTATGTTGGCATCCTTTGCCCTTTTGCCATGATTGATAACATTTCCCATCTGCCTCGTGACCATTTGGATCGACTTGATGATTTGAAAAACTGCCTTGTCATGCTTCGAGAAGTTGGTCTGTAGGAAGGGCACTGCCTTGGCAACGAAAGTCTCCATGAATATTGTCCCGAAACGCAGCTGCGTCAACAGGTAAGGTCTTTTGGCAAGCTGAGGATTCTCCTTGGTGAGCCCAAAGAGATTTTTGAGAAGGTCAACTAAGTGGAGGGTGTACTCCAGGACTTTCTCAATCGTTCCGTTCGATTTCGAAAGGGGCGAATCAATAATGAATTCCAGATCCTTGGGTATATAATTCATAACTGCCGATAAATAACTCCCAAAGCTCTGGTGAGAACATGTTGGATAGGCTTCGACCGGTCCCTTGCAATCTTTAGTATATGATAATTCTCGGAGGATGTTATTGACAGAAGTAGTCAGAGCTGCGAGGCGGCCGAACGGAGCTGCTTCAAGTCTTGCAATCTTGACGGTTTCTTCAGGAAGGGGGGCGAAGGAGTTATCAATGTAGAGGGAGACCAGTTTCCCAACAGTATTCTTGTTGTACTTTGTCGAGGGGGCCCACCGCCGTTGGAGAAATTTATGGCAAGTATCAGAAAGTTTCTTTCGAAGGCACAAAATGCCTTCGTTTTTACAAATATCAGCATTGCCAACAGCGATTTCCAATCTACACGCGCACTGAATGATGGCCTCCAAACAAACCACACCCCCGATTACGAAGGCTAGATCATCGGACTCTCCTTCAATGATGATTTCTTCGACAACTGTGAAGGAGTCGGAAAATGACTTTCGAAAATTCAAGAGTGAAACATTTCCTCGGCTCTTCAACCCTTCGAGCGAGGATTCTCTCTCGCCTAGGGAAAGCTGTTTCATTACAGCCTGCAAGTAGCACCTTCCTCGGGAAGACGACGTAAGCGTTTCGACATTGAGAATAGAGCAGAGGCACGAAAACAGTAAGCTTGCGCACTCCTTCAATTGATGGCTATCTCCATCGACGCCATCATCACCGTCGACGTCGCCACCTCCGCCTCCTCGTATTTCGGCTATTGTTGCCAGATGCTCGTAAATGGAAACGAAAACATGACCCGACAGAATGCTTCCAAGGATTTCAAATCCTCGGTTTGTTTGAGCTCCACCTTCCATCAAAGACAACTGCGACTGATAGGGATTTTCGACACCCACGAGAGTGCTCTTCTTTTTTCCCGAGGACGACTTGCTAAGCCAAGCAAGCCTTTTCTTGGGAAAAATATGATCGATGGTATCTTGGAGTTGAGAAAGGAGCAAATTGGTGAGGGGTCCCCCCACCTCGAGCTTTCTCAAATCCGATGCATCCATTGACAGGTTCTGACTGCATTCTCCGTTGCCTGCGATGACACTGCACTCGGGAAATCCCAGAGCGAGGCAGGCGAACGAGCTCAATGGTTGTAGAGCATCTTGGGACCTTTCCGCAAGGGACGTCTCGTACTTTGCCTTCATTTTTATGAGCTTTGATTTTGATCTCGCCCTCACTGCTGCCTTTTTCTTTGAAGCTCTTTGCTTCGCTTTTAGCATCTCCTTCTGCTCTTTGGTCATCTTGCTCAAAGCTTCCGTCGGTGCAATATCATTCATATCGTCATCCTCGCTATCACTTTCTACAGATCGCTGTAGCTCGATCAACTCCTTCGGAGGCATATATTGTTGAAATCCAGGAGGTGTGAATTGTGGACATTTGGAGGATGCGTGATGAAGCTCATCTTGAATCTCAATGAGAGCCTTGAGCCTGAAAACTATTTTCTGACGGAGCTCGCTGGAAGTTGTTGCGATTTGTGACTCATTTTCCTCTTCTGAAGGGAATGCAGCACTGCGAATGAAAAGGTTAACGATCTCCCGGCACCAGGATGCTGCATGGAATACTGACGTGGTAGCCGCCAGTTGTTGATCTGCCGACAGGTGCTGCAATTCAATTCCAACGCTATCCTCTGTCGGCAGGAACAGAGGGCATCCCACGATCGCATCGATTTCACCTAGTCCATCGCCACCAAATGATCGATCATGGCAAGCCGCCAGAAGACGTAACAGGGGACAAAGCTGCGGAAGCAACATTCGCTTCGCTGGATCATTGGATGCCGCCAGGGAAAGAAAGTTGCAATACACAAGGGCGTCTTCTCCATCAATGTTGAATCTCATGGCACCTGTGGGCGCTCGAGGATTTGCAGAAGTACCAGCAATGATTGCTCTGTCTGATGCGTCGGCGATAACTAATCCCGTTGCCTGATCCTCGGTTTCACTTGGCTTTTGCGTTGAGTCATCGACTATGTCACCAAGGAAGCTCTCTTCAAGCAGCTCAGAAAAGTTCCCCATTATCCATTCCTTGATAGGGTGAGCAAGTCGACCTCCCCGGACAGCCAGGCAAAGTTCGTCGAAGAATTGGGCGATGGCGGAGTCTGTCTCGCCCTCAGTGGTATCGCTGCTACAAAAGTATTCAAAGTGCTCCTGTGACGAGCAGCTCGTCCGGACCGAATCTAGCATGTTCACGATCTCCTGCACCTCAGGAGACGATGAAGTTGCAGCATTAGCAGATGAAATGTCATTTCCTATGCGGGCAGCGCTGCCATCGGCATCTGACTCGTCTATCCTGGACGAGCTCGACACGGCGAACGCGACCGCACCAATGATGCCCTGTTTGCAGCGGAATGTCAAGAAGGAGACGGATAAAGATAGGGTGATGTAAGAGGAAGGAAGAGGAAGGTGCCTGCTCACAAAGGTCGCAAATACACACACAAGGACGGCTCGACTTGCACACAGATCTTACGATTCGCTTCAATGCAACCGAGGCCTGCGACAGGTACTTTCGAATGACAATATGGACGTCATCGCAGCCCCCGGTGCCCACTCTCCTCCCCCCCCCAAGGGCATCACCGTTGGCACCGTCTTCGTCGTTTCCCCCCATCGAGAACAGCACAAGGAAGAGCCTTCGAACCTGGGACGGCGTGAGCCTCCGAACATGATCCAGCAGCGAGGCCAGGTAGGGCCGGAACGGCCGGAGCGTGCCCTCGCGCCGACCAGCGGAGAGGACCAGAGCGCCTGGCACCGGAGCGGCAGCACCTTCCGCCAGGTCCGCGAAGACCTTCATGGCGGCGTCGACCTCGAGGGGGCTCCCCCCGGACGCGACGTGCGTGGCGAGGGCCGCCACCACCTCCCCCCTCCTCATGGGATCGGCGAACTCCCCGAAGAGGGCCGCGTAGAGGGCGCCCCCCAGGTCCCTAGCCTCCCCCTCGGGGGACCTGACGAGGCCATCGGCCAGGTCCGTCGCCGCTGGGGAGAAGAGGTGGGACATGGCCCCGCCATTGCCTCGGAGGGCGTCGCGGAGCAGGTCCGGGGTGATCCCCCCCCCCGTAGCCTTGGAGCGGAAGATGGCCCGGACGGCTGGCCGGTTGTGCGGAGCTACGGCACAGCAGAGGAGGAGCCACACGTCCGAGGGGCGGTGCTGGGTAGGCTCGGTCGCCCGGACGGCGGCGAGGAGGGCTGCCGCCAGGTCCGGCCTGTACTGCATCCCCTGCGAGAGGGCCTCCAGCATAAGACCCTCGGCGTCGGCCCTCCCCAGGGCCATGGTAGACCCGTCGCCACCGCCAGCGGAACCTCTGCCCCGCCTCCTCCCTCTCCTCCCCTTGGCTGCACCGGCGCCGGCGCTGCTGTTTCCTACTCCCCTTCCAGCGTCCTCCTCCTCCAAGCCACCGGTCCCCCCGAGGCGGACGTCGCGGAGGGCCTCGACAACCTCCCCGCAGAGGGAGGGGGGTGAGCTCTGCACCAGGAACCTGCACAGGGCGGGCAGGGACCCGACGTCGGCCGTCTGCAGCGACCTGAGGGCGTCCCCGGCGACCTCGGCCATCTGCTCCGCCCCGAGGCGGAGCGAGCTCAGCGCGTCCAGGCAGGGCACCAGAAGGGCCGGATCCTCCCCCCTGACGTCGGCCAGGGTGGAGACGATGCGATCCATCTGCTCCGAGTTGGTCTCGTCGGCAATATCGGGCAGGGTAGCGATGAGGTCGAGGACGGCCGCCCTGGCCGGGCCGCCGTCCTCCCCTCCCGCCGAGGTGAGGACGGAGAGGACCTCGAGGGAGGCCTCAGTGAGAGCAGTGGGATCGACGATGCGATCCAGCCAGCGGATCTGGGACAGGATGAGGCGCGGGATCTCCAGCCGCGGGTCCTCCGTCGTTGCGGCCGCCGACGCCGTTGAAGGAGCCTCGCCGCCCGGTTTCCCGCCACCCTCCTCCTCCTCGTCTTCCTCCTCCAGCGCCAGCTCGGGGAGCTTCTGAAGCAGCGCCGCGACGAGGGTGGGCTGGAGGACGTCGACGCGGAGCAGGGCGCGGAGGAGGGAGCCGGAGCCGAAGAGCTGGACCTCCCCGGCGGCCGGCGAGGTCCCCCCCTTGCCCCCCCCCTCCCCCCCCTCCGGGACCACGGTGGTGAGGTTGCCGTGGTTCTCCTTGTCCCCGTCCCCTGGCGGCGGGGGAGGGGCCGCGACGCGGTAGGCGGGGAGGAGCATCCTCCGCAGCGGGCCATGCCTCCCCCCGGCCCCACCCCCCTCCACCGGCACCAGCAGCTCCGCTAGCCCCTCCAGGACGCGGCCGTTCCCGGGATCCACCCCAGACCGGTCCATCTCCCCCAGGAGGGCGCGGACGGAGGCGGCCAGGGCCGACGGCCCTCCGACGTCGGCGTCGAGCCGGACGCCCAGGAAGGACAGGTCGACCCCGGGAGGGATGCGGGCCCCGCCGAGGCCGCGGATCAGGTCCTCCAGACCGCCACCGCCGGCGGCGGGCAGCTCCGCCCCGCACTCGGCCAGGACCTCGGCGATGCCCCAGTCCCGCTGCCACACCTCCCTGGCCCTGGCCCTGGCGGCGGCGGCGGAGTCGGCTCCGGCGGAGTCGGCTCCGGCGTCGCCGAGCCTGCGGCGCTTGCTGGCGGGGGCGACCTGGGCGCCTCCCGGCACGGCGGCGGCGGTGGCGATTGTCGGGGGCATGGGAAGGTACTCCTTGCGTTCGTTCGGGATCGGGTATGGATGGGACCGGACCCGCGATGGCAATATGATTTATCTTGTCGTCGCTGTGCAGGTCAACCAGGGGCCAGGTGCCAGGTGGTATCCCATAAGAGAGAGAAGGGAGGAGAGGAAAGAAGCGCGAGCGAGCCCCGCGCGTCTCGCCCTCCTTGCCAGCGTTTTCCTACGTGCGGGGCACTTGAAGCCACTTTTCGGAACGCAGCCCGAGCCTGCCCGCTTCTTTTTTCGCGCATGCGCGAAAAAGCATGGATCCGTGCTCCAAAAGTCGAGAGAGAAAAGTAAATAAGGAAATCCTCAATAATATTATGAGCAAATCGATCGCTGCCACGGGCAGGGTCGAGATGTCTTGCGCCCACCCCACCCGCGTCATAACCTTGGCAGCGCATCGAAATCCCCCCTCCCCTCCATCACGTCCCTGGCGTACGTCCTGCCTCGGTCGAGGATGCTCCGGATCCCGTCCTTGGACACAAGCTTGACAAAGTCCCCGGCCTGGGTCTGCATGCCCTCGTCCTCGGTCCAGTCCAGCCTGAGAACCGGGGGGGGGGAGGCAGGCGCCGATCCGTCGCCCGGCCCGCCCCCGCTCGGCGCGGGCGCGGGAGGGCTGTAGTCCCCCGGCCCTGCGAGGAATGAGCCGTCGATGTGCCTCGCCCCCCGGAACTCCGTGGTCCACCTACCGTCCAGGAACCAGGGGAGGTGCACGCTGGCCATGCAGGCCCGAACGAGGTCGTCCCTGCTCCCGAACTCGTCCACTCTGGCCGCGCGGAGCGGGAGGGATACCGGGGTGACCAGCAGGGACAGCCCCCCGGCCCCGGCGGCCAGATGCGCGTCCGTGGGAAGGAGCCGGCCCAGCCAGTCCTCGATTATGGGGCCCCAGATGCCCTGCAGTCCCCCCCCCCGGTCCCACACTCCGGCCTCGTCCGAAAGGTCCAGCGCCAGCTCGGTGGCCTCCACCAGGTCCACCCCGCACGTGGTCAGGGTGGCCGTCAGCGCCCCCGCCGACGCCCCCGACATGGTGCATCCCGACAGGTCGTAACCCGCTTCCCGCAGGTAGGTGACTGCACCGGCCTGCCAGTAGAAGAAGAGCCCCCCCCCCGGAAAGACCAGGTGAGGGGCTGGGGTGGCGCCGGCGGCCGCACCCTCGGACGAGGCGCGGAGCGGCACCGGGGAAGTCGCCGGGGGCGGTGCGACCGTGGAAGGCCTCCTCCCCGTTGCGTCCGGGGTGAAAGCCAGGGCGACCAGCGGCGGGGAGGACTGAACGCACAGGAAGGACACAGCGAGGGCGGATCGGCGGCCCTTCATGCTGGGGCGCTTCTGGGGGAGTTGGAACGGGATGAGAGGTGATGAGGAGTTCGGGAGATCGATGAAGAAGGGCAAAAGAAGGCAGGAACGGCAGGATGCAGGCAGGGAGACGAGGACGAGGCGATGACATCACTGAAAATCCGATTTTCCGGGTGCCTCGGGAGGGGATTCCGGGAATTCCCCCTATTCTCGTTGAAACCCCCTCGCATACTTACACACCCATCTCCATCGGAGACCGACGCTACGGCGCGGATACTGTCCCATTCGAGGATCGACAAGCGCCGGTGCCCCCCCCCCCCCCCGTGCCCTCCCACCGCGCCCCCGAGAGACCATGGCGTCAGGATCCAGCGGAAAGGCCTCCTCCTCCAGGAAATCCTCCTCGGGGGGAGGCTCCAAGAGCGGGTCGCTGGAGGCGGCCAAGAAGAAGAAGAAGAGCAAGAAGTCGTCCTCGTCGTCCAAGGCGGCCTCGGCCTCGGCGGCGGCGTCCCGCCAGAACAAGGCCGCGGCGGCCGCGAAGGCCAGAACCACCATCAAGAGCATGTACGACGAGTCCGAGGCCAGGAAGAACGACGCGGCCTGGCTCGGTTCCGAGAGGTTGTCGGCCGCGGCGGCAAGCCTCGAGGGCTACTACAAGCGCTCTACAATGGTGCCAGGTAGGGGAAGGGTGAAGAAGAATGCGGCGACAGGCCTTTTCCTCGCGGAGGAGGTGGGGATCGTCGACGCAGCCCTCAAGACCAATGGTATGAATCGGGAGGATTTGACGGTTGAGGCGTTCGGGTGTCTGCTGGAACAGGCAAGACGGTGAGTATAAATATCCTGCGCATGTGGACGGCACTTGGCTTCCGTTGGAATCTGGATGCCCCTTGTCACGCGCATGAACCAATTCGAACGAAGTCTTCTCATGTTTCTCTGCTTCTCACTGTGAATAACTCGGGATGGGTCGATGCTCAATGACAAATATCTTTGCTTGAAATCGTACAGCTTCGCCCTCGAGATTATCAACGACGCCCAGGACTACGCTGGGCACTGCTCTCGGAGTGAAATCAAGCCCAGCGATCTCCATCTCGCCGTGGAGTTCCGCGACGAGGGACTCGACGAGGACGGTGGGTCATCCCACCTCCCCCCTCCGAACCGCATCGCCAAGCTGGCCGAGGAGGTAAACCGCGCCCTCCTTCCGCCCATCCCTGAAAACTGCTACAACGGCATCGTCCTGCCCGATCCGGAGTATCAGCTCACTGCGCGCACCTTCGACGTCGTCACCAGCGCCCAAGTGGCGCATCGCATGGGGAGGGGCGGGACGGTGCCGCCACAGTCTATCTTTGGTGCCTTTGCCAAGTTTGGATCGACGAAGGACTTCGCTGCATCGCCAAAGGCAAGTTCTAAGTCCAAGGGAGGGTCATCAAGCAAGAGAAAGCGAAGCAGCGGTAGCACCTCAACATCGTATGGAGCAACAAAGTCGAAGGCACAGGTATCCATTAATCTGAAAAAGTCTTAAGTGGTCGTATTGTGCGGAGAGCAATACTAGCTAGTGTCTGGTTTTCATACCTAAGAGAATGTTTATCTTTACCCCTGTCTCCACAACGCGTCCAGCTTCTCCCTTCGTTCCTGAACCGCCCGATAATGGCCTCTCATTACCAGAGCCCAGGCGGCAAGAGAGCAGAGGGATCGAACAATACTCAGCGCTCTCCACCTAGCGATATCAGGGCCTCTATCTCCTTCCAGTTCATCATCTAGCGTGGTCATAGCGCTCTCTACGTCATCCTCTCCCATTCCTTGCGATAAAGGTAGCAAGTGGACATCAATGACAGCGGCTGGGAGGGACACGATGAGAGCTAGACCGTAGAAGATGAGAACAAGGACATTGCGAGACCAGAGATTTAGAACGCTCGTACAAATGATTCCGGCGTCACCGAACATCATGGCGTAGGGCGACGCAGCATTCGGACCGGATTTTCCCATCCTAGGAGCTTGGCCTACATCCCCTTCTCTACCTCGAGAAGACAACACAACGCAAATTCTGCTCATTAAACACAGCGTCGTAGCGATAAAGTAAAATCGTCGAGTTTCATTGGCCCTGTGGGCGTACTGCAGAATAAAGGCCGCTGGCTGTCGACTGGGTATGGCATCGAAGAGCCCAGCGACGCTAAATCCCGCTAGAATTCCCTGAAGCAGGAGCGCTAAGGATTCACCTCCTCTCTCGATATTGCCAAGCTGATCCTCCCTCAGGCTTTTGGCATCGTCGTCGATGAAGAACTGGCCTTCCACGTCTTCGATCGATGGTCCAAGTGCAAGGTTGAGGCCCAGCTCTTGCTTTTCTTGAATCATGCCGAACTCGTCCCCTTCTTCAGAATGGCGCGGTTTCTGCTTCGAAGCCAAGTGCCTGGTTGATCGAGGCGATTTCTTTTCGGAAATAAACTTTCGCATCTTCCTCTCTTTACCCTCGTACTCGCAGAGAGCAGGAGCACTTGCTGCCTTCCTGTTGCCACCACTGCTGGAATGGTTCTGACCTTTTCGGTGCCTCCTCTTGTTCCGTTCTTTCTTGAAATCACTATGTTTCCTCTTCGCTTTTCTCGGCGAAACAAATCGAACTAAGTGAGGGCCACTGTCTGGATTCGACTGGGAACTGAGGTCATCAATGGACGATATATTCTGGTCAAGCGTTTCGCCTTGAGAGATCTCCTCTTCGATGCCTGACGAATCTTTCGATTCAGATTCTCGAGGCTCCTCCTTCTCTAGCATGGACGTTGTCTCGTAGCGTCGCAGAGGATGGTGCTTACGAGCTTCGTGCTTCATTCGCAACTCGCGGATCCGTTTCTTCCGCGCCTTGGAGGGGGACACGAATGAGCCCGACTCTAGTTCTGATACAGAAGAATCCATGGCACTCCAAGGCTATGAATCCAGTTTATGCGTGGTCTGAAATTTGGGACAAGCTCGTAATTGATTACAAAGCCAATCATACTCTTCTCTTCTGATCAATCCAACTTGACCAGCAAGGAACAAATTAAAGCCCACACCAAAACATTTGCACAATCTAGAACTTTGACGGTCGCCTCCTGCCGGTGTACTTGGTATCTTCGCGCACATCCTTGCCCTTCTTCCTCTGGACGCCCTTCTTGTGCAAAATCCATTCTTTTGTTTTGGCACCACCCTTAGCCTTCCTGATACGCCCCTTTTTACCCTTTTTGCCCTCTTGCTTGTCGACCCGCACTCCCGAACGGGCCTCACTAAGGAGAGCCCCATCAGTCAGATTCTTGGGCGCCTTATAGGATCGATCAAACGACAGGACGAGGTAGTGCTTTTTGGCCTTTGTAGAATTAGGATAGTCCACAACAATACCTCCCGCAAATCCGACTTTGGCAGCACATTCACTAATGAGAATAGCTTGCTCCGCGGTTTCGGGATAGAATTGCAGAACGGCGCGTGCTCCTCTCCTCAGAACTAGATAAAGAGATGAAAAGAATCGAGTCAAACGTTTCTTGGGAATCTGTCCTTTCGAATTTGAGTAGCACAGCCATTGTAGCGCAGAGATTGATATGCAGGCATCAAATGTTGCCGGGCGGAACGGGAGGCCCGTGCCCATATCGTGATGCATGAGATCACCCGTGGACACTTTTTCATCGCTACGTCCGCCTCTCATTTCGTAGTCGCCATCGTCGTCACTGTCTCCATCTTGACCTCCAGCACCCTTCGACGCTTCTCGCTTCGTATCGATGCGTTCGTTTGCGACATCAAGCATGTCTCTAGAAACATCACACCCAACCCATACATGTCCCTTCTCTTCAAGGACCTTGCCACTGAGACCGGAGCCACATCCAACGTCAAGGACAAAGGAGGGCTTGTCCGACGGAAGCATGAGAAGTTCGATCGCGCGCTCGGTAATCTCGCGCTGGACGCCGATCATACGTGAGGAGCTATCATACTTTCGCGCCTCCTTGGAGTTGTAAAAGAGAGACGCATGACCGGTTAGCTCGGGTCGGGACATGATTGAGTTGATGTAAAAGATAGAGTAAGAGCATTCCAAGCTCCGTTTGGTCTTCTGGTCTTCTGGTTTGCACCTGGCAACTGCTGCGTGACTGACTTTTTTATATTGACTTTTCTTGGTCATGGGAGGCATTTACTTCCGGGTTTCAGGCTCATATCCCATTTCAGCAAATTTTTGACTCGTCGTGTCTATGCATACGAGCTCGTACAGTGTACATACTCCCACCCTGGCCGCGGAATTGGCCCCTCCGCCGCCTTCGCCCATTTTCGCCATTCCCTACCAAGGGAGCAGCTAAATCCGCCCCCTGAGCGCCGCGAGGCGTGCGGGGGTAGGTCGGTTAAGCCGGGTTGAACGCCGCTTTTTCAGGGCGCGAAATCCGACCGGGGACGGCCATTGTCGGTGTTTCGGAATCGTGGCCCTGTGCTTACGTACATT
>Ga0315315_10004634_pt1 | contig 12678 bp, 14 predicted proteins | sample M140m3416metaG_FD_203699 | JGI IMG/M metagenome (GOLD analysis project Ga0315315, IMG submission 203699) | Ammonia-oxidizing marine archaeal communities from Monterey Bay, California, United States - M1 40m 3416 | ecosystem: Environmental > Aquatic > Marine > Intertidal zone | place: USA...
ATCTTTGCGGGGTTTGTATTCTTTTCACCAAATGTTTTAGGTCATTCAGATAATTATATACCCGCAAATCCACTTGTCACACCAGCTCATATTGTACCAGAATGGTACTTATTACCTTTCTATGCAATTCTGAGATCTGTACCAGATAAGTTAGGTGGAGTAATTTTGATGTTTGGAGCAATCTTTATATTGTTTGTTTTACCGTGGTTGGATACTTCTAAAGTTAGGTCAGCAGTATTCAGACCAATCTACAGACAATTTTATTGGATATTTGTTTTAGACGTATTGATGCTTGGTTATATGGGTGCAATGCCCGCAGAAGGTATCTATTTAGTTTTAGCTAGAGTAGGAACTATTTACTACTTTGCTCATTTTATAATTGTAATGCCTGTGGTCGGATTATTAGAGAAAACAGATCCAATTCCTATGAGTATTTCAGAGCCAGTACTGACTGGTGGCGCAGATCCAGCACTCGCTAGGAAGGATAATGAAAAGATTTAATATAAAAAGTCTTTTGTTTATCACCACTTTTTTATTAGCTTCTTCAGCTAAACTATATAGCGCTGGAGGAGAGTCAGAACCTTTAAAAGTTGATTGGAGCTTTAAAGGAATAACTGGTAAATTTGACAGAGCTTCGCTTCAAAGAGGTTTTCAAGTTTATAAAGAAGTTTGTTCTTCTTGCCATTCGATGCAATATCTAAGTTATAGAAATCTAGGCGAGCCAGGTGGCCCCGAGTTTTCAGAACAAGAGGTAAAAGCAATTGCAGCAAGTGTAGAAATTACTGATGGTCCAGATGACCAAGGTGAAATGTTTACAAGACCAGGAAGACCTGCAGACAAATTTAAAAATCCATACCCAAATGTGAAAGCTTCTACTGCTGCAAACGGAGGAGCTTATCCTCCTGATATGTCGGTGTTAGTGAAGGCAAGACCAGGGGGTTCTAACTATATTTACTCAGTTTTAGTAGGATATGAAGATCCACCAGCAGGCGTAACATTAGATGATGGCGTTTATTACAATAAATATATGATCGGTAATAAGATCAAAATGTCATCTCCTTTAAGTGATGATATTGTTGAGTATTCAGATGGAACACTAGCTACAGTGGACCAAATGGCTAAAGACGTAACAACATTTTTATCTTGGGCTGCTGAACCTGAATTAGAAGAAAGACACAGAACAGGAGTTAAGGTAATTATCTATTTAATTCTTTTAACAACTTTAGTTTATTTAAGTATGAAGAAAATCTGGTCACGGGTTGACACGGAAGTATAAGACGTCCCCATCTTTTACAACGTAATCCTTACCTTCAATTCTTAGTTTTCCATTTTCCTTACATTTATCTGTGCTGCCAAATTTTATAAAATCTTCACATGTTACGGCCTCTGCTCGAATAAAATTTTTTTCAAAATCAGTATGAATTACACTCGCGGCTTTAGGCGCCAAGGTATTTTTCTCTATTGTCCATGCTCGACTTTCTTCAGGACCAGAAGTAAAAAAGGTATCCAGGTTCAAAAGTTCATAACCTTCTTTGATTAACTGATTTAAACCTGTTTTGTTTAAACCAATTTCTTTCATAAATGCCTCTCTTTCGTTATTATTCAGTCCCATAATTTGATCTTCAATATCAGCACAAATAGTAATAACTTTCTCGTTTGAATACTTTTTCTCCACTTCTTCCGTATAAGTATTTCCCTTAGCTAGACTATCCTCATCAACGTTACATACAATTATTTTTGGCTTTATACTCAAAAGGCCTAAGCTAGATAAAAATTTTTTTTCAGACTCATTTTTTTCAAAATTTTCTTTCCCTTCGTTTAATTGTTTAAGTTTTTCCTCTAAAATTATTATCTCTGTTTCTTTAAGCAGTTTCTTTTTCCCTTTCTCAAGCTTTTTTTGAATAATATCAATATCTGATAATATTATCTCTGTTTTGATAGTTTCTAAATCTTCCACAGGATTAATTTTTGAATTCACATGGGTAATCTTGTCTGACTCAAAACATCTAACTAAATGAATAATAGCGTCGACTTCTCTTATATGAGAAAGAAATTTATTACCTAATCCTTCACCTTTAGACGCACCTTTAACTAATCCAGCAATATCAACAAAAGTAATATTTGTATAAATTTTTTTTTTAGATTTTGATAATTCAGTTAATTTATCTAACCTTTCATCAACGACATCGACTATCCCAATATTTGGATCGATAGTACAGAAAGGAAAATTAGCTGCTTCTGCATTTTTTGATGCAGTTAGAGCATTGAATAAAGTGGACTTCCCAACATTTGGGAGCCCAACTATTCCACATTTAAATCCCATTCAAGTCTTGATTAACTTTGCTTGAAAAAAGATCTATTTTCTTTTCAATTAATGTAGGTAATTGTTTTACAATGTTTTCTGTTATCTCGTTTATTTTCTCTTCTTCATCTTCTTTAAAATCCTCCAAAACGTGATTATTAACCTTTTTCTTTTGTTTTGGATGCCCTATACCTATACGAACTCTGGAGTAGTCTTTACCAATAAATTTATCTATAGACTCAATTCCATTATGTCCAGCACTGCTTCCCCCAAACTTTGCTTTTATCTTTCCAAAATCAATATCCATATCATCATGAAAAACAAAAACATCCTTCGCATCAATTTTAAAATAATCGATTAATTCTTTAATTGCTGTTCCAGAGTTATTCATAAAAGTTAAAGGCTTTATGGCATAGATTTTTTTTTCATCTATGTTTCCTGTTGTAAGCAAGCCTTTGAATTTTGGTTTTTGTTTTGAAAGTTTAAAATGAGTATTTATTGCATCGATTATTTTAAAACCAATGTTGTGTCTTGTATTTGTATAGTTGGATCCAGGATTTCCTAATCCGACGAGTAAAAGCATATTAATTATTTTTTCTCAGCAGTTTTCTTTTCAGGAGGTTTCTTTTCATCAGGTTTCTTATCTGCACCTTCTTTAGACTTATCATCTTTCTTAGCTGCTTCACCATCTTTTGCAGCAGCAGCTTCCGCACCTTCGGCAGGTGCCTCACCTTCAGCCCCTTCAGCTGCAGCATCTCCCTCTGCTGGTTTTTCCGGTTCTTTAATTACTGTTGGAGATGCAACTGTTGCAATTACGAAATCACGATCTGTAATAGTTGGAACTACATTACTCTCTAATTTTACAGACGAAATTTTAATGCTTGTACCAATATCTGTTCCAGCTAAATCAACAACTATCTCATCTGGAATATTTTCTGCTGGACATTTAAGTTCAACTTTTCGTCTTACAATATTCAATACTCCACCCCTTTTTAGACCTGGCGAATCTGGATGATTAATAAACTTTACTGGAATTTCTAAAACAATTTTTTTTCCTGAGACTATTCTCATAAAATCTATATGAATTGGTTCTTCAGAAACAACATTAAAAGCAATATCTCTAGGTATGACTTTTTCTTTTTTACCATCAATTTCTAATTCTAAAACTTTTGATAAAAATGTGTCTGAATTAATTATACTTTTAATCTCTTTCAATTGTATAGAAATATTTTGATTGGGATTTTTTCCCCCATACAAAATAGCTGGAATCATACCTTCTGACCTTAATTTATTATTAGATCCGGTAGAGGTGCTCTCTCTTTTAATTGCCTTTAAATTGCTCATAATTTTAATGAAACGGGTATATAACCCAAGATTAATACCAAAACAAGAGTTAATTAAATAAATCAGACACCGAATTTGAATTTGCTATTCTTTTTATAGCCTCGGACATCAAAGATGAGATAGATAAGACCTCAATTTTATTGTTATTTTTTATTTTTATTGAGTTATCTATAGAGTCAGTAATGATTAATTTCTTAATTTTAGATTTTTTGATTTTATTTGCAGCTTCACCACTTAAAACAGCATGGGTAATAAAAACATAAACTTCTTTTGCCCCATTTTTTTTTAATTCATTGACTGCATTAATTATTGTTCCACCACTATCAATTATATCGTCAACAATAATACAGGTCTTATTTTTTACATCACCAATTATATTCATAACCTCTGATTTACCTGGCGCTGGTCTTCTTTTATCTATAATCGCAAGATCCGCTTTAAGTCTAGTGGCCAAAGCCCTTGTTCTAGCAACACCACCCATATCTGGAGAAACACAAATTAAATTTTTTGTAGTAATTTTTTTTTTAATAAATTTTGAAAACAAAGGAGTTGTAAACAAATTGTCTACCGGCATATCAAAAAATCCCTGAATTTGTCCAGCGTGCAAGTCTACCGTAACAATTCTATTAGCTCCGGCATTAGTTAAAAGATTTGCTACAACTTTAGCTGATATCGACGTCCTTGGAGCAACCTTTCTATCTTGTCTAGCATACCCAAAATATGGAATTACTGCTGTAATGGTTTTTGCTGAAGATCTTTTTAAAGCATCAATTACTAATAGAAGTTCCATTAAATTATCATTGGCTGGATTAGATGTAGATTGAATTACGAAAACACTATTTCCTCTTATATTTTCATTTATTTCAATATAAATTTCTCCATCTGCAAATCTTCTAATATTAGTATTGATTAATTTTAATTTTAAATTTTTAGCAATATTCTTACTTAGTTTTTGATTGCTCGTTCCAGATAAAATTTTCATGAAATGTATCTACTTATACCTTATTTCCAAATCTTTTCAAATTAATAAAGTTATAACATACAAACAGCAGATATACATCTTCCGTAATCTTTATGTCCCAACTTAGTTGATCTTCTGTAACTAAAAAAATTGCTTTTTTCACTATATGTATCAAGATTGATTTGATCAACTTTTACTTTAAATTCATTAAGTTTATCGATTACAAACTTTCTTAGATTAAATAGCTTCTTAAACTCACTTTTATAAGAAAAATATTTTTTATTTTTAAATGATTTAGCCATAAACTTTTTATAAAATTTTTGATCTACCTCGTAATTTTTTTTAGAGATACACGGACCAACACACGCATAAATCTCAGTTTTTGAATTAAGTTTTTTAATTTTAATAATAGTATTCTTTATAACTCCTATAAACGCACCTCTCCAGCCAGCATGAACACATCCAATAACTTCATTCTTCACGTCATATAAGATAACAGGAACACAGTCAGCTGTTAATACACCAAGGGCAACACCTTTCATTCTTGTAATCATTGCGTCAGCTTTAATCTTTTTCTTATAGTTATTTTTCTTAATTTCAACCACCTTGTTGCTATGTGTTTGATGCATTAGTATCAGATTTTTATTTTTAACATTTATTTTTTTAGCAACGTATTTTAAATTTTTGTAAATATTTATTTTATTATCTTTCGAGCCCTTACCACAATTTAAACTTCTATAAACACCCTTAGAAAATCCATTTTTTCTGGAAAAAAAACAGTGATTTAATTTTTTAATTCTTTTTAAGTTTTTTGAGTAAAACATTATTTGAACCCGATAAAATTATTTTTATTAGAATTATAAGCTAAAATCACTTTAAATAGATGGCCCATAAAATTAGGATCTAGTAACCTTTTTATTCTCAAAAAAAGATCTGACTGTTCTCTAAATTTCATTTTTTTAGCAATGATTTCAGCTCTTTTATTGATACCAATATTTTCTAAAAAATTTCTTTGAGTAGATACGTTTTTTATTTCTAGACCTCTATTGCGGAAGAATTCAGTTAAAAGCTTAAAATTTACGTGGGCCGTAATATCAGCTCTACCTAAATTATTTAACAATTTATTTTTTTTATGTTTCATTACAGATTGCAAAGTGTTTTGATTATTGGGACTTATATATCCGTAGTCAATCATTAATATACACCCTTTCAATTTAGAAATTTTTTTAGTTATTTTTTCAAGTTCTTGTAAACCCAATTTTGGAAATTCTATAAATTTTAAATTTTTAAATGTTTTATATGATTTAATTATCTTAACATCAGCAGGGGAAGCCTTTTTAAAAATTTCTTTTATATTGAAATTTTTATCGTATGTATAATTTTTTTCAAATATAGAGTTGTTAATTTTTTTAAATTGCTTTATTGGTATTGCATCAAAAAATTCATTTCCAAAAAAAATTATTGGGCCTTTTTTTATTTTACTAAAATTATTTATCCATTTTATACTTCGATCAGAAATATTTTTTTTCTGAACTTTTTTTAAATTTTTGCTTTCTTCATAAAGAAAAATTTTTTTAATAGAGTTAAAATCTGGAAAATTTTTAAAGGTTTTTATAAGTACATTTGTTAAACTACCGTCCCCTGGACCCAGTTCAACAATATTAAAATTTTTTGGTTTTCCAAATGCTTCCCAAGAGGCAACTATCCAGATACCTATCATTTCAGAGAATAAACTAGAAATTTTTGGCGATGTAACAAAGTCTCCCTTTTCTCCAAACGGCTTTTGAGTTGTATAATACCCATACTTTCTGTCATATAAAACATTTTTAAAAAACCTATCAACTGGCAAAAATTTTGACTTTTTAAAAAATTTTAAATTAGATTTCATTTTTTTTTCAAAGAAAAAAATAGGGCAAGGCCAGTTAAAATCATGAGAGAACTTAAAATTGTTCCCATACTCAAAGTGTTAAATAAATATCCCAAGTGTTCGTCTGGCTGCCTAAATAACTCTGATATAACTCTAAAGACTCCATAGCAAATTAAAAATAAACTAGAGCAAGTTCCCATGTGATATTTTCTTTTAAAAATAATTATAATTAATATTGTAAATAAAATTGCTCCTTCTAGTACAGCCTCATATAATTGGGAAGGATGTCTAGGCATCATATCAATTGCTGGAAAAATCACTCCCCAAGAAACACTTGTAACTTTACCTACTAATTCACCATTAATGAAATTTGCAATACGTCCTAAGAAAATTCCAATAGGAGATACACAAGCAATAATATCCAAGAAGAAGAGTGTTGGTATAATTTTTTTAATTGAGAAAAAATAAGTACCTATTATTACTCCAATTAACGCTCCATGAAATGACATACCACCTTCCCAGACTTTTATTATGTCTAGTGGATTTGAGACATAATACTCTAAGTTGTAAAAAATTACATAACCTAGACGTCCTCCAATAATTATGGAAATAATTAGATAAGTAATTAAATCATCAAAATCATCTACATTAAATTTAAAACTATTATTTTTTAAGATGTGAAATATTATTTTTTTTCCGAGCCACCAACCAATTATAATTCCAAAAATATATGCTAATGAATACCATCGGATAGCAATAAATCCAAAATCTAATAAAATAGGGTCTAAATTGTGGGTGTACATGATTTCTTATATCATATTTGAAATTAAGATGTTCATCAAATAAGATAAGTTATGAGAAATTCAGAAAAAATTTTAAAATCATTATCTAGTTTAATTGAAAACGGTATTCTAACATCTAAGGATATAAAAAAAGAAATATCTACTGATTTAAAATTCAAAAGAGACAAAATTATTAATAAACTTGAGCTTGTATCTAGAGATGAGTTCGAAGTTTTAAAAAAAGTTGTTCAAAAACAAGAAACAATTATTCAAAAACTATTAAGGAATAAAAAGATTAAAAAGGTAAAGAAATCTTAACTTGTAAACCTTTAAATTTACTTCTACTCAACTGAATATTTCCACCATGAGAATTTATTATGTCTTCTACAATTGCCAAACCTAAACCAACTCCAGATTGGTTTAAACTTCTACTTTTATCTAATCTAAAAAAAGGCTTAAATACGTTTTTATATTGATCTTCCGGAATTCCTGGACCATCATCTTCAATTTTTACTAAAGCTCTTTTGTTCCCTTTTTGAATGTTGACAAATACTTTATTTCCATAAGTTAAACCATTTTGAATTATATTCTCAAAAGATCTCCTCAAGGCAGTTGGCCTACCTTGTAACTCAATGATTTCATCACTTTCTTCTATTTTCAAATTATCATTTTTAAAATTCTTTCTTAAAGAAATTAAAAGATCATTAAGATTAATTGTAATAGTATTTTCTTGTGTTTGTGTTTTTGCGAATTGTAAATAATCATTTAACATTTTTTCCATTTCATCAATATCTTTTGACATTTGCTCAGAAATATCCTTTTGTTTTAACATAGCTAGTTGTAACTTTAAGCGTGTTAAAGGTGTTCTTAAGTCGTGACTTATACCTGAAAGCATTTCTGCTCGTTGATTAAGGTGACGATTAATTCTTTTTGCCATCCTATCAAATTCAAAAGCAGCCTTTCTAATTTCTTGAGAACCGGATGCTCTAAAATCATTTACATAATCACCTTTTCCAAATCTTTCGGCAGCTTTTGCTAACTTAACCAAAGGCTTTGTTTGATTTTTTAAAAATATTAAAGCAATAATAATTAAAACGATAGAGGGTAATGTTGTCCACAAAACAAAAAGTCTCACCGAGGATGTTGAGACCATTTCTTTAGGAACAAGAAACTCAATAACTTCATTTTTTGAACGTATTTTTATTTCAACAGCATTTTTAAATTTTAAAGTATTAAACCAATAATTATTATTTCCAAAAACGGACTTTAGTTCTCGTCTTAAAGATCTATCCATTGGACTAAATCTTCTTTCTCCCGTACTTTCAGGAAATATTTCCTGATTAATCCTTATTTCAAAGTTGAAATTATTTTCATAACTATCAATAAAAAAATCCAAATTTTTCTTATCATTTTGATAGACTTCTTCAATTGTTTTTAATTGAGACACAAGTGATCTAGTTATATTTTTATTAGCCTTAATCCAGATGCTGTCATAAAAAACTACAGTTATTATTATTTGTAAAATAATAGTAGGGGCAGCTACAATTATTAAAGCCCTATAAAAAAGTCTTTTTGGTAAAATATATTTTATAAAATTATTCAATCCAGAGAACATAACCTGAGCCCCTAATAGTTTGAAGATATTTTGGACTTTTAGGATCCAACTCTATTTTTTGTCTTAATCTTGTAATCATAACGTCAATAGATCTTTCTTGATTTATACCAGAAATTTTACCTATCTCTTCACGTGAGAAAGTCGTTCCTGGATTGGAAAGCATTTCAATTAATACTTTTCTCTCAGAATTATTGATTTTTTTTACATTGTTTTTTAAATTTACCGTCATTTTATTTAAATCAATTTCAGCAACACCTATCAGATATTTTGACTTTAAATCGATCTTACTATTTTTATTAATTATATTTTTAATTCTAAGCAATAATTCTTTTGGCTCAAAAGGTTTACCAATATAGTCATCTGCACCAAGTTCCAATCCTTTGATTCTATTCTCAACTTCACCTTTTGCAGTAAGCAATATTATAGGTACTTTTATTTGTTTCTTAACATCTTTCGTAAATTCATAACCATTTTGGCCTGGCATCATTACATCTAAAATAATAATATCAAATTTGAGATATTCCAATTTTTCTTTAGCTTGAGCAGCATTCTCTGCAGTCGATACTATATAATTGTTTTCAGAAAGATAATCTTTTAAAAGATTTCTAATCCTGTCATCATCATCAACTATTAGAATGTGGTTTTTATTATTTTCCATTTATTATTTTTTTCAAAACATCTTTAAATTTTATAACGGAGTCAGAATTAGAATTTTTTAAAGCATTAAATATCCTTTTTTTTTGAGTGCTATAAACTGTCTCAAAAAAAATTTTTCCCTCTTTATCTAAAAATAAGTTTTTTTTTCTTGTATCAGTTTCGTCTTGAACCTGTTTTATCATTTTAGACTTTATTAAATCTCTTAATACCCTATTTAAACTTTGTTTAGTAACTTTTAGCCTAAAAATAAGTTCACCCAAGTTTATTCCAGGGTTTCTCTCAATTAAATTTAATGCTCTAAGGTGAGCCGGACCAAAGAATTTTTTTGATAAAACATCTTTTGGATCAGAAAATGTCTCCCTGTAAGCGTAATAAAGTAATTGTATAAACTCTTTTATTTGTTCGTCTTTGAGGTAAAGCAAATCTTTCATAATGGTAAGTTATATTGACTTATCCTTTAGATGAATATACTTTTTTATAAATAAAAAATCTATATATTTACGCATAATGGAAAGTATACCTTACGATAAACGATCTGGAAAAATTTGGTTTAACGGCAAAACTGTTAAATGGTCAGATGCAAATATTCATATTCTTAATCATGGTTTACATTATGCAAGTTGTGTTTTCGAAGGTGAAAGAGTTTACGACGGGGAAATTTTTAAACTTGAGGAACACACAGACAGACTTTTTTATTCTGCAAAAAGAATGGGAATTACAGTTCCTTATTCCCAAGATGAAATAAACGATGCTTGTAAAAACATAGTTAACATTCAAAAAGTTCAAAATGGATATGTAAGACCTTTAATTTGGCGAGGGAGTGAAATGATGGCTATCTCTGCTCAAAAAAATAAAATTCACGTTGCAATTGCAACATGGGAGTGGGGTTCGTATTTTGACCCTAAACTAAAATTAAATGGAATAAAATTAAATATATCAAGCTGGAGAAGACCTGCTCCAAATACAATTCCTTGGGACACTAAAGCCGCAGGACTTTATATGATATGCACTCTATCCAAACATGAAGCAGAGGAAAAAGGATTCACAGACTCCTTAATGTTAGACCATGAGGGAAATATTGCGGAGGCAACTGGAGCAAACATATTTTTTAAAAATGAGACTGGGGAACTTCACACTCCAATTCCGGATTCATTCTTAGATGGCATTACAAGAAGAGAAGTTATTAAAATTGCTAAATCGAAAGGTGTAAAAGTTATTGAAAGAAAAATTAAACCTGAGGAAATGCAAGATTTTGTTGGATGTTTTTTAACAGGGACTGCTGCTGAGGTTACCCCGGTATCTCAAATATCTGATTATAATTTTAAAGTTTGTGAATTAATTACTGATTTAAATGAATCATATCAAACAGTTGTTAGAAAAAAATCAGCTGCTTAATCTTTATTATCCTCATTAATTGCATGATCTATACCTTTTCTCAAATAGTCATATCCAGTATATAGAGTTAAAAAAGCAGATAACCACAAAAGAATTATTCCTACAGTTTGAGCATTATAGTCCTGAAAATTTATTATTTTATTACCACTTTCCCCTGTTAGAAGTATTGCGATAGAAACCATCTGAATAAATGTTTTCAGCTTTGTCAAACTTGTAACCTCCATAGTGATACTGCCTTTAGCTAAGAATTCTCTTAAACCAGAAACTAAAATTTCTCTTGTTAAAATAATAATTGCTGCGATTACTTCATAATTTTTTATAGTTCCGTTCATTACCAAAAGGATCAGAGCAGCTGCAACGAGAATTTTGTCAGCAATAGGATCAAGAAGTTCACCTAACTTTGACTCTTCTTTAAACATTCTGGCTAATAGACCATCAAGATAATCCGTGAAACTAGCTATAGCAAAAAGAAAGAATGGAATTAAATCTCCAAAAAATCCTGGGATAAAAAAAGTAAGAACAAATATTGGAACAATAATTATACGACCAATTGTTAAAATATTTGGTATTTTTAGTTTCATACTTTTTTATTCGTGAAAATAATTATATATTTTATTTGCTATACTGTCTTCTATTCCTTCAATAGCTTTTAGATCCTCAAGACTTGCCGACTCTACAGCTCTTGCCGAACCAAAATGGTTTAACAAAGCTCTCTTTCTTTGTTTACCAATACCCTGTATCTGATCTAAAAGGGACTTGCTTAAATTTTTCTTTCTTTTAGCTCTATGAGTGCTTATCGCAAATCTGTGTGCCTCATCTCTTAATCTTTGAATAAAAAATAGCAGAGGATCGTTTTTGTTTAAAATATATTCTTTGCTTTTATGATAAATTTTTTCTTCGCCAGCATTTCTTCTCTTACCTTTCGCTACAGCTAAAATTGGAAGATCATGTAAGCCAAGTTCATTCAAAACCTCTCTACTGACCGAATATTGACCCTTTCCTCCATCAATCAAAATTAGATCTGGAAGTGATAATGATCCTGATTTCTCTTTAACGGCTTTTGAAAATCTTCTAAATAACACCTCTTTCATCATTCCATAATCATCATTTTTTAATTTTTCATCCTTAATATTAAATTTTCTGTATCTTTTTTTGACAAATCCTTCATTACCAAAGCATATCAGAGCCCCAACAGAGTCGGTTCCTTGTATATGACTATTATCGTAAACTTCTATGAGTTCTATGTTGCTATTAAGTTTAAATTTAGAGGCAAGAGAATCAATTAAATTATTATTTGTATCAGACTGAATTAGTTTTTGTTTTAAAGCTTGTTTTGCATTTTTTTCAGCTAACTTAGATACACTTATTTCATTTTTTGATTTCGCTATTTTTAATAAAACTTCTTTACCTTCTTTTTTTGAAAATGTTTTTTCTAAAAGCTTCTTATCATTTGTAGCACAATTAGTGATTATTAAAGATGGAACCGTTTTGTTTTCATAAAATTGAGTTATAAATGAGGATAAAATATCTTCCACTGTATCATCTGTATCGTGCTTAGGATAAAAGGCTTGATTACCCCAATTTTGCTTAGACCGGAAGAAAAATACTTGAACACAAGTTTTTCCTGTTTCTTTATATATACTGATTACATCTGCCTCATTGAGATTAGTTTGATTTATTTTTTGCGATGTTTGAATTTGAGTTAAGGCTTTAATCCTATCACGTGCAATAGCTGCTTTTTCATAATCTAATTCT
>Ga0315315_10004635_pt1 | contig 12678 bp, 9 predicted proteins | sample M140m3416metaG_FD_203699 | JGI IMG/M metagenome (GOLD analysis project Ga0315315, IMG submission 203699) | Ammonia-oxidizing marine archaeal communities from Monterey Bay, California, United States - M1 40m 3416 | ecosystem: Environmental > Aquatic > Marine > Intertidal zone | place: USA...
CCTATAGAGCCGTGGTAGACCACCACGTTGATAGGCTGGATGTGGAAGCGCAGTAATGCGTGCAGCTGACCAGTACTAATAGCTCAATTGGCTTGATTTATGCACTGAAAAAAATTTTTTTAGATTAGATATTTTTTAAAAATTAAAAAATAAAAACATTTATAATTAATATTAATTATTAGTAATTTTATTATCCAAATCAAATATAGTTTTAAATGGCAGAAGTTTTAAACGATAGTATAGTGGATAACGATTTGTTAGAAAAATTAACAATAATAATACCTTCATTTGAACGTAGTTCCTTTTTAAAGAGAACATTAAAATATTGGTCTAATTTTAAAGTGAAAATAATAGCTGTCGATGGTAGTAATAACAGTTTAGATAAAACATTTTTAAGCAACTTACCAAAAAATATTAAGTATATTAACAATAAATCTGGATTTTATACTAGATTACTTCTAGCTACAAATCTTGTTGAGACGGAGTATGTCATGTTAGGTTGGGATGATGAGTTTTATATACCCTCAGCCTTAAAATCTTGTTTAGTAAATTTATCTAGAAATTCTGATTTAATATCATGCACTGGTCGTGCAATAGCTTTTAATTATGATAATCAAATAGTCCGTGGCTACGATATTTATCCCGAATTAAAAGATTTAAATTTGGACGACGCCAATCCCTCGGTTAGAATAAAAAAACATTTTTTAAATTTTATACCTGCCCATCTTTTTGCAATAAGCAAATCTTTTATTTGGAAGATAATTGCGAAAGGAGTTTTTTCAAAAGAATATAAATTTTATGCGTCATTTGAGTTACAATTTGAATTTCTTTTACCATTTGCAAATAAATCATTATCTATACCAGAGTTAATGTGGTTAAGAAGTATGGAGGCCGAAAAGGTTCGAGGCACAAGTACAAAAAAATTTTTATCTACAACTCATTCCATCTGGTGGCACAATGAAGAAAATAATAAAGATAAGCAAGATTTTATAGAACGTATGAAAAAAATTTGCTTAGAAATAAATGCAATTAAAAAAACAAATCATATACCTGATATAGAAACTAATTTTGATTTTTATTCAAAAAGAAAAAAGAAAAAAGGTTCATTATTTTTTAGATTATATTTAATGCTTTTAAAATATTTACCAGGGACTATCAAACATTTTGTTAAAAGAATTTTACAAAATTTTGGATATGGGAGCAGTATATTAAAAAAACAAGTTTTTAATAAAATATTTTCATTGAAAGGTTCAGCCGAATTACTTGAATTAGATGGTGTAAAAGTTGATTTTAACGAATTAGAAAAGATTGAGAAAATAGTTTCTAATTTTCATGCAAATAATAAAAAATAATTTATTTCTTCTTTGTGAGTTTTTGGTAGATTAAAAAAAGTAAATTAATTAATTATATTATTTAGCAATATGAAGTCAGTAATTTTAGCAGGTGGTTTAGGTAGTCGTCTTTCTGAAGAGACTGAAAATAAACCAAAACCAATGGTAGAGATTGGTGGTAAACCAATACTTTGGCATATAATGAAAATGTATTCATCTTATGGAATTAACGATTTTATTATATGTTGTGGATACAAAGGATATGTAATTAAAGAATATTTCAATAATTATTCTCTTCATATGTCCGATGTTACTTTTTCAATTAATGACAATTTTGTAGAAGTGAACCGTAACGATGCGGAGTCATGGAAGGTAACTTTAGTGGATACTGGTGATAACACAATGACAGGCGGCAGATTAAAACAGGTAAAAAGTTATGTAAAAGATGAAGAATGCTTCTGTTTCACTTACGGAGATGGTTTAGGAAATATTGATATTTCAGAACTTATTGCATTTCATAAGCGTCACGGAAAGCTAGCTACACTTACGGCCACACGTCCTCAGGCTCGTTTTGGCGCCATAAAATTTGGTTCTAACGATATGGTAGATCATTTTGAGGAAAAACCAGAGGGAGACGGGAGTTGGATAAACGGCGGTTTTTTTGTTCTACACCCTAAGGTAATAGATTATATTGAAGATGATCAAACAATCTGGGAAAAAGAGCCATTAATTAATCTAGCTAAACAGGGGGAACTTTTTGCATATAAGCATAGTAAATTTTGGACTCCAATGGATACTTTGCGTGAAAAAAATCAACTTAATGAATTGTGGAATAGTGGTAAAGCACCTTGGAAGACATGGTAAGATTATTAATAATTCTTTTAATAAAATTTTTTTAAATATAAAAAAATATGGTTAATCAAATTTTTGAAGAAGATTTACATCAGATACACTCAATTATTAAATCAAAAGGTGATTGGAAAGAAGCAATAATTGTAATTACAGGTTGTGCTGGTTTTTTAGGTTATTATTTTATGAATTACTTTATACGGTTTGGATCTGATTTAGGTATTAAAAAAATAATTGGTTTAGATAATTTTATATTAGGAAAACCAGATTGGTTAAAAAAATTAGAAAATAATTTTTCATCATTATTGGTTTTAAAAAAGTTTGATATTTCCCAGGATGATTTTAGTCAAATTGAAAATATTTCTAAAGCAAGATATGTAATACATGGAGCTTCAATTGCTTCACCAAGTTTTTATAGAAAATTTCCTTTAGAAACAATAGATGCCAACATATGGGGTTTAAGAAAACTCTTTGATTATTATAAAGATAAGAACTTACTTAAGGGTTTTTTGTTCTTTTCTTCAAGTGAGATTTATGGAGATCCAAATTTAAATTCAATCCCTACAAATGAAGAATATCGAGGAAACGTTAGTTGTTTTGGTCCACGTGCTTGTTATGATGAGTCCAAAAGATTTGGTGAAACTTTATCTTGGATTTATTCTAATAAATTTAAAATGCCAATTACTATTGCGCGTCCATTTAATAATTATGGACCAGGATTGAATTTGAATGATAAGCGATTGCCAGCTGATTTTGCCAGTCAAGTTTTAAAGCGAGAAGACTTAGTAATCTTATCAGATGGAACTCCGACGAGAACATTTTGTTACGTATCCGATGCTATAATTGGGTATTTACTATGCCTGACTCATGGAAAATATGATTATTTTAATATAGGAATAGACAAGCCTGAAATTATGGTTAAGGAATTTGCCGAGACTTTTAGAAAAGCTGCAATGAATATATTTGATTATAAAGGGACAGTTAATTATAAAAAAAGTTCTGATGTAGATTACTTAATTGATAATCCTAACAGGAGATGCCCATCGATTGATAAGGCAAGACAAGTGCTTGGATACAATCCTGTTGTAGGAGTTGAAGAAGGAGTTTCACGTTATTTAAGATTTTTAAAAAACAACAATATGGCAAATGGATGAAGGTTGCTATCATTGGAACAGGTTATGTTGGACTAGTATCAGGCGTTTGCTTAGCTTCTAAAGGTCACGATGTTACTTGTGTTGATATAAATTTAGAAGTAGTTAAAAAATTAAATCATGGAATCCCAACTATTTATGAAAAAGATATTGAGTCACATTTAAAAAAAAGTATAGAAGATAATAAATTTCGTGCTACTAATAATCTTGATGAAGCGCTTAACTTAACATCAATAGTTATTATTGCTGTAAGTACTCCATCTTCAAATGGTTCAATTGATCTAAGCTATATTAAAAAAGTTTGCCAAGAACTCGGTCGATATATAGCTAAAACAGATCGATTTATTGCAGTTGTAGTTAAAAGCACAGTAGTACCAGGAACAACAGATACTTTAGTTCGTGAAGAGCTTGAAAAAAACTCTCTAAAAAAATTAGGTGAGTTTGGACTTGGAATGAATCCAGAATTTTTAAGAGAGGGCAATGCAATTGCTGACTTCAACAACCCTGATCGAATTATTCTTGGTTATGAGACAGATAAAACACTTTCTTTAATGAAAGAACTTTATGAGCCCTGGAATGTAAAAAAAATAACTGTGAATACTAGAACTGCAGAATTAATAAAATATGTTAATAATACACTTCTAGCAACTCAAGTATCAACTGTTAACGAAATTGCAAATTTAGCATCATCCTTAGGTGGAATAGATATAATGGAGGTAATAAAAGGTGTTCATCTTGATAAAAGGTGGAGTCCAATTATTGATAACGTAAGGACTTATCCAGAGATATTAAAATATCATATTCCTGGCTGCGGATTTGGAGGTTCTTGTTTTCCAAAAGATTTAGAGGCATTAAGATATCAGGGAAATTTTTTAGGTCTTAAAATGAACATGATAAATGCAGTTTTGGATGTGAATAAGGAACAACCTCATCAAGTTGTAAAAATGCTCGAGTCTGATATTGGTAGTTTATCAAAAAAAAAAATTTTAATGTTAGGTTTGGCATTTAAACCTGAAACTGACGATGTTAGAGAGTCTCCAGCTATTAAAATTTTAAGCGATTTAATTGATAAACATGCTTTTGTTAAAGCACATGATCCAGTTGCTATAGAAAATTTTAAAAATAATATGAAAACTATTTCAAAAGAAGTTAATTTTATTAATAATTGGAGAGAAAATGTTGCTGAGTCGGATATTATTATAATTGCAACTCCATGGATGGAATATAGTTCTTTAGCTGATTGTGAGATTAAAGGAAAAATTATATTCGATGCTAAAAGAGCTTTTTCACCAGAATATTTTAATAGTGCTATTTATCGATCAATAGGTATGAGGGTATAGTCTTGGAATTTTTAGAAACTAAACTAAAAAATAATTATCTTATTAAACCAGAGTTAAAACAAGATAATCGTGGATTTTTTGCTAGAAATTATTGTGAAAATGAGTTTTTAAATCATGGTCTTAATATAAATTGGGTCCAAATTAACAACTCTATGAGTCTCCACTCTGGAACTTTAAGGGGCCTTCACTTTCAACGTTCACCACATGGGGAAACAAAATTAGTTCGGTGTATCAAAGGATCTATATGGGATGTTGTTGTAGATTTAAGACCTGATTCGAATACTTATAAAAAATGGTTTGGGACAACATTGTCAGACAAAAATCGAACAATGATGTATGTCCCCAAAGGTTTCGCACATGGTTTTTTGTCAATCGAACCAAATACAGAAATTATTTATTTATCATCAGAATTTTATAAAGAAGACTATGAAGAAATTTTGTTTTGGAATGATCCAGATATTGCTATTAATTGGCCAGAAAAACCAAAGATTTTGTCTAAAAAAGATTCTTTGGGTAAATTCCTAAAAAACTTGAATAAATATTGATTGTTGTAATTAATCTTTAATAAGAATAAGAAAAATGAGTTTATTAAAATGAAAAAAGCAATAGTTGCTGGAGGAAATGGACTAATTGGTAGAGCATTAGTTGAAACTTTAGCAAAGGAAAAAATTTCTGTTTTAGTTTTAGGTTCTGCAGAAGAAATACATAATGACCTTAAAAAACTCAAAAATTCTAATATCAAATATTTTCAAATAAAAAATCATCAATATTCTTTTGAAAATATAATAAAAGATATTCAAAAAAAAATTGAAACTCAGGAGTGTGTTTTTTTTAATCTTGCATGGAAAGGGAAAACTAGATTGACGGATGGGAAAATTGAAGATCAATTAAAAAATGTTAATCTCTCTTGTGAATTGGTTAGAATTGCTAAAAAAATTGGTGCAAAAAAATATATAACTACCGGCTCTATGGAAGAACTAATGCTTAAAAGATATGTTGAAGAAGATTATTGGATAAATGACAATGACTCAGTTAATCCTAGCTGGTATGCTCTAGCCAAAGTTTCATCTCAGATGCAATCTGCATTTGAAGCATATAATAATAAAATTGATTTTTGTTATGCAAGAATTTCTATTGTTATAGATATTAATTTAAGAACAAACAAGTTTGTAGAAAATAGTTTTAAAAGTTTATTAAAAAATCCAAAAATAATAGTTCCTAACAATAATGAGCTTTGCAACATATCAAGTTCGATTGAAATTGGAAAACAATTATTTGCAATTGGTGAATATGGTATGAATAAACGAGTTTATACACTTGGCACCGAAGAATGTAGAAGTTTGGTTGATTATTTTAATAAATTTTCAAAAATGGCACATCCTAAAATAAATATTACCAAAAGCAATTTTGATAGAAGAATTTTATTGTTAAAAAAAAAAGATTTTAATGTAAAAAATTTAAAGATAGATACAGGTTATAAGTCAAAAGAAACAACAGATATTTTATTTAATAAATTATTAAAAAAAAGATGAAAGCTATAGTAACAGGTGGCTCAGGTTTTATAGGAAGTTATTTAGTAGCAGAACTTATAAACGAAGGATTTCAAGTTGCTGCAATTGGTAGAAAAAATATTGGAAGTTTGCCTCCAGTTCGAAAAAAACTTTTACAAGGTTCAAATTATTTTAATCTTGATTTGGACAATCCAGATCAGATCCATTCAAAATTAAAAGACGAAGGTTTTATTGGTCCTGATTTAAAATATTTTTTTCATCTTGCTTGGGGCGGTAATTATGGATTATCAGATTTAGATATCGAAGCTCAAACTAAAAATATAAATCGCACAATAGCAACTTATGATATTGCTCAAGAACTAAATGTTAATCGATACATTTTTTGTGGTACAATGGAAGAATCATTTGCAGAAACTTATACAGATTTAGATTATAAAAATAATAATAAATATAATCGTCATGTTGTCTATGCACTTGCAAAAATTTCTGCAAGACATGCTTTGAAGATACGATATGCTAAAGGTGGGCCCGAGTTAATTTTTGGAACAAACTCTCATACTATGGGTCCAGGAGATATTAGAGATTCTTTTCTGCAGGAGTCTTTGACAAGCATATTAAATAAGAAAGATATTTTTATGTCATCGGGTGATCAAATTTTTGATGTAATAAACGTTAAAGATTGTGCTAAGGCATATATTTCAATTGCAAATAAGGGAATACCAGGAACTTCGTACTGGATTGGTTCTGGAGAGCCGAGAAAACTAAAAGAGTATATTCAAATAATGAATAATTTATTTTTCCATGTAAAAATTGAATATGGTTCATTGCCGTATAACGATGTTATTCTTGATAAAAAAATATTTAATACAGATAAAATTAAATCAGATACTGGATTTTTGCCAAAGATTTCATTTTCAGATACAGTAACCCAATTAGCAGAATTTATAAGGTCTAATAAATGACTTTTCAAAGATTGATATTTTAATATAATTGATGAAAAATGATTATAAGTATATAAATTAAATATTTCTTTTTATGAAAAAAAATTAATTTATGATCAGAATGTTTTAAAATAAATATTTATTTAAACTTTAAAAAAACAAACACACTAAATGTATTTTCTTAACAGATGGAAAAAATAACTATTCTTGGAGCTGGTGCAAGTGGCTTAAGTTGCTCATTTCATCTTGGTCATCAGAATTGCGATATTTTTGAGCGGAATTCATTTTCAGGCGGTCATATATATAGTCATAATAGAGATGGCTGCATTTGGGATGAAGGACCTCATGTTTCTTTTACTCAACATCAATATGTTAAAGATTTATTTGAAGAAAGTGTTGAGGGAAATTTTTTAGAATATGAGGTGAATTTAAGTAACTATTACAAGGGTAATTGGATTCCCCATCCTGCTCAGTCTAATCTTTGGGCATTTCCTCAGTCAATTCGAAAATCTTGTTTAGATGATTTTCTTAAATCTAGGGAAAAAATAGAAAGTAAAAAAAAACCAGCAAATTACCTAGATTGGATAGAGGAAGCATTTGGCAAAACATTTGCTAATACATTCACAGCAATTTATACCGATAAATATTGGACTTGTAACCCAAGTCAATTAGCAACTGATTGGGTTGGAAACAGAGTATTTTATCCCGATATTGAAACTGTCAAAAAAGGCTATATTTCTCAACCGGATCGTTCATCTCATTATGTGAAAAAAGTACGATATCCTTCAAAAGGTGGATATGTAAATTTTTTAAATAAATTTCGTAATAATGCAAAAATCCATTTTAATCATGAAGTTGAATTTATAGATTTTGAAGAAAAATTTATAAAGTTTAAAAACGGAAAACAGCATCAATACGAAAGACTCATAAGTACTCTTCCTATTACGGAATTAATTAAAGCTGCTATTAAAGTTCCTAACAAAGTCATGTCAGCAGTTAAAAGACTTCGCTGCTCTTCTGTTTTATTAGTTAATGTTACTGCTAATCACGATCCACTAAAACCTTTTCATTGGTTATATGTTTACGATAAAGACAAAATTTCAACAAGAATTAATCATATAGATTTATTGTCACCAAATAATACTCCAATTGGAAAAACTGGAATTCAAGTAGAAGTATACTCTTCTCCATATCGTCCTTTTAATATATCACATCAAGATATTTGTAAGCGTGTTGTCCAAGAACTTCAAGAAATGGGTTTAATTAAAAAACCTGAAACAGCGCATACTCAATTTGTCCAATATGCTAATGTAATTTTTGATCATGAGCGAAGGGAAGCCCAGGAATGTGTATTGACTTGGCTTGAACAATTTGGACTGAAAAGAGAAAAAGATGATCTTGATCCAATGACTGATTGGCAAACACAAGACTCTATAAAATTAGGTCAACTTGTTTTAGCTGGAAGATTTGCACAATGGAAATATTTCTGGTCGGATGACTGTATTTTAAGAGGTAAATTTATTGGTAAAAATTTTTAAAAATTTCAATTTATTATTAAAAAAAATTCAATATTTTATAATAACTTATACTATCATTGCTTGATAAAAAAATTGATCTGTAGATGTGTAGACCGACATGTCTCTTAATTTAGAATTTATATTTTTAGATTTATTTTGTTTTAGTTGCATATCAATTGTTTCAAATTGTTTTTTTGTTAGATAAAATTTATAAGTTTCAATTTTTTTATGCTTTTCTAAATTACTATAATTATTTTTAATCCATCCAATAACATTGTATTTAAATTGTCCAATATCTTCATTTTTTAATTTATTTTTATTATTGAGTTTTAAAAATTTAAAATTTTGAAATCTTAAAATTTCTTCACATTTTTCGATAAAGTCTTTGTCATTAATATTAAATTTTCTAATATTTTCTTTTGTAAAATTTATTAATATTTCGTTAAATTCTTTTCTTAAATCTAATATTATTTTATAAGTATATAACATGTTTAGTTTTCCATAATCTCCATTTTTTAGTCTAAGAAAGTTTTTTTCTTCACTCCAATATTTTACTAAGTCTTCATAATTTTCAAATGACTCTGCTTCATCATAATCTTTCATAAAACTTAAATACATTTTGTTTATCTCATCATTTGAAGAACTAATTTTATTTGTTAACAAATCAATAAAATCAACTGGATTTATAGAGTAAGTATTTTTTAAAAAAATTAAGTAATTATAGTACCATTTTTTACTCCACATCATTTGTAACAAAAAGTGAAAAAATCTAAAATATCTAAAATCATTTACTGAAAGGGTAGAAGTTTCTAAAACTGTTTCTTGTGCTTCGAAAACTTTTTTATCTAAATATATTCCATAGGAGTTATCATGAAGTCTAAAACCTGTTTTTTTGAAATATTTTGATCTATAATTTTTTTCATCCATTTCTGTTCCTGGTAGTAAATGTAAATTATAGTTATGAATTTCAAAACCCATATCTATAAGTTTTCTGTTTGCCATAAGATGAGAATCTTTAGTTTCATTTGGAAGTCCAATAATTAATTCAGTAAAAGATTTTTCACTTATTCCAATTTCACTAAGATTTTTTTGAAGTTTTAAAATTTGTTCAAAAGTTAGATTTTTTCTTTTTATAGATGATAAAACTTCTTCATTTAAAGATTGCATGGAAGCACCTACTGGTGCGATACTCTTAAATTCTTTGGCAACTTTAAATATTCTATCTGGTCTAGTTTTGTTCCACTGAACTGCAACATTAAAAGGAAATCCGAACTCTTTATGCATTTCAAACATCTTTTTTGCAAACAGAGCGTCTCTTTCAAGAATTCCAAAATTAGCATCTGCAATAAATAATGTTTTTGTTTTTTTACATCTTTCAGATATATATTGAATTTCACTCATAACTCTTTCTTCACTAAATTTTAGCAATTTTTGAGTTCCAATTCCCCAAGCACAAAAGGTGCATCTGTAAGGACAAGATCTATTAGTTTCCAATACTGGCATCCATCTATCATCAAAAAATTCATCCAGAAGTCCACTTAGGTAAGGTGATGGTATATCATTCAAATCATCAAGGTTACCTATATTTTTACCAATATGAATTTTTTCTGAACAATTTTTTAAATTAACTTTATTTTGAATTTTTAAATTATTTATAAGTGAGCCAGGAATTGTAGTTTTTTTAAATTCATCAACATCCTGATTTTTTTTTAAAAATTCTTGTGTAACATGAAAGAAACCTTTTTCTCCTTGATTAACTACAAATACATCACAACTATTTACTTCTGAAAAAAATTCTCTTGCACCCCCTTGATTAGCATTAATATTTGTAAATCTTGGACCACCACCAACTGTTAAAATTTCTGGATAGTTTTCTTTTATAAAATCGAAAACAAATTTATTTATTTTTTCATTCCAAACGAAAAAACCAAGACCCACTAAATCAGGAGGATTTTTTTTAATTTGTTCAATTAGTTTTTTTGGATCTTTAAAAATTTTTACTTCACAGTCTATATTTAATTCTTTTAATTTTTTGATTGTATAGCTTGCAATATAACCAATATTTAATGGAATAGTCCAAATACCACCCTTTGTCCAAGTGTGAAAAAGATCACCTAAATAAATTTTCATTAGCTATTCATCATATAGTTAATTTTCTTTTTTACAAAAAATATGAATGAAAGAATTTACCCTTATAAAACTATCAATTTTATTGACTTTTTAAAGAATAAAATTAATCTAAAATTGTGTTGAATCATGGTGGGGAATTAATGTGAAATTCATTAGCTGTTCCTGCAACGGTAAAGTCCGAGTGCCACCCAACATAGTCCGTTGTCGAATGAAGGCCAGGAAAAGTCTAGTTCTACTATGAAAAATAAGCATCGGCATAAATATAGAGATTAAAATAAAATTTTAATCTTAAAATAAATTGTTGGATAGCTTATGAAGATAATATTTTTAAGTTTGATTTTGATTTTAAATTTTTTTAATTCAAAAGCAGAAAATTTACCTGTTTGCAAATGGAGCAATGTAACAGGAAAACCATGTATAAATATTGTTAAAACAAATAACACCTCAAAAATTTCTCAAACGGGAATTAATAAAACAATAATAACAAAACAAGACATTATAAATTCTGGCATAACTAATGTTAATGATATTTTGCAAACAGTTTCTGGCTTAGATGTTTATCAATCTGGACCCAGTGGACAACAAAGTTCTATTTTTACTAGAGGGTCAGAGTCTAATCACACTTTAGTTTTATTAAATGGTATAGCCATAAATGATCAATCCACAACAGATGGTTTACATGATTTTGGACAAGACTTTATTCAAACTATACAACAAGTAGAAGTTTACAAAGGTTCATCAGGTGCTCAATTTGGCCCCAGCGCTATTGCAGGAGCTATAAATTTTATAACATCAATAGATTACGCTAATAAATATTCTGTAAGTGGTTTTAATGGAAGAAATACATCAGTAGATGGCAATTATACTAGATTAACAGATAACGGTTGGCATTTAAATTTAAAAGGTGCCTTGAATCAGGCTGAAACTGATAGTGCAATAGCAGATGGTAAAGAAAATGATGATGCCAATAATTTTCAACTTAACTTAAACGCAGAAAAATGGATTAACGATAATACAAAAATAAAATCGACTGTTTATACAAGAAAAACTAGAGCCAAGTATGATAGCAGTGCAACTGTAGAAGAAGGTTATGTTTCTGATAATTTAATGTATGCTTTTCAATCAAGTATTAATCAAATTTATAAAAATAGAGATGATAGTTTAATTTTTCATTATCATGCATATGATAGAGATTATAAGAATGCAGGTTACTTAGATGAATATAACAGCGAGTCACTGACAATAAGAGGAGAAAGAGAGATTAATTCAAATCAAAAATTTTCCTTTGGTTTTGGAACAGAATATAAATATGATTGGGGTGAATTCGAAAATAGAGGCTTATATACTCAATCAGTAAAAGGTCATGTTAAAGATTTAGGTTTGTTTGCTAATACTGGATACAAAATTTCAGACAATTCTGTACTTTCTACATATATAAGATTTGATGATCATAGAACCACAGGTCTTAACGAGACCTATAAGGTAAACTTTACCTCAACATTCGAAAATTTGAAAATTGGTGCTAATCATTCGACAGGATTAAGAAATCCCTCATTATATGAGTTATATGGAGCCGCAATGTATAACTACAAAGGTAATAGAAATTTAAATCCTGAAAAAAGTTACACAAATGAACTATTTTTATCTTATGATTTAAAAGATAATTTAACAATTAATTCAACAGCATATAGAGCAACAATTTTTGATAGAATAGAAACAACTAGTAATTTTCAAAGTTATGAAAATAAAAAAATAGATTTAAACCAAGAAGGTTTAGAGTCTGAATTGATTTTTATTGGAGAAAGTCAAAAAGCTTCTTTATTTGTAAATTTTTCAAAAAGCAAACAAACTAACGGAAGTTCTCAGCAACGTAGACCAGATTTAACTTATGGTTCAAATTATTATAAA
>Ga0315315_10004636_pt1 | contig 12677 bp, 16 predicted proteins | sample M140m3416metaG_FD_203699 | JGI IMG/M metagenome (GOLD analysis project Ga0315315, IMG submission 203699) | Ammonia-oxidizing marine archaeal communities from Monterey Bay, California, United States - M1 40m 3416 | ecosystem: Environmental > Aquatic > Marine > Intertidal zone | place: USA...
CCCCCACCACCGACCTTACAGGCTTTAAATGAGCCGACTTTCCGTCGGTGGGATATTGCGGCAGATTGGCTGCCGCTACGAGCTGGAAGAAATAGCGCCAGCGGTAAATCTGGGAAGGTTTTTTTAGTGTGAGTAACTCTAATAAGAAGTTTTTAAAGCGACTACACAATATGCTTGAAGGGACTGGTTTCTATTTCAACGAAGTCTTTATCCCACATATCAAGAAGTGGACTTCGGACGGGCACCTCGTCATTACGACTAAATACGATGCGTTTGGCGAACCCTATCCAGGACGTCCGATATCCGAAGGCGGTAAAGGCTGCTCGTATAACATCGCTGGAACATCTGGCGACCAGAACAGCGTGGTTGAAGTGATAAGTAAGTTAAAGAAGCGTGGTGTCTTTGATGACTTTGACGACAGCGCACCTCTTGGAATGGTGTTCTATAATAACGATGATGCTTATGATTGGGACCCTAATAACGACCTTTATGACTGGTCTGATTTTCCGCCTGGCGACTCGCTGATTAAAGTCTATCCACAACCCAGAATGGAACACGAAATCACAACAGGTGACGAGTTCCCCAAAGAGATTAGAGCCCTTATATCTGGTTCCCTTATTATTCCTTTGGAGTGGAGATACACGTCTAAGGACTGCGGCATCGGGCACGGCAGAATCTGTTGTAAGATTTATCTGAATAGCCAACCCAAAGAATCATATCTTTCAGGCACAGCAACTAGTCCGATGTGGTATCCGCTGGACCCTGCGGAGTGGCGCTGGGAAATAGTCCCTAAGACTTAGCTCGTCGCCGAGCTGGTGAAACAAGCCGTGCGAACCATCTGAGCCTGGTTTTCTGGTTTACCTGGTAAATCGGGCACCGCTATTGGCGGGTGTGGGGACTGCTGACGTAGTTGACCGAAACGAATGGAGACACGACTCCCCTAATGTATCTTCCCCAGCGGGCTTGAAAGGATAATGCGCCCTTATTACACCCGCCAATAGCGTCCGAAATTTTTCTAGATTATTTAGTCTGCCTTTGCCGCTAGTTTGGCTTCCCAAGCTTCAAGTTCAGACTTTATTGCCGCCAGAAGTTCTTGGTGCCGCTTCGTCATCTCTAACCAGTCTGAGATTAGGCGGATGACCTCAGGCTTAGGTCCTTGACCCCGCCAATACCTATCCAAACCTATCCGCTCGGTTACGCAAGACCAGTCGGGCTCGTAGAAGTGGAACTGATGGTGGTAGCCTGTCGGCATCTCAAACCATAGCTCGTCGTTCTCAACGATGCCGTCTGGTAAGCTCTCCCAAAGATTGAAGACCACCATCGTCGCATCTTGTAAGGTCGCTGTTTCTATTACTACGCTGCCGCCGCTTTCTAGTTTCTCAGAACCATCTTCCTGCGTTGCGACAAACCCGATATTTGGGATTCTGAACTTCATTACTTTCCTTTCTTCATCGCTAAGATGGTCTGAAATAGTTTGTCTTTTTGTGAAGAGATAGCCGCCCCGATGGCGTCGGCTGCGTGCTCTCGCTTCGTCTTCGCTTTGAGCTGCGAAAGATTAGCCCCTGATATCTTCTCAGCCGCTTTTATCATTTCTTCTTTGTTAGCCTTCTTACTGCCCGTCATATCTTCTTTGATTTGAACTGGGGTTCTTAGGACGATGGCTAATCTTTGTTCTTCCGCCAAACTGGGAAGCATACCCCAGAACATAGCTGTTATTCTGTCGGCATTTACGAAGCGAGTATAAGACGGGCTTTCAACGGCGATGAAGGCTGGCGAGTGTTCCTTTACTTTGCCTTTGAGGAACGAATAAATCTCCCTAACCCGCCTGATGTTGTCCTCTGCTTTTGTCTCTTTGTTGTTCCGTTTGGTGGAGAGAACGCCAGCCGATAAGCAGACTGGTTCTTTACCATTTTGAAACCTTACAGCCGACCAACCAATATTGGCGAAGCCGCCATCTAGACCGAGAACAATAAACGATTCCCTCTCCAAGCGTTGTTCTCTTTCTTTGTGCTCCCTGAGTTCTTTGAGAGTTTTGAACTCTGGAACAAGCTCGGCGTGGTCTGCTCCACTATCGCTCGCATCCTCCCAGTAGTTATCTGAGGATGTTGGAGGTTCAGAGGAAACCCATTCGGCATCCATCCAGTTCTCCAAAGCTGCCGCCTCAGAGTCTGCTTCCACATAACCCCAAGCATCTCCTTCACCGACCCAAAAGGTCCAGTTGACGCAATAGACAGCCATCAGTTTACCTCCGAGATTGGGATGGAGTGAACCCAGACCATATCTTCGGGTGTGTCTGGGCGACGGCTGATGGGTCTATTGCGTGTGACGACTTCCCTTGAATACTCCTCTTTGGGGGTCTCTGGAACGCTCTCAAAGGTCGTTATGCCCTCTTTGATTGAGAGCAGTTCATCAAAGAGTTTTTTAGCCTCTTTCTCGGTGAAGATATCTTTGAATGGAGGGAGGTCTGGGCGGGTATACCAACCAGAGATTTCCTTAACTCTTTTTACGCAATCACGAAGCTCGTGATAGGCTTCTAGACCTTTGCCCTCATCATACTTCTTCTTTGCTCGTTTGAACTTCTTAGAAGCATAAAAGGCATCGTAAAGAGCCGACTCAGCTAACAGCCTACGATTAGCACCATCCCACCCCCAAGAGATGGTGAGATACTTCGCCATATTACGCTCTGCCTCGTTTCTGTCTGTAAGACAGGGTAGCCCGTCTCCGTTGGCGTTACACATCAAAGATTTGATTATGCGGTCGCCCAAAGTGGCTAACTGGCGTGCTTCTTTGTGTGTAAAACTAGCCATAAGCCATAGCCTCCTCAATGGTCGCTTTGCCCGTAAGCACAGCGATAACGGCGTCTGGAATCATTTCCTCAGTAAAGAGGATGTTTCTAAATCGTCTTCTCCGTATGTTTTGATTTTCGTATTCTCCGTTTTCGTATGCTTTCGTAATCAGCTCGTTGGTCTCATCCATACCACCCATCTTTCCGAAGACTGGTGTTCCTGATGGTTCAATCGCAATCATCGCCCAGATGTCTTTTGTCTTAGTGTCTATTCCTAACTCACCGATGCGAGCAGGCTCGTTGCCTTTCTTAGAGCACCAGTAGAGATAATTATTGATTGCGATACCGCCAGTCATTCCGCCGTGCTCCGCAAACACTTCGTCGCTCACTTCAAATGTATCGTCGTTCATACATAGCCTCCTTTATTGAGGTCCCATTCCATCCAGCCATCAAGTTCAGCTAGGCGGCGATACTCCGTCTTAACGATGGACCCTTTGTCGCAGGCTGTGACCTTCCGAAGGTCTCCATCTCTTACAACCAGGTCCTCAGCCCCGAAGGGCACTTCAAAGTCATCGTTTAAGAACTTGTTCCAAGCCTCCTTTGGGCTTTCAGCCTTCACAAAGGCTTTCGCTATGCCTTGCGTCTCAAAGACGTAAGGAATCTTGTAGATAGCCATTAGTCCTCCCTAGAAATGAGGTCAGAGAACAAAGGTGCTGTGTCGCTAACGATGAGCGCATCGGCGAGTGTTAGGATGTTCGTCCTGGTAATCTCCGCTGCCTTCTCAGGGTTCTTCTCAAAAGCTGGATTGCTGTATGCTAAACCAGCGCCATCAAAGACGTATAAGTCATCGTCTGGCGAGCAGTCTGGAATGCTGTCGTAGCCATACTCAATAGCTGCCTCTCGTCTGACCCTAGATTCGGTGTCGGATGAGCGGCACACAAAGAGCGACGCTGCTTCTTCTGGGCTGGTGGCTTTAATCGTGACCCAGCAATCTGTGACGAGTGAGTTTTGGTAGTATAAAGTATACTCCTTAACTGACTCTGGGTTGGTGCCCTTAGATGGGCTGTTCTTGGTGCTTTCGTTCATACTATTTCCTTTCAGTCTTGAACGTTTCGGTTAGTTACGCAGGACAAACTCCCACGTAGCACCAGTATAACCCGACCCCTTGATTGTGTTAAACTCTGAGGGAAAAAATACGCACAAAAAAACCCTGATAAATCAGGGCTATGTATGGTCTCTTAGAATTTTTTGAGCCTTCTAAATAAAGCTAGTTTAAATCCCTATTTATCTGCCTGATTATCTCGTTCTCTGCCTCTTCAAACTCAGGTGAAGGGTAGGACGTAGGATAAAGCGTAAGGGTCTCAGGCTTCTTCTCCATCGGGTGTCTAATGGAGCGAGTATCAACGACGTCATAATCTCTATCCCACCACTCTGGATACAACTCCTGGATACGCTTCCAGGTGATGGGTGATGTAAACTCTGCTTCGTCTCTTTCAGCGTTAGTTCCGAAGCGATAGATGAACGCCAGTCCATCAACATAAGCTTTGATATCACCCATCATCTCCTCAAAGCCTTCTGGGACCATTCCGAGCGTCATTATGGCTCGTTGTTTGTCGGTAGCAATCTCGTAGTAATCGTATCCACCAAAGCCGTTACATCTCAGTCGTCGGATGAGTTCGTTAGTCTTGTTCTTGAACTCGTTAGCGATATCGCCTCGCATATGAAGCGCATCAATCATCTGGGTGATGCTTTGGTTCATCTCATCGTGTTGGGTTTGAGTATCTACAACTTCCCGAATCATCGTTCGGAGGGTTGTAATGGTGGGGCTCTCTGGGCTGGCTAGCAGACCATAAGACCTGGTTTCTAATCTCGGTCTTGATTGGCTTTCACGCATTAGTTGGCGAACATCTCCACGCCCTGAGAGTTCATCAAATACGTTGTCTATAAGCTCGTTCAAACTATCCAAACTATTACTCATTTTAAAGGTCTCCCCTAATCTCAGATTTTGGCTGGCGGGATTTTTGAAGAGACCCAAAATCTCGGTTCTGCTCCCGTGTGTCGGAGATGTCCCAAGCACAGGGGCAGGGGGATAGGGGGGCACTAGGAGATACATTAGGGGAGGAGGGGGTTCCCCCGCTTGGCGGCGAGCTGGTGAAACAAGCCGTGTGACTCATCTGAGCCTGGTTTTCTGGTTTACCTGGTAAACAAATCATCGTGGGCTTCCATCACGGCACTTCGTCTGAGAGCCGTCAGCCTTCTTCTTGCGCCCGCAGGGTTTCTCGCTTTTATCGTTGTCCCTACTGCCTGCTCCTCTTCGTCCTTGTCCGCTCTTGGTGGCGCAGGACTTAGGCTTCTTCGGTAGCGTGTAAGAGCCTGGTTCTCGGTGAGAGGAATATTTTCCAGAATTACTTCTGTAAGGATTTCCCGCACACTCGTTCTCTTCAAGCTCCTCGTCATCGCTGCGATTACCGACCACACCATTTGAGAGGGCACGCATCTCATCAGGAATATCAGCATCGTCCTCTGGTGCTTTTCCGAATGTCTTTCTTTTCTTTCTTAGAGCGATTTCTTTGCGACTGAGCCTCTCATCTACAAAGCCCTCTGGTCCTCGCTTCATAGCAACCTGGCTGATTACCTGAGTTAGTTCTTCGGCTGGTATATCCATCAGCACAGCAGACAGAAGGTTGCTTCCGTGTTGCTTCAACACCTCTTTGGGTAGGGCATAGAACATAGCCATCAAAGCCTTCGTCCCAGTAAAGGACAGCTTGCTTCCTGCTTTGGGGCTCTTCTGTTGTAGGTGTATCTCATCCACAACATCTTCTAGGACCTCAGCCGCTCCGTAGTCTCTGAGTAGCTGTCTCAATATGTCGTCTGTCTTCGCTGGGATTGGCTTGCGAGCTTCTTCTACTTGGTAGCTCCCATCGCCATAAGAACGAGACAGGTAAGCAACGGCTTCTCTGACGGCATCCTCTGGAACAGCTCGGATGATAGCTTGGAGCATCTTCTCTGAGAGGTCTTTATCTATGAAGATAGCCCCTACGAAATCCAGTAAGGTTTGCTCTATGCCTTCTGATTGAATCACCTGGTCTAGTGTTCCAGCCCAGTCTTCCTTCTTCGCCTCTTGTAGAGACCAGGCATCAAACCTTTCCTTTATCTCTTTGAGCGTATTCACAAGGCAGATTCAGCAGTCTGAATGCCTGCTGGCTCGTAGATTGATAGCAGTTCTAAGGTTGCCCTAGCTGCCTGTATTTGACTGGCTAATACATCTTCACCCTTCAACGCTTTGGCTAAGAGTTTCAGGCTTCTAACCTTATTCTTATTCAAGTGATTGTGTATGTTTGCCGCTCTATAACGAGTTGTTCTTTCTTGTGGTTCCATTCTTCTTTACCTCCACATTATAAATAGTTCTGAACCTCACTTACTGACCTTAAATGTTCCCTAATGGTGAATATCTAGAAGGGGCTGTTTAACTATCCCAGCAGACATCCAGTTAAGAGTTAGAAAAGTAGAAATAGAGTTAAGATTAGAGTTGAAAGTTAAAGGTTAAATCTCAGTAGTTAATGCTGTTAAAAAGCAAGGATAGGGGTTTAGGGGAAAGGTCCCCCAGTTTATCCCCTCAACAATCCGAAATAGTCCGATTAGTGCGCTACGATTGTAGTCTATGAGATGAGATAAAGAGCCTCGTAAGATGGGTCGTCTTACAGGCACCAGGAAACAAACTCTCATCCACACCATTTAGGTGCTTTGGTTATCCGCTAAATCTTGTCCGTATGGTCGTGTCTTCGCTTACTCAGCGTTTAGACGGATGCTGTTGCCCCTACCTTATCCTGATGTTCCAACTGCTCGTCTCGCCTGATACTGAGTTCGCTGCGTTTCGGCTCCTTCCAACTTTAAATAGTCTTGGGTTTAGCCAAAAGGAGACACTTCCTGCGACGAGCTGAAAGAATCCAGCCCCTGTAATAGTCTGAGACCGCTTTTTAAAATGTCCTGGTAAACGAGTCAGTCGGTCTTAAAGACGCCTTCAAGATGAGGCTGCTTTACGAAGTTCCGACGCTGGTTCTCTGGGAAGACATCAACAACCAGCTTCTCTTCATCGTTTGAGATAACCAAGCCAAACACATCGCCAGGCGTCCAGGTCCTCTCAGGGACTTCTTCTAAACGGAAGCAACGAGCTTGGGGAATCCAAAGGGTGCCGTCTGGGTCGCTTGGGATATTCCAGTTATGGATGAACGGCTTACCTCGCCTATGAACTCTGAACTCTCCATACTTATCAAACGTGGACCACTCCACTCGCCACTTGGCGACTATAAGCAGGGTTCCAGCCGTTAAATCGTTCATATTCATATACACAAAGGCGACCCTTTGTATGTTTGAGGGTCTTTTATTGGATTCTCTATATTACCATAGATGAGTCTATGAGTTCATCTATCGTTCACTAAATCCGCAGGGTCGTTCCTACCCCAGCCCGTCCCGTCTTCGGAGAAGGGAACGAACGACATACAATCACTATCATATATGAGCCACCCACGAGGGAGTTTCCATCTGATAGTATCAACTAGTGTGGCGTTTTGGAGCAGATGCTTTCTATAAAACTTACCAGCCTCAACTGGGTTCTCTTTCGTTCCTATCATCGCCATCGTTCTTCTCCTTTGTCGGCGAGCTGGTGAAACAAGCCGTGTGACTCATCTGAGCCTGGTTTTCTGGTTTACCTGGTAACTAAGCGAGCCTCAGTTCTTCTTTGAACTTGTCTGGGTCGGTCAGAAGAACAGGAACTCTTGTTCCATCGGTCATCTGTTTCGTCTTGATACCCAGTCCATCTAATCGGTTTCTAAACTCCCTGCTTCTAACAGGCTTCAAACCATCAATAGCGCACCAGTTCTTATAAGCTCGGTGAAGTTCTGTGATGGGAGTTGAGAAATCTTTCTTCTTACGAGAATACTTTGTTTTGTTCGTCCACAAATCGTGAACCCATTCACACTCTTCATCCAGGAACGCTTTGACGCTGTTAACCTGACCCGCCCAGCGTCGTTTCAGAAGCTTGGACGATGGCGGGTCAGACAAAGACTTTCTCGGCATCATATGAACTGCGGCTTCCAGAATCAGATTCAGGATTCCTGATAGCTCACCCTTGAACCTCTGGATGATATCGGGGTCTTGTTTCTCAACTGGGACTGGGTTCTGGAAATGGATGATAATTAGCCGACGAAAGATACTATCGTCGCAATCGTTCAGCGGTAGCCTGCCGTTTGCTGCGTATAAAAATGCTGTTGATGGGCGGAATGAGTATCCAGTTCGGAACTTGACGTCGCAACGGATTTCATCGCCTGAAACCGCACTCTTAAAGGTGCTACTACCGAACGCTTTCTGCTTTCCAGAGTTGGCTGCCTCTCCCATCACATTTAGTCGGCTTTGTGAGAGTTCTCCCCTAGCAACTTTGTCTTCTAAATCGTCAAAGCCTAACGCTGTTTGATGCTGATGAGGGAAGAAGAGTTTAACCAGTTCACACATCACACTTTTGCCTGTGGCGGTGTAACCATAGAGATAGAGCGCCTTTGCTCTGCGAGTGGTCTCGCCGAAGATTGCTGCGGCAATCCATTCTAATAGAGCGTCTATTCTTTCCTGCTTATCCTCAGCCCCTTCAAACGTTTCATCTAAGAAGGCTTTGAAGTTCGGGCAGTCTGCGTCTGGGTCATAAGCGCAAGGGACGGCAAACGTTGCTCTGTCGCCAATATCCACAGGACGAGACTGGACCTCCCAAAGAGCGTTAGCTTTATATCCAGGTCCCACGCTTACCCACTTAGGAATCTCTTCGGAGGTAGCGAACCCTCGCCTATCGTGCGTGAGGCTTTTAAAGATTCCAGCGGTGGCTGTGGCTGCTGGATTCAACATCTGGCGCAGCTCTTTTATTATGTCGTCTCGTTTGTTGAGCGAGAGGGTCCCAATCTTATCACCATTTGAGGTCGTGAACGTGTTCGTGTCCGTTACATCTTGGAGCTTACGAAGGAGTAAAGCGTCTGGAACGGGCTCGTATATGAAGCCTGTTTTGAACTTTATTGCTGCCCCGTCACGGGTCCCGTCACGCCATCGGCTACTTGGAAAGCATCTGCTCCAAAACGTGTCTCGCTCATAGCTTTCTAAGCCAAAGACATCCATCAACCAGACGGCGAGAGACCTTGTATCTTTACCATCTGGCGACATCGGCGAAATAGCGTTCACCAGTTGGGGGTCCATCTCGGAAATCTGTGACTCAGCAAACCTGGTTATCTCTTCATCTGAGATGGTCTCCCCATAAAGAGTGGCTGCTTGTTTGAGTTCTTTATCTAGCTTGGCTGCCTTCCATAGCAGGACTTGTTCGGCTTCCTTTTTCCAGTCAGCAATAGACAGCGGGTCTGCTGGTGAGCGACCTTTCCGACCAAAGTTATAGAACCTCTGAACGAACTCTGCCTGCTGTAAATCATCCAAGAGAAGAGGTCTCGGTATACCGCTTTCTAACTCGTTAACTAGCTCTGGTGGTGAAGTTGTGAAGCTATCATCTTGAACGGGAGCATTCTCAACTGGAAGTGCTGAAAGAATCTCTTCGGGCTCTTGTGTCTGGCGAGGAAGACCAGTCAGTTCAATATTAATTCCGTCATCGTTTGGGATGGAAATATTAGAATATTTACTCGGCGATGGTGGAGCTGGCTTAATGTCTTCTCTTGGTGGTTCTGGGGCTGCTTCTTCTTTTTCAAATGCCCTATTGGCGTCTTGGATTTCTTGTATGGTCTGCGGTGTTTGTATCGGTGCTTGGTAGACTGGCTTGGGTGGTCCAGAGGTCGGACGAACAGGCTGTGTCTTAGGAACAACGCTGCGCCAGTCCATCGCTGCGCCAGGCTTAGGCGCTGGTCTTTGTCGGCTAACCGCATCCCTTACGAATGCTGGTATTTCTAGGCTTGGTCGCTTCTTATCGTCGCTCAAAAATCCCCACTTTCGGCGGATTGTTTAGCGAGCACTTGCGAGCAGAGACATTTTGTCTAATACTTCAAATGGTGAGGTCGGGCTCGCTAATCAATATCGCCCAGTCTCTAAGGAAGTCAGCACGCCAATGCTGGCTTCTTTGTTTTTTGTTCTTACGGGTTGGTTTTGAATTTTTGAAGTGGTCTTCTAAAAACCGCCTCAGAATAGGTCTAGGCAGACTTTTTCTCAGCTCGCTCCGCTGAGTCATTAATCGCCTCTGTGGATGTCTTATTCAGCAACGTCATCGTGTAAGGATTACACCTCATAACGCCCTTAGCTGAGAAGAGAACGCTTACTTCACACTCGCCTTTGCTGTGGGTTGTTGCGTTGTGGTGGGCGCAGACAATCCCTGTGTCTGAAACTCTCATATTAGTCTCGTAGTCATAGTATGAATCAGCAACCAGGCTTCCCATCGGGAACTCGCCAGCAACGAACTCTTTGCTCTTCATCTTCCTCACTCGGTGGCTTTCCGAGCGAAGCTCACCAGCTAGCTTCTTTATCTTTAACATCGCTGTGCGGAATCGCTGCGCTGCTGCCTTATTGAACTTCTCTGGGAACTGATAAACCAACCAAGAATCATACATCGCCTGGCGCAGTTGTTCGTTTAGGTCATCGCCCAACTTGGTAATAATAGCCTCCGCCCCTCTGCGGTAAAAGCGGGCTTTGTAGTCGTATCGTGAGTTCAGAGCAGCAGCGCAGTTGTGCGCTGTCTTGGCGAGTTGTTTAATTACAGGCTCTTGGTCCTGGTTGTAATACGAACAACTCTTTACCTCTTTGAATAATCCCTTGCCGTAGTGGTCTCGCCACGTCTCGGTTTTTAACGCTCTCCCGATGCGCTCGTTGACCTTATGAGAGCACGCTTCCCACAGGATGGGGTTTGCTCGGTTAGCTAGGCTCTGTCGGTTTGCTCGGTGGGCTGCCTTCTGAATCGCCTTCGTAAACCTACGAACCCGAACGCCAGCAGCGTGATTACCGCTGAGTTGTCTTTGGATATCTTCAAACACAGAACCCCACTCGTTGTGAGAGTAGACTTTCTTCCAAATACGGAAACAAGCCTCATAGACATCAGCAGCTAGATAGGGCTCAGAGTTCTTATAAGAAGGACCCAAAGCATCCCTGAATAGGTCTGGGTTTGCGGGGTTATTCTTTCCGTAACAACGCCAGTTATAGTTGTAGTAATCAGTCATCGCTTGCCTCTCCTCCTGGTAAACTCAAAAACCAGGCTCAGATAATCAGTAGGGTGTGTTTCTTTCAGCTCGCAGCCGAAGCTCTATTTCTCATCACTTTTACTCTCCGCCTTCTGGATGAAGCTATACAACTCAGGGTTGGCGAAGATGCTCTTCATCAGGCGATAGATGCCCGTTTGATGGATGGGCTTACCTTTGCGGGTGGTGAAGCCCTCTAAGTCCAGCGCAGCCTTAATCTGAATACCGCTAGCACCAGCCGTTTTGAGTTCCCAGATGCGCCTGACGCACGCCATCTCAGCGGGATTCTCAACCAGCGTCTTTCCGTCTTCGCTGCGGCTAAACCCGAAACGAGTCATCGCAGGTGAGCCGAGCGCCCGACCATCGGTGCGGAGTTTAGCCATCGCTGATTTGGTTCGGAAGCTTACTAGCGCCAGTTCATACTCCGAAATGCTGTCTCTGATACGCCTGAGAAGGACTTTCTCAGGATTAGAATCAACGTGCCCGTTATCGCAGTAGTAAATCTGAGCCCGCTTGGCGGCTACCTGGTCTTCAATCGCAAGGTGAATGCCTATCTTTCGGCTGATGCGAGATGCCGAGCGAGCAAGAAGGACATCGCCCTTACGAAGGTTATTCAGAGCCTCCATCAAGCCTGGACGAGCATCCAGGTCCGCTGAACCACTAGCGGTATCGCTGAATACGCCAGCAACCTTCCAGCCATTCTCAGCAGCAGCTCGTTCGCAGTCTGCTTGCTGCGCTTGAAGGCTCACGTCCTGATTGGAGGTGGAGCGCCGAAGAACGATGATAGCTCGTTTAGTCATAACTGAATCCAGAGAAGATTTCTTATGTTTATATTGTATATTAGATTCTCCGAGAGTCAAGTTTATAATATACAAAGGGTCTTTGTATGTAAAAACGCCTGTTTCTCTACTCAAACGGCTATATGTGGTTATTGAATAGCTGGTTTCAGCATCAAAACGGCTTATATCTTACTGATTTACTAATAAAAAAAGCTTATATATGGTAAAACAGCAGTTTTCTAAAACAATAAGGATTTATACAAAGGATTTAAAAAAGGTATCTCTGTAACCGCATAGTTACCACAGATAGAAGTTCAAGATAGACGAGGATTAGAGCAATCGGGAGTTTAACCACATATAAACGGGCTCAGATGGTATTGGGCGCAGGTTTTTCCCAGCTCAGAACCTGGACTATAAATCATCGTCCTTAGCGGCTCACCATTTGACTGCGATGGGAGCCTGACTGGGTGCCGTTGCGAACTCGGCTAGAACCTTTCCTCTGATATGGTCTGAGCGGGCTTTAAATCCCAAAGTTCGCAACACTTGTTAACAGCACCTTGAACGCCATCTGACGCAAAATATCCCCTATGGGGATAAAGCCTGAATATGAAGCGTGGTTTATGAGTGTAAGTCCTGACTTACGTCGTTGACGTGTGTATTAGGGTCTTAGTCACTTATAACAACGCTCAAAGATGCTTTTAGAAGCCGCTATCACGCTCTCTAATCGCCTTAGAGGGCTTGATGTATACCATCGCCCCACCACCGACCTTACAGGCTTTAAATGAGCCTACTTTCCGTCGGTGGGATATTGCGGCAGATTGGCTGCCGCTACGAGCTGGAAGAAATAGCGCCAGCGGTAAATCTGGGAAGGTTTTTTTAGTGTGAGTAACTCTAATAAGAAGTTTTTAAAGCGAC
>Ga0315315_10004637_pt1 | contig 12677 bp, 14 predicted proteins | sample M140m3416metaG_FD_203699 | JGI IMG/M metagenome (GOLD analysis project Ga0315315, IMG submission 203699) | Ammonia-oxidizing marine archaeal communities from Monterey Bay, California, United States - M1 40m 3416 | ecosystem: Environmental > Aquatic > Marine > Intertidal zone | place: USA...
TGGAATTTTTTAGACCAATGGTCAAAAAAATTTTTTCTAGAAAACCTTATTCTTTACTTTAAATTTTACAAATAAGTAATATTTAACTATTAATGATTAGCTCAAAAGCTCAAATTATAAAATATTTTCATTCAGGAATTAAAAAAACTGAAGATTTCAAAATTGGGATAGAGCACGAAAAGTTTTTATTTAATAATAAAGATAATAATAGAGTTGATTATCTTAAGATAAAAGAGATGTTTGCAGCTTTACAAGAATTTGGCTGGAATCCCATTTTAGAAAAAAAAAATATAGTTGGTTTAAACAAAGGTGAAAAAAATATTACTCTTGAGCCAGGAAATCAAATAGAATTATCTGGAGAAAAACTTAATCACCTTCATGAAGCTTGTGCGGAGTCTCAAGCTTATTTATTTGAACTGAGACAGGTTACAAAAAAATTAGATTTAAGTATTGTAAGTGCTGGCTTCGATCCAATATCAAAACTAAATGAAATTCCAAATAACCCAAAACAAAGATATAAGCTTATGACTAAAGATATGCCACTTGGTGGTAAATTAAGTTTAGATATGATGTATCGAACTTGTGGAACACAATTAAATATTGATTTTAATTCCGAAAAAGATTTTGTCAAAAAGTTTAGAATTGCAAATTCTATAGTTCCTATTTCAATTGCTTTATTTGCAAATTCTTCAATTGTAGAAAAAAAAAAAAGTAAATATTTATCCTATCGATCAAAAGTATGGCAAAATACTTCAAGAGGAGGTCTTCCAAAATTATTTTTTGAAGAATTGAACTTTGAAATGTATGCAGATTTTATAATGAACTTTCCAATTCTCTTTATTCAAGACAAAGGCAATTATATTTCTGGACAAAAATATACTTTCAAAGATTTTATGGAAGGTAAAATTAAAGAAATTGATAATCGTTTGCCAAATGAAAGTGATTTAGCCATCCATTTAAGCACTATCTTTACAGAAAATAGATTAAAAAAATATATTGAACTTAGATCAATGGATACTTGTGGTTGGGATTGTCTGTGTGCTGGTCCAGCTTATAATATTGGAATGCTGTATGGTAACCTTGATGAAGTTTATGAGTTAATCTCACAATGGGATAAAAACAAAATTATTAATGCTTATTTGGAGGCGCCCCATAAAGGATTTAATACCCAATTAATGGGTAAAGATCTTCATTATTGGGCTTCAACTTTATTAAATTTATCCAAAAAAGGATTGGATAATAGAGACATACTTAATAAAAATGGAAAAAATGAAACTTTGTTCTTAAATCATTTACAAAAAGTAATTGATAATAAAATCACTAATGCAGATCATATGATTAATAAGTTTTCTAAAAATGAAGATTTAAGTGAATTGTATGATGAATAAAATTGTTGCTATTCAGGGAGATCATCCTTCTAAACTCAATCTCAAGACAGATACAAGTATTTTTTTAGCAAACGAAATACAAAGAAAAAAATATAAAATATTTTATTATGATCCTAAGGATTTATCAATAATTAATGCTAAAGTTATTGCGAAGGGTTTTTTTATAAAATTTTATTACAATAAAAAAAAATTTTTTAAAATTTTAAAAAAACAAAAGTTAGATCTCACAAAATGTAAATTTATTTTGATACGACAAGATCCGCCATTCAACCTCGAATATATTTCTACCACATTTATTTTAGATCTTATTAAAAACAAAGTAAAAATTATTAATGATCCAACATCAATAAGAAATATTTCAGAAAAACTATACTCAGCTAAGTATCAAAAATTTATGCCAAAAACTATATTTTCCCAAAATATTACTGAAATTAAAAAATTTTTTAAAAATCATAAAAAGATTATTTTAAAACCCATTCACAGCTACAGTGGTAATGATATTCATTTAATGGATAAATTTGATCTTAAATTAATCAAAAAATTAATAAAAAAGCATGATCATATTATGTGTCAAAAATACCTATCCAAAATAAGTGAGGGTGATAAGCGAGTTTTTTTAATTAATGGAAAAATAGTTGGTGCAATTTCAAGAATTCCAAAAAAAGGGTCTTTTTTAAGTAATATGAGTAAGGGAGCAAGGCCAATTAATACAAAATTGACTAAAGTAGAGAAAAAAGTGTCAAAAATTATTGCTACAGATTTAAAAAAACAAAAAATTTTTTTTGCAGGGATTGATTTCATAGATCAAAAAATTAATGGTGATATTAATGTAACATCGCCAACTGGGTTAAAAACTTTATATGATTTATCAAAAATTAATCTTGCTAAAACTTTTTGGAAACAATTAAAAACATGAATAATTTAAGTGATCAACAAAAAGGGTCTTTACTTGCTTTTGTAGCGGTAATGTTTATTACACCCGACTCTTTGTTTATTAGGCTTTCTAATGTAGATACTTGGGGTTTAGTTTTTTACAGAGGTATTATCCCTTTTGTTTCAGTCTTTTTTGTTATGTTATTAATCTACAAATTAAATTTTTTCAAAATGCTTTTTATGAGTGGATACCATGGAATTATTTATATTAGTACTTTTAGTATAACAAATATTACTTTTGTTGTTTCAATCCAAAATACGAATGTAGCAAATACACTTGTTATGATTGCTACTGCTCCAATGCTTTCAGCCATCTTAGGTGCAATTTTTTTAAAAGAGCCTCCTGATAAAAAAACTTGGATTTCAATAATAATAACTTTTTTTGCAATAATTTTTATTTTTTCTGACTCTTTAAGATTAGGTAATTTTTATGGAGATATATTAGGATTTGTTACTGCGATCGGTTTGGCTGTTGGTGCTGTAACAATCAGATCTGCTAAAACTAAAAATTTAGTGCCAGCAGCCGTAGTAGGTAAATTAATTGTAGCTACTTTTGCATTATTTTTTATTGAAAGCTTTGTGCTAGTTGATCAAGATTTGATTATAGTTCCTCTAATGTGTATTTTGTGTGTTGCAATTCCATTTGTATTAGTAACCATTGCACCAAGATTTATACCTGCAGCTGAAGTAAATCTTTTTTTCTTATTAGAGACCATAATTGGTCCAATTTGGGTTTGGTTAATAATCAAAGAACAGCCAAGTGTAGAAATTCTTCAAGGTGGGTTAGTAATCATTATTACTATTGCAATTCACTCATTTTTAAAGCTAAGAAATTCTTAAGCTTGTCACAATTAAGACTTGATTTAATAATACATCGCGAATAATTACGTCAATTTTTATGAATAAAGTATTAAAAAATTCTTGGGCATTGTTTTTAGGGATGGGTTTCTTAATGATGGCTTATGGCTTTCAAGGATCTTTATTAGGTGTAAGAGCAGTTCAAGAAGAATTTAGTTTAACAGCTACTGGCTTTATGATGTCTGGTTATTTTGTTGGATACTTTATTGGTGCAGCAACTATTCCAAATATAATTTCTAGAGTTGGTCACATAAGAGTTTTTGCTGCATTTGCTTCATTAGCGTCCTTAGTTATTTTGGTACATTCCATTCTAATAAATCCATTTATTTGGTTTCTATTAAGAGTGTTAACTGGAGTAAGTATGGTCTGCATATATACTGTTGCTGAGAGTTGGTTAAATGATAGGTCTAGTAACAAAAATAGAGGAAGCGTACTTTCAATTTACATGGTTATTCTTTATGGTGCTATGGGTGTTGGTATGTTTTTACTTAATTTTAGTAGCCCTCAAAACTTTCAACCATTTATTTTAGTTTCTGTAATAACTTCTGCAGCTTTAATACCTATTTTATTAACAAAGAAAAAACCTCCTACATTCAAAAAAATTGAAGCCATGAGTTTGAAAGATCTTTACGAATCTTCTCCTTTTGGGATGGTAAGCTCTCTATTTTATGGAACAATTCAATCTGCTTTATTTACTTTGCTTGCTGTTTATGCAACATCAATGAATTTTACTATTCTTGAAATATCCATCGTAACTTTTCTTTTAGCTGTCTCTGGTGCAGTTTCTCAATTTCCAATAGGAAAAATCTCTGATATGTATGATAGAAGAAAAGTTATTGTTTTTTCTACATTTGGAGCAGCAGTATTTGCACTGCTTTCAATTATTGTTTCAAGACAAATGTATCTACCAGATGGACTAGCCACAAGTAAAACTTGGTTTTATATTTTTTTAATACTTTTTTCCTTTTGCAGTTTACCTATGTTTTCTTTAATTTTAGCCCACACAAATGATTATATTCCTAAAGAAAAATTTGTCGCGGCAGGTGCTGGTCTTCAGTTTGTGTTTGGACTTGGAGCAATTAGCGGACCTTTCTTATGCTCAATATTTATGGATTTAGTTGGATCAAACGGCTTTTTTATTTTTTTATGTTTTTTTCATTCTATTATTGGAGTTTTTGGAATTTATAGAATGAGAGTAAGACGAACTGTAGATAATCCAGACTCACAATTTGTTGCTATGCCGCAAACTATAACACCTGCTGGTATTGAACTTAGTCCAGCAACTGAACAAATTGAAGAACCTTTGTTAGATAAGGCAAAAGTGGAAAATTCATCTGAAAAAACAGATAATAAAGAAATCAATTAAATAAATAACACTTTCAAGTTGTACCCAATATAGTCAGATTTTAATTTCTATAAGCTAAATTTTATATTGAAAAAAAATTTTATATCTAGTGAAATAAATTTATATAAATTATGCCTAAAAAAAAAAATAAATTAAAAACAAGCACTAAAAAAAGTGGGTTGACCAAAATTGCAACGTTAACAACAAAATCTATTAGCACTGCATTTACAAGTTACAAAAAAAATAAAGAATTAGAAAAAATTAGAATAATAAAATTACAAAAATTAGAGGAAAAAAACCAAATTTTGCGAGAAAGAAAAGATCTTAAAATCTGGGAAGAAAGACTAAATAAAGAGAGCAACAAAATCAAAGCCAATGAAGAAAACTTAAGAATTCAAGAAAAAGATATTAACGCTTTAGAAGAGAAACAAAAAATTGAGGCGGAAAGATTAATTAAAAAAGATGAACATCTCATTCAAATTGCTAAAGAATTAGCAACCAAAGAAAAAGAATTAAAACTGAGAGAGGAAGAACAAAATAGAAAAGATATTGATCTAAAAGTCAGAGAAGAGGAACAAAAACAAAAAGAATTAAAAGAACAAAGAAGAAGAAATAAAGAATTAAAATTTATTAAAGAAGAAGAAGAAAAACAAAAACAACTTGAAAACATCAAGATAAGAGAATGGGAAGAAAAATTTGATCAGGAAAAAAAATTAAAAGAACAAGAAGAAATTCGTAGAGAACAAAGATTAAGACAAAAAGAACTTGAAAAAATTCGAAAAATTGAAGAACTTGAAAAAAAAGAGAATCCTACTTCCTTAAAATTAGAGGAACTTGATATAAATAAATATAGAGAAAACTAATTTGCTTTAAGACTTATAGATTTAAGAAAAAAATATACCACTATTTATACCAGATTTTGATAAATCAATATTTTAGCAACTATGAATAAAGAAAACGCAAGTAAGCTTTGGAAAATTATTCAGGAAGCTGGCGATTATTTACATGGTCAACTGCCCCAGCATCCAAATCACCCGAAGGGACGTAACCCATATGCTCATGTTGCGTTATGTATAAAAGAAAAATTTAAAACAAGTTACAAAAATATAGATGATGAGAAGTTTAATGAAGTATTAGATTATATAGAATTTTTGAAACAAAACCCAATTTGATTTTTATTGTTTAGGAAAATAATCTTTTAAATCACCTTCTCTATAAACATCTGCTGTACAACAATGTAATCCACCTCCAAATGCATAAGCATCTCTTAATTCCACAGGAATTACTTCCATACCAAGTTTATCCAGTTGTTCAGCTTGAAATTTTTCACTTTTTTCAACACATACTGTTTTTGGATCTAAAACTAAGACATTCATTGAAAGCCATACAGAAGAATAACATAATGGTGGTGGTTCATTGTGAGCTGGTTGAGCTGCATCAATAATCTCCCATCCATTTTTTTCAAATAATTTTCTCTGATCTTTGGGTAATCGTCTTTGTGGATTGTTTATAATCAAACCTTCTTTTATTGGAGTAAAAGTAGCATCAATATGAATTGGATATGGGTCACCTGGAAAATTAACAGTATGAACTCTATGATCTTTATAATGTCTTTTAAGCCAATCAATTCCTTTTAAATTTGTAGTAAATCCATGTTGCACAACTAGATCTTTTCCAAATCTCAATACGTCTGCTGCATCAAACAAAGGCTCTTCTTCCGTAGTCACAAAAAATCTCTCTTCAGTCCATTGAAGTCGTTTTTGAATACCTATTTTATCTGATAAATAATCTTTCCTATAGTCTGCATCTGTCAGTCTAGGTTTTGGTGCTGACTCGTGTCTCATATTAGGATCTGAACTATAATATTTTTTAAGAAGTTCTCTATAACATAAATATTCAAACCATCTACACCTGTAGCTCATAGTTGCTTCTAAAATTTCATTACCAACTGTAAGCAAAACATCTCTAGGAGGCATGCAACCAAACATAGTTTTTGCCTCCCAATCTGGTGTTGAAGTTTTTTGGTTAAATTCCAAAGGTATAGGTCTATCTACTTTTATTCCTCGCTTCATTAACATATTAGAAAAATCATCCAATAACTGATTAGCTTTATCAACAGTATCTTTTTTTCTTGGGCCAAATTGGCCTCTCATATCAGAATCTTCTGGAACCTTGGCATCTAAAGCTGGCTCTGGTGCAGGTATACATGTGCCGTCAGCTCTTCCCACGATTACATGTTTAAGTGGATCCCATTCATTCCAGCTATTTACTATTATTTTATCTTTATTCATTTTATCCTTTGATAATATTGTGTTCAGGTCCAAAAGGAAATTTAGTGATATTTTCAGCTGCTTTATTACCAATAACTAAAATATCATGTTCTCGATAACCACCAGCACCAGGATTTCCCTCAGGAATTAAAATCATTGGTTCCATTGATATAACCATATTTTCTTCTAGCACTGTATCAATATCTTCTCTTAACTCTAACCCAGATTCTCTACCATAAAAATGTGAAAGGACTCCGAATGAATGTCCATATCCAAAAGTTCTATATTGCAAATATCCGAGTTCAGCAAATAGTTCATTTAATTCATTACAAATATCTGAGCATTTAACTCCAGGTTTTATAAGTTCTAATCCTCTTTTATGAACCTTTACATTAGCCTCCCATGCTTTTAGTGATGCATCGTCAACAGAATTTAAAAAAAGAGTTCTTTCTAAAGCAGTATAGTAACCTGAAATCATTGGAAATGTGTTTAATGATAAAATATCACCATTTACCAAATTTCTATTTGTTTTTGGATTGTGGGCTCCGTCAGTATTTATACCTGACTGAAACCACACCCAAGTATCCATATACTCAGCATTGGGATAAGTCTTTGCAATCTCTCTTTCCATCTTATCTCTTCCAGCAATTGCAATTTCTAATTCTGTATTTCCTTCTCTAATATTTTGAACAATTTCTTTTCCCCCTATGTCTGCTATACGAGCTCCATTCTTAATTATTTCAATTTCTTCATTAGATTTTATCGTTCTTAACTTCATCAATTCTTTTGAAATATCTTTAAATACAGAAAATGAAAATATTGAACTTATTTTTTCTCTCATATCTAAAGTAACATGATCATTTTCTAATCCAATACTTTTTGGAGGATCATCCCTACCAATAATAGAAACTATAGCTTTCAAAAAGTTATCTCTTTTCCAATCTGTATATATAACATTATCACAATGTGACCTTCTCCATGGTTGACTTGCATCAATATTCGCAGAAATAGTTGAAATTTTTTTATTAGTTATGACACAACCATATGGACGACCAAAAGAACAGTATATAAAACCAGTATAATAAGCAATATTGTGCATAGAAGTTAAAATAACCATATCAAGATTATTCTTATCCATTACATTTCTTAATTTACTTACTCTTTGCTCGTATTCTTTATCCGAAAAAGGAAGTTTTACTTTATCACCATTCTTTAATGTAAAAAAATCAGGTCGTTCCATAAAATCTTATGCTTAGTTTAAAGCAATAAATCTTTTATTCCATCGCATGATAAGGCTATAATAAACAATAGAAACAAAAAGAAAAAATCCACCAATTATAGTGTTTGAAGTTGGTATTTCATTTATTCCAAATATTGGCAACCATACCCAAAAAATCCCCCCTATTACCTCTGTTAAAGATAATAAAGTTAACTCTGCTGCTGGAATTGCTTTGGATCCAATAGAATATAAAATTAAACCAAGACAAACTAAAGTTCCATGAAGTGAAAACATTGTACTGTTATAACTTGTTGCAAAAAATGGCTGATTCTTAATCAAAATAATTAATGTTGCAAAAATAAAACAAAAAAGTCCTGCTATTGCAACAGTCGTAAATTTAGGAGTTTCTTTTCTCCATCTCAATGTCACAGAAAAAATTGAAAAACCTATAGAAGAAGTAATACCAAATATAAAACCAATTAAAGAATTTTTTTCAGTATTCCCTAAAGCCATTATTATTATTCCAACTGTAGCAATAAAAATTGAAATCCAAACATTCAATGAAATTCTTTCTTTTAAAAATAAGAAAGCCAATAAAGCAGTAAAAAAAGGCATTGCCGCTAAACACAAAAGAGTAATTGCTGCACTTGTATTTGTTATTGAATAAATAAACGAAATCATTGCTATACCTAAACCCACACCACCTATGAGACCAGATTTTCCAATTTTTTTATAATTTTTATAAAAATTAAGTCCTTCTTCAAAATACAAATATAAATTCAAAAGAATAAAAATTGTCAAACCTCTTCCAAATATGTATTGCCAAGGAACAAAATGAGGATTATCCATATATCTTACAACTAAAGGGCCAAAGGACCAAAGAAGACCAGCAAATAATACAAGCGGAACTGCTATCTTTTCATTTTTAAGTTCTATCATTTTTGAATACTTAATTCTAAAAGGTTAGAACTACAACAAAAATAAAGTGAGTTAAAATAAAATTTTATTAGGATGGTTGTGGAAAAAACAATCAATTATCTCGCCTCTTTTAAATTTTGATTTTCCAGAGGGAAACATTGCCCATATATTGGATTTTACAAAAGATTTAACTCTAAATGACTCTTGACCCTTTAGAACTTCCAGCTCAATTTTACCATTTTTAGTTGTATAAATATTACTTTTAACAAAACGAGTAAAATTTATTTTTTTTGTAAATTCATTTTTTAAAGTTGCTTTAATAGTTTTTTCTTTTTTTAAACCTAATAAATTTTCTAAATAAGGATACACAAAAAATCTAAAACACGCTGCAGATGAAATTGGGTTACCTGGAAGACCAAAAATTGCTTTTTGTTTTCCTCTTAATTTTGCAAATAAAATTGGTTTTCCTGGTCTTATAGCTACACTCTTAAAATAATTCGATAATTTAAATTTTTTAATAATTTTAGGTATATAGTCAAACTTTCCTGCTGAAACTGCACCGGATGTAATAATAATATCAATTTTTGAATTAAGGAATTTTTTTATTTTTCTTTCAAAAAAAATTTCATCTTTATCTCTTAAAATTCCACCATAAAAAAAATTAAAAAAAAAATTTTTATCTATAGATTTAATATAATGACTATTCGAGTTTCTTACTTTCCAATTAGGAACTTTTACTTGGTCAGTTATCTCATTTCCTGAAGAAAAAAATAAGATATTTGGCATTTTCTTTACTTTTAATTCTTTAATCCCTAATGTTTTTAAAGCTAAAATGTGATTAGGTTGTATTATTGTCCCCTTTTTAATTAAAAAATCATTTTTTTTATAATCTGAACCTTTAAATCTCACATGTTGATATTTTCTAATTTTTTTTTCAACTAAGATATATCTAGGTTTTTTTTTGTTAGGATAAAAAACTATTTGTTCTATTGGTATAATTGTATCAAATCCTTTTGGTATTAATCCACCTGTCATTATTTCATAAGTTTGGAAATTTTTTATTTTTCTGTTAATTGGTTTATTTCCGGCAGCAATTGTTCCTATTATCTTGAATAATTTATTATTCCTCTTACTCAAATTTTTTGTTTCACTAGATTTTATTACAAATCCATCAAATGCTGCATTATCTTCTGAAGGATTGTCTACTTTACTTTTAATTGTATCAGCAGCTATTCTGTTTAGGCATTTTTCAGTTTTAACAAATTCATTTTCAATAAAAATCTTTGACCTTTTTAATATTTCAATTGATTTTTTATAGTTAATCATTATTCATCATCTTAATTGCTTTTTTTAAATCCTCTTCAGTATTAATATTAAAGAATGGGTCAGGTTTTTTATAGTCAATATTAACTATTTTTACACCAATTGAGTTTGCCCAAACTTCTACTTTCCTATCACCTTTTGATAAATCAGCCTCTAATTTTTCCATTAAATCTAGCGACCAAAGTCCAAAGATATTGTGTCTTGTATCCTGATTTTTGATGAAAAATAGTTTACTTTCTTCAAGATTTATATTTTCATAAAAATATTTAAGCTCTCTTTTTGTAAAAAAAGGTGTGTCAATAGGAAAAGTTGAAATCCATTTATATTTTTTATTTTTTTCTTTTATCCATTTCATTGCTGTTAAAACACCCCCAAGTGGCCCCAATCCGTTTTTAAAATCTTTTGTAATTGAGATTTTTTTTGATCGCATAAATTTTATTGGTTGATTTGCAACAACTAAGGTTTCATTAAATTGGTCAACAACCTCATTTAATATGTAATCTATCAATAGTTTATTATGTAATTTTACTTGAGATTTATCCATACCAAATCTCTGTGACTTTCCACCTGCTAGTACAACACTTAAAATATTGTTAAGATCCATAAATTAAAATATAAAACATTAAATTTTGATTAAAAGAATTAATATGGATTTAAAAATTTTAGAAATCGCCTCTAATACCGAAAATAATAAAGTAATTGATAATTTTACACATAAGTCAAAAAATAAAAATCCAATTTGTGGAGATGAAATGGAAATAAGTCTTATAGTAAAAAATGATAAAGTAGTAGACATGGGGTATCAATGCAAATCATGTGTTTATTGCCAAGCATCAGTTAGTTTGCTATCCCAAAAAATTAAGAATAAAAAATTAGAGGAAATTAAAGATTTTATAAACTCATGTGAAAATATTTTCGAAAACACTAAAATAATTTTAGAAAAAAAATGGGGGAATTTTATCGAATTGCTGGATAAAAAAAATGCATCTAGAAAAGAATGCTTGCTTCTTCCATTAAGAACTGTTCTAAAAGCTTTAAAAGTATCATGATTAATATAAATAAAGAAATTTTTAAGAAAGCTTTACTTGCTGGTATATTTTCAGCATTAACTATTGGTGTACTTACCGTTTTAACTTATAAAAGTGCTCTAGGTTTATTTATAGCTGGTTCATTTGGTTCATCGATGGTTTTATTATTTGGTTTTCCTGAAAGTCCATTTGCTCAACCAAAAAACGTTTTTTTTGGTCATCTAGTCACTGCATTAGTTGGTGTAGTTTTTGTAGCTTTGGTACCACTTCCCTTGTATGTCAATATAGCTCTAGCTGTAGGAGTCGGAATTTTTTTAATGATTTTACTAAATATAGTCCATCCACCTGCTGGTGGGAATCCTATAATGGTAATTATTGGAAGTGTTTCATACGATTACTTATTAAGTCCTATTATCTTTGGATGTATAATAATTATTTCACTAGCAATTTTGATTAATAAATTTTTACTTAAAAAGAATTATCCGTTAAAATGATTTAATGAACTCAAAGTATAAGGTAGTCAAATTTAGAAAAAATAAATTTGAAAATACTGATGATTTAATCTCAATTGAAGAACCTTTAGAAATTTTACTTAAATATAAAGATCAAAATAAATGGTTAACTTATAGTTTATCAATCACTATGAGAACCCCTGGCCATGATGAAGATTTAGTTAGAGGTTTTTTATTTAATGAACAAATAATCCAAAATATAAATGAGATAGAAAGTATTAAAAGTTTTGGTGATAAAGTTGGGCAATATAATATACAAAACAAGATCGAAGTAACTCTCAATAATTCAAAAAATATAAATATTTCAAAAATTAAAAGAGATTTTATGACTAACTCTTCATGTGGAGTTTGTGGAAAATCATCACTTGACGCATTAGAGATAATTAAAAAAGAAAAAACATTAAATTCTGATCCAAAGTTAACAAAAGAAATTATTATTCAGTCACCAACAATTTTAAGAGACAATCAATCTGAATTTTCTAAGACTGGAGGAATTCATGCAAGTGGACTATTTTCTCAAAGTGGAAAATTGATTTCATTAAGAGAAGATGTTGGTAGACACAATGCTCTGGATAAGATGATTGGTAATGCTTTAGATAAGAACCAAATTGAGCCCAATTACCAGTTTGTAACATGTTCTGGTCGACTGAATTTTGAACTAGTTCAAAAAGTTTTAATGACCAATATTGGCTTAATGATTGGTGTGGGTGCGCCAACTAGTCTAGCAATTGACCTAGCGAATAAATTTGACATGACCTTGATAGGTTTCGTAAAAGAGGATAGTTTTAACATTTACACAAATAACCAAAAAGTTATTGTAAATTAATATTGCGGAGAAACTGGTGTCAAAAAACATAAGTAATTTATCAGGTAGAGTTGGATT
>Ga0315315_10004641_pt1 | contig 12675 bp, 3 predicted proteins | sample M140m3416metaG_FD_203699 | JGI IMG/M metagenome (GOLD analysis project Ga0315315, IMG submission 203699) | Ammonia-oxidizing marine archaeal communities from Monterey Bay, California, United States - M1 40m 3416 | ecosystem: Environmental > Aquatic > Marine > Intertidal zone | place: USA...
GAAAGTCCCAGCGAACCGGTTTACGTATTCATTAAACTACGAATCTAAGCTTCGATATCGTCGTATTCTTCTTCGTCTTCGTCCATGAATTCTTCTGTGAAGTCTTCATCTTCACTGAAATCATCATCGCGTCCACTACGTGATCTAGTAACTGCATATCCTACGAGTAAGATACCAACACCAATTCCTGCGAATGGTGCAGGTTCAGCTTTCATGTCATCCAGAAGTGTCAATGGGTCGCCATTGTCACCTAATCCGTCACCGTTGTTGTCGAATTGTTCTGTTGGATCCCACTTGAAAGCGTCTTCTCCAGGTTGGATGTTATTCTCATCTACTGGATCTAGGTAACCATCACCGTCATCATCAGGGTCGATTGCATTACATAGGCCATCTCCGATTATTACTTCAGGCATATCGTCATCAGTATCATAGATTCCGTCAGCACCAGGGCTTGTTTCGTTGTCAATTGGCATAACGTTTGCATTTCTTGCATCTCCCATTCCACCAGCGTTAGCACAGATTACTTCTGTAACGTCTAACCAACCGTCGCCGTCATCGTCTTGGTCACTGTTGTCACCAACTCCGTCACCATCTAGGTCGATTTGTTCGCTTGGGTCCATTGGGAAAGCATCGTCAACATCGATTGTTCCATCGTTGTCGTCGTCACCATCTGTTGCGTCACAATCGTTGTCTCCATCGTTGTCGGCAGGAACTGAGAAAGCATCCATTGGATCAGTGCCACAGTTTGGTTCAACTGAGTCAGCCCAACCATCACCGTCGTCATCTGTATCACTGTAGTCACCAATTCCGTCACCATCAAGATCTGCATTTTCGTTAGCATCGTATGGGAAAGCATCGTTTTCGTCTGCTACACCATCACCGTCATCATCAGTATCTACCTTGTCACAAACCATGTCACCATCGAAGTCATCAGGCACTGAAGTTGAATCAAGACCATCACTTCCACAAGCTAATTCTTCAGCATCTGTCCATGAATCACCGTCATCGTTTAAGTCAGCGTTGTCACCAACACCGTCTCCATCAGTATCTATTGTTTCATATGGGTCCATTGGGAATGCATCATCAATGTCTAGAACTAAGTCGTTATCATCGTCAAGGTCAGCGTTGTCACCAACTCCATCACCATCGAAATCAGCCCACTCAGTAGGATCGTTAGGGAATAAATCAACATCGTTGTCATATCCATCACCATCAATATCAGTATCAATCGCGTCACAAGTTCCATCCAAATCTAAATCAGTAGGAATACTTGTTAGATCCATTGGGTCTGAATCACAATCAACTTCAACCAAATCTTCGTATCCATCGTTATCATCATCAAGGTCAGAGTTGTCTCCAATTCTGTCACCATCATTGTCAGCCCATTCTGTTGCATTCATTGGGAATGCATCGACCTCGTCTAGATAACCATCATTATCATCATCTAGATCTAGTAAGTCACAAATCCAGTCACCATCATAATCAGTTGGTACGGATGTTGCATCCATTGGGTCCGTTAGACAATCAAACTCTGCAGTATCATTCCACATATCGTTATCATTGTCAAGATCAGAATTATCTCCAGTTCCGTCTCCGTCATTATCTTCTGACTCGTTCGGGTCATCAGGGAAAGCGTCTTCACTGTCTATGACTCCATCTCCATCAGTATCCTGATCTAGAGCGTCACAGATTCCATCAGCATCAATATCTCCTGGATAATCAGTAGCATTGAGAGGATCAGAACCACATTGTGTTTCCATATCATCATACCATCCATCTCCATCAGCATCTAATGTGAAGAAGTTGATTGTTACGTTGTAGTAAGTTCCGTCGTTACTTGTGAATGAACCACCCCAATTCCTTACACCAATCATGTTTTCAACACCACCGAAGTAACCTGTAGTCTGGTTTGTAGACCAGCACTGTTCTTGGTTATTGTAGTAAGTAGGAGAAATAGTTTGGTAACTTCCATCTGTGTAGATATCAAATATCATCCATACGTTGTATCCTGTTGAATAGTATTGTACTTGGTCGTGTGCAATACAAGCTTCATATCCGAAGTTAGCAGGTACGTCAAACGTGTATCTGTCTGTTGTATCTACTGAACCATGGTTCCAACCTGGAGCTGACATTACTGAATTACCAGTTGTATTATTCAGTACTGTAGGCGTATTGTGATCGTTTAGATGAACTGCATCTGAAGCTCCTGCACCTGCATCAACTCCAGAATTACCATCATCTTGTACACCGCCTTCAAGATCGGAAAGATCAAGGAATTGGAAATCCATAGTGTAAGTTACATCTAGTGCACTGTATGTGTAGATTCCAAGTGTTAACCATCCACCCTGTGTTACCCAAAGACCTGAAATGTGTGACTGAGTTACATCTGTTCCAGAGAATGTATTAGGTTGTGAAACATAATACGCTGGATTGTATGGTGTACCTAGACCACATGGAGCAGTCTGTACTTGACACTTGTAAATGTATGTGTAAACAGACATTGTACTTGTCCATGTAATGTTCCATGACAAGTATTTACCTGCAGGGACTAGGACATTGTAGTAATCTCTCTCGTCCCACATATCTGAAATCCATCCAGTACATGTACCGCCTACATCATCTGCATCTCCATTAGCATCAATTTGTGTACTTCCATTTAACCAAGTGTTGCCACCAGGGTTTGTGTATAGGTTATCTGATGCATCAACACCACTTCCACAGTCGTCAGGGTTTGCACCTGGCTCATTAGCAGGAGTGATCATTGTAATATCGAGTGTATAATCTCCACTTCCACGATCAGTTTGTACAATTACGAACAAGCTCTGTCCACCATATGAATAGTCAGCAGCCCCAGTTTCAGGGTTGTAGTTGTAGGATGAACTTGCTGTGTATAAACTACCGAATGCACTTTGGTATCTGACGAATAACTCAAGATCATTCTGTTCAGGGAAAGATAATTCGACCATTAAAGCATAGTTCTGAGGGATGTATATTTCATACATATCGTACATATCCCAACTATCGTGGCCGTAACCAGTAATTGAGTTGTTCATTGATGGAATAACAGTTGCTCCTGTTGCGGAGTAAGAACTGTCGTGAGCATCAATACCAAGTCCAGCATCATTTTGGTAAACGCTTTCTACAGGTTCAATAGATGCATTGTAGGTAGACCACTCAATGGTGTAGTTATGTTCTACATCATCAGGTAATGACGATACTACAACACGTAGCCATACTGTCGATTCAGAAGCCAAGTTAGATGTGAAACTGTATGATTCATTGGATGATACTGCATGTGGGTTGAAGTAAGTACTTGTAGATGAGGATAATGTTGAAGCATATCCTAAATCCATGTACTGATAGAACATTAGATGTTCTGTACCTTCATCCTCTGTCCAATCTAGTCTTGCCCAAAGACCATGATATGCAGGTAATGTAAACTCGTACCAATCTTCGTCATCATATCCGTCACAAAGCATTCCTTGAATTGTTCCTGCTGCGCCCATTGAAGTCAAATCCATTGGACTTGCATTGGGATCGCTTGTATCATCGTCAGCTGCATCATTTCCTGAACCAGCATCATCTTGTATAGCGCAAGGAGGTGGCACAGATGGAGTTAGCTGTATTGTTAACAGATAACCTGCCCAACTAGATGAGGAACCCCAGGAATAGTAATCAACTTTCAGATAGACTGTTGTGTTAGTTACTGCGCCACCTAGGTCGATAAACTCACCAGGTGATGAACTCCAAGAGTAAGCAAGCATTCCAGTTTCATCAGCGTTTGAGAAAGCATACAAATCAAGATCTGCGTTCTGTTCCCATTCTAATGTCACATTGGATTGATAACCATCAGGGATTACTAATGCCCAAAGATCACTCGAGTCAGTTGAACCAACCATTCCTGAACCTTTGTCCACTAAATCGAAGGCGTCACCAGTAAGAATACCAGTAAATGAACCAAGTACTGCACCTACAGATACTCCGAAGCCACCATCACCGTAACTATCCATCTTCTCAACTGTGTAAGTTCCAGCAGCAGAATATGTGGCTATTACGCCACTGAAACCGGTAGCCCAGTATCCAGTAGAGTCTACTGTCCCATCTGGCAATGTGATATCCATTGAACTCTCTGAAGAGCACCAGGAATCACAGCTTGTAATTTCTACATTTACAGTATTGGTTCCGTCAAGTGTGAAGGAATCGGTCTGATAACTCCATGAGAAAGGCTCATCAGGCATATCTAGTATAACGTTAGTAATATCTTGTGTTGCATCTCCTGGAAGTCCTCCGTCAGCAGGGAATACAGTAACATCAAGTTGGTATTCTAGATTATTTGCGTAATAATAACAGTAGTAGCAGTTAGCTAGAATCATCATAGGGTCTCCTGCTAAGTCAGCAGGCATAGGGTTTGCATGAGCGTATGATGGTGAAGCAGTGGTGAAATAGTTAGCACCTGAATTTTCACCTGATGTACTCATTGTCATCTCATAGGCTGTTGAATAGTACATGTAAGCCCAAGCATAACCATACGAGTAAGGTCCTGTAGACCATCCAAGCAGACTTGATCCACCCATAGCCAGTCTGTACCCATAGTTATCGTATGTACCAGCACCAGTCCCATTCCATGAGATCGTTGCCATTACACCATATCCTGCAGGAGCATCAATAAGGAACATGTCGTTATTGTTGTCGCTAGTTGATGAATACCCAGTAGCGGCCATTGAACCCCAGTAAGTATTGGTCTCATTCACACCAGTCCAGTCGAAATCACCGGAGATGTCCATAGACGTAGAATAGGTATTTCCTGCATCCGTTCCACGGCAAGCATCATTACCTAAACAAGGAACAGGAGGAGCTTCTAGAGCTACTCTTTCTTCCATCATTTCAGGGGGTTCAGAACTGATGTCCGCAAGGGGCACCATAACTGAGGCAATCATCAATAAGGCAAGTGTAACAGAGCGGAGGGTGTTGCTTTGCATGGGTATCACTATCGTGCATCACACGATGAAAAGGATATAACAGTACCGTTAGATGCTCATGAAATCGCCGATACACCTTACATTTGACAAAAGGATGTATAGAGACTATAAACACTAATTTAAGTATGAAAAAATGCACTCTGTTTCCTGTTTCAGTGAAAAATAACACTCTTGATTTCTTCCAATCATTTAATGATGAATAAAATATTAAAAAATTAAGACTGATTTAATTCTCTATTCAGATATTTTTTGCCAAGACTCGTCATCTCTTTCTTCCCAAGTCCCTATACCTAAACCAGAGTACCTCAAAGGATCAGTTTCAGTATATTCTCCACCAGGAGGTAAACTCTCCCAACTAGAAACTATTTCATTAGATTTTGGTGTTGAAGGAGGGCCAAATCCAGGTGGTGGAGGCGGGACAGAACCCATGTCAGGAGCAAAACCTGGAGGAGGAGGAGGGATTTTGGTTACTACAACCTCTGTTTCAATTTCTTTTTCTGTAGAAATTTCAGATTCTAAGGATATAGGTTCTGATTGTTCCGAAATTTCGTTTATAATCTCTTCAGAATCTAAGTTTTCATCGGAATATGTCTCATTCTCCATATATGAAGTCATATCTGTTCCTTTATGCAGATTATTTTTAGTAGATTTTTGTTGGTTAGTGTAAACTAATATAGCCCCTCCAATTAATGCCATAATAGTAAACAAAATTAGGAAAGTAGGTATTGGGTTGAGAGACATTTTGTCAGTTATAGAAAGCGGATAGGCATTGTCACCCTTACCATCATTATTCCTATCTGTCCATTCGCTACCATCTAATGGGAACGCATCTAACTCATTGACTATATTGTCTCCGTCGATATCAGGGTCATTTACATCACAAGTTTTGTCTCCATCTGTATCTTCAGGTACTGAATTACTAGATAATGAGCTTGTAAAACATAATGATTCCGTATTATCTGTCCAGCCATCATTATCGTCATCGTTATCCGCATTATTTCCAATTCCATCCGAATCAGTGTCTAGAGATTCATCAGGATTTTTTGGGAATGGATCATCTACATCTGTAACGCCATCATTATCGTCGTCGTCATCAACAAGATCACAAACCCAATCGGCATCAAAGTCAAGAGGGATTGAGGCACCATCCAATGGATCAGTGCCACAATTTGGTTCATAGATATCAAACCATGCGTCACCATCATCATCATCATCGAAATTATTTCCTATCCCGTCTGAGTCAGTATCTTCCCATTCTGCATTATCCATTGGGAAGGCATCATTCTCATCAAGAACTCCATCACCATCATCATCTGTATCGACTATATCACACACCATATCCTCATCAAAGTCGCTTGGAATAGACTGGGATGACAAGGAGTTGGTAGAGCAAGAGGTTTCATCTGAATCTGACCACCCATCATTGTCGTCGTCTGGATCCCCATTATCTCCAAGGCCATCATTATCATTATCTGCCCACTCGTTAAAGTCGAGTGGAAAAGCATCATAGTTATCGGATACAGAGTCACCATCATCATCAATGTCCATATTATTGCCAAAACCGTCATTATCTGTATCTAACCATTCTTGACTATCTGTTGGGAATGCATCATTATCATTTGGATAATTGTCGCCATCGATATCATTGTCCATCAAGTCACAAGTACCGTCCATATCCAAATCCGAAGGGACATTGAATGAATCTAAGGGGTCAGAATCGCAGGAAGATTCGAGATTGTCACTATATCCGTCTCCATCATCATCAGTATCTGAATTATCACCTACTCCATTATTATCTGTATCTGCCCATTCAGAATCATCCATTGGGAAGGCATCGATTTCGTCATCATAGCCATCATTATCATCATCAGAATCTTGTAAATCACAGATTCCATCAGAATCGAAATCAGAAGGCTGATTCCAACCATCTAGCGGATCGGAACCACATGCAATTTCATCATTATCTGAGAAACCATCACCATCATCATCAGAATCAGCATTATTTCCAATATTATCGTTATCTGTATCTTCCCATTCTGAAGCATCAAGTGGGAAGGTATCATTCGCATCTTCAACATAATCACCATCATCATCAGAATCTAATGTGTCACAGATACCATCTGAGTCAGTATCTAATGGTACACTGTAATTGTCTTCTGGGTCACTTCCACATTCTACTTCAACGGTGTCATAGAAACTATCACCATCTGTATCAAGAGTGAAAAACCACCACGACATACCATAGTAACCACCTCCAGATGTTGCTCTGACTTGGAGTAAAATATCCATTCCTTCTACAATCATTCCAGGGTAAGTTCCTGAACCATTGGAAGTAACTAATTCAGGATTATTTGCACTGGAATAATCAATTGTATTAGCCTGGTCATCGGCTAAAATTACTTGAAAGTCACTCACACTAGAATTAAACCAAACTGAAACTCTTATTCCATGCCCAATTGGGACATTTGTTTGATAATTATCGTTCAAATCGTCATCGAGAGACCCCCAACCACTGAATGTATTATTCACTGCCACAGAAGAAACATTCAGAATTGTTGGATTCAGATAGTCATTAGATGCGTCGCCACCAGTCCCTGCATCATCTTGATTATTTACAGGAGCATTGGTCATATTATCGAATGTGAAGGATAAGAAATAATCATGGGAACCAGTATTAGTGCCATATGCAAATACTCTGAAAAATAAGTCACTACCTCCATAATTATTCACTGTCACTGTCTCAGGGTTAGAAAACCAACTGTAGGTTATCAAAGTACCAGAACTATCGTAAACTTCTAGATCTAAATCTGCAGTAGAATTCCAGCTTAATGAAGAACTGACACCAAAATATGCTGGCATTGAGACCTTATAGTAATCATCAGTATCTGTTGAATATGTGACGTCACCCCAAAATGAAACATTTGTAGAATTAATTAACATTGCACTGGCTTGTGAATTACCCGCATCAGTACCTGTTCCTGCATCATGGCCATTTGTACCGTTACCGGCACCACCACCGCCACCAGAAGAACCAGTAGAGAAAATCCATATCTGCATAGTATATTGTGCAGTACCTGAATAATGATCTACCCAGATATATACACTATTGCCACCAACAGAAGTGCTATTTGATGTAACATCATCTGTAGTTCCAGAATTAGTACTAAGATCGATATAACCTCCACCGCTATCCAATAGAGCGAGATCGAAGTCTGCAGAAGAAGGATAAGTTATCTCGACTGCTATTCCAGTATTGGAAGACATATTTATCAAATAATAATCAGAGGTGTCACTTGATGAAGTTAGATTACCATAATATGTGCCATTTGTAGCAGGTAATGGTGTTGCAGTGGATGTAGTATTTCCTGCATCCCCTCCAGTGCCCGCATCATTACCTAATACAGGCATTGCGAGCATACTTAGCATCAATATTGAGACTAAAATTGAGATTCTCTTTTGGCTATCCATGTATGACGGAAGGGATACGGTGATTTGAAGTCTCTCGAAACGTAAAATTCAATATTTGTAGAATCCTTCGCCAGATTTCCTACCTAATTTGCCTTCTTCGACCATTTTCACCAATAATTTTGAGGGAGCATATTTATCATCTCCAAAACCTTCATGAAGGACATTCATAATATGCAATACTGTATCATTTCCAATCAAATCAGAAAGAGCCAGAGGCCCTATTGGATGGTTCATCCCTAGTTTCATTATGCCATCGATTGCTTCTGGTTCAGCGACTCCCTCTTCTAATGTAATAATTGCTTCATTAATCATTGGACAAAGGATTCTATTTGAAACAAAACCGGGTGAATCATTACAAGACAATGCAGTTTTACCCATTTTCTCTGCAGCTTTGACTACATCTTCATTGACTTCATCAGAGGTATTACTGCCGTTAATTATCTCGACTAATTTCATGATAGGGACTGGATTCATGAAATGCATTCCAATTACTTTATCCGGCCTACTTGTAGATGCAGCAATAGAATCAATGCTTATGCTTGAAGTGTTTGTAGCGAGTATAGTTTCTGGTTTGCATAAATCATCTAATTGTTCAAAGAGAGCAGTTTTGTAAGACAAAACTTCAGGAATTGCCTCTACAACTAAATCTGCATCGGATGCTGATGAGTTTTCAGTAGAAGTACTAATTCTAGAAATTGCTAATTCTGCGTCTTTTTCGGACATTCTACCTTTAGAAACTAATTTATTTAGAGATTTTTTAATTGTCGACATACCTTTCTCGACAAACTCTTCTTTGATATCAATCATGGTTACCTTGTATCCAGCACATGCTGAAACTTGGGCTATTCCATTACCCATTTGTCCAGCACCGATAATTGCAATGTGTTCTATAGCCATGTATCTACGAAGCAACATAGAGCAATGAGGCTTATGCTTAATCAAGGTCAATTGTATCTTCGTCATCACCATGATTTATCGAATGGATACTTCGAGTAGTTTCTTTCCAAGACTTCAGCTCTTCTGCTTCAGGTAAATCGCTATTGACAATTCCCCAATCTATTGTAGAATCGGAAGACAAGGGAGAATTCAATAGTTCATTGATTTCTTCAAATGACTCCTCGAGAGAGATTAAATTTCTATCATTTACTTTCTTTTTTCTTAATGATTTACGTGCAAACACTGTAAGGCTGATAAGAATTAATACGCTGAATAAAACGGCTAAGAAATACCAAAGCATTGGCCCTTGGTCTTGTGCATCATCAATTGCCCAATCAATCCAATTCTGGTTAATTACTTCTACTGAAAAGGAGTTTCTATTGTTTACTGAATCTGTGGTCGTACCCTGAATGACATGTTTTCCAACTATATCTTGTACTGAGATCTTAATATCGATTAAACCTGATGAATCACAAATAAATTCATATGATTCAATCACGCTCCAAATCATCACATAAGCGCCAGGTTCGCAATTTCCTTTGATATGCTTCATCTGATTCAAAGTAGAGTTTCGCACACTAATCTGTTCGAATGAAAGAAGCGGGGCTATGGTATCACGAGTTATGGAAAGTTGATATTCATTTATCTGATCTAATGATTCAATTTCAATTGAATATTCATTAATTCCCTCTTTTAAGATGAAGTCTAATTCTACTACCAGTGCACCGGGAGTAATTAGGAATCTCTCATCTTCTGCATCATTCTGCCACCAAATTTCTTGGTCTGGCCCCCTGTAAATGACAGTTGAAACCATATTTTCAGTCGTAATTCCACCATTCCACGGAGCGACTACATTCGTAGCATATATCGATTCGTTAAGGTTATAAATTTGACAATCGACTAGAATGTTCTCATTATATTGACCTTCTGTAGAGTCATAAGCTATTATACAAAATTCGTGTTGCCCTTTAGTATTCAAAGTAAAATTAGATTCGCTTCCGAATCCTTGCCATTCTTCAATCTGAACCCCGTTATGAGTGAAATAAACATGAGATAATTCATTTGAAGCCCAATTCATCACTTGACGGTGATCAAACAATTCACCGTTGTTGGAAGGAGATAACATCCACTCAACAATTGGAATACTACGATCAAGATGTAAATTAAATTCTTCTGAAGCAGAATTTCCTGCCCAATCAATTAGATTAATATTAATCAAATAATCTCCATCTGAAATATTATTCAAATCTACTTGAACCGGGATATTTCTTGTACTTTCCAAGCCTGAAAGATTGGTTACTAAAATTCCGGGCATTACATCATTTGAGGTACAAACTTCTATTCCTTCGTCAATCATTGAAGATTTCTTGGTAATATTTAGACACCATTCTTTTACATCCACAGACATATTTAATCCAAAAGTAGAACTTGAAATGTTAAGTACGCTGTAAAAGTCGGTAGTGGTATACCTGAATCCATTTTGGTCGTCAATATACAATGAATCTAACTCTGGAATTTCATTGTCAAAAATTACCATATGGCTACTTGATACACTATTTCCTGCCGCATCAACAGAAGTAATGGAAAAATAATTTTCTTCAGGGACTAAGTAATAGTCATTTGAAGACCCCTCGATATCATATTCAATACCAATTTCACTTGGTATCAAACCTACAGTCCAGTTTACGAAACCATATTCATCAAAACCAGAAACAGGATAACCGTCTTGATATACACTAGAGCCTGGTTCCGTCTGTATCACCAGATTTACATATGGTTCTTTAGTAATTTCTGGGATGCCAAAAATAAACAAGGCAGGAGATGTAACATCATAATTCACAGAAAGCCATGACTGATTAAATAGGCCAGATCTATCTGTGATATTGACGCCATAATCGTGCCACTGCTCTGATTCAGGGATTGTTGAGTTAATCCAAATTTCTCTGAATGAAATATTTTCTGGCATCGCGAAGTGGTTTCCTGAGTTCCATATTTCTGTTAAATTATGATAATTAAATAGTGTATCAATTGCTTCTACTGAATCAGCAGATGGAATAATCGTCTGATTATTAATCCCATACCAATTAAGATCATCCAGAGAAAAACCTATCCCAGTATCAAGAGCATAAATTTCTACAGGTAATAATTCATTAGTCTGTGTGAGATTCTCAGGTGTTGAAAATTCAATATATGGTTCAATTTCCATTAAATTATAAGTGTATGGAAGGCTTAATTTGATTCCCCCTACTAGAATTATTTCTACTTCCCCTTGCCAAATTCCTGCAGCATCTGGGCGTTCGAAAGCTAAATTTATTTGATGTGCACTGGTGGGTACATTTCCAGCTAAAGTTTCTGAACCATTTGGCCAAATGGAATCTATTTCAGAGTTCAACAATTCAATCTGATCAGTAATATTTAATTTATCTCCTCCAACCATGCCAATATCTATCCAAAACTGAACCTCACCTGGCACGGAATACCCATGTACTGCTACTGCATAGAGGCCATTTTCTACATCATTCAATTCTATATTTTCAGAAGATGTTCCTGACCAAGACCGAGAAACCTCTTCGTTAGATGTGAATTGACCATCTTCATTATCGTCGAAGAATAAGAAAAGATCCAAATCAGCTGACTCATAAGCATCCATGGAAATACTCAATTCAGTAATATCTTCAAGGGTAAAATTATGCCACCATGATGAAGTCATCTTATCACTTGAAACATCTTGATATGCAGTCTCATTATCGAAGTAAATAGGTTGTGTCCACCCATATGATGAAACTGACTCGATATCCATAGGGACAGTAGAAACCACATGAACTGCATCAACCCCGTCACCATCTGACCAATCAGTTACTGTCTGTGAGAAACCATCTGCTTCCGCCGCTACATAACCAACTGAGATATTCAAAGCATTATCATTTGTAGAAACGCCATGTAAGGCAGTATGTAGAACCATTTGGTGGGTTCCTGCCAATGCAGGTACGGTGAATACCTCTCTAGAAGTACCTGTGTAAGTTCCCCAATTATGCTTTCCACTTCCAACATGATTGTTTACAGATCTGGAAGAAATACTGAATGTTGAGTCACCATAAGCATCCGGGTCATCCGCTGAATAACCATGTGGTGTCTCATCAAGCCATAAAATATCAACATCAGTATATGGATTATCATCCCAGTCAACATCTAAAATTACAGTGCCGCCTGTATCCCATTCCTCTGGCCAATCTACTGTCAAGAATCTCCAATCTCCGCTTTCAGCACGCCAATTCCATCTTGTAGCACCACT
>Ga0315315_10004642_pt1 | contig 12675 bp, 16 predicted proteins | sample M140m3416metaG_FD_203699 | JGI IMG/M metagenome (GOLD analysis project Ga0315315, IMG submission 203699) | Ammonia-oxidizing marine archaeal communities from Monterey Bay, California, United States - M1 40m 3416 | ecosystem: Environmental > Aquatic > Marine > Intertidal zone | place: USA...
GAGGAATTTGCACAAAATACTTTGACAAACCTTCCCCAAGATAAGGGTTCAGCGTGGTTTCTAAATTGTAAGCAAGACCCATAATATAACCTCAAGGGGCGGCAAATGTAAAACTTCTAATTGGTTCGTCGGGAAATTTATCGGTAGCATCCACTAATCCATTTGATACAAAGTATTTAATGTCCCAATCGGTATCGGGAGGAATCTCAATATCCCAATCGGAAGCGAAGGCAGGGCCATACTTGGTAGTGACAGGGTAGGGTGCGGCAGAACCCGACAATCCTTGACCGGGCCTCCCATCGGGGTCAAGAAAATAACTTGTGACTCCGATTTGAAAATTAACATATCCACCCGGCACCCATTCGTTGCCCGTTCCAAAAATACCGGGTGTTGAACCGAAGTATTTTATGACGAGATATTCAGTTGGCTTCGTGCGTAATCGGGCTTTTAGAGTCGCATTACCCAATCCCGATGTAAAAATAGATTGTGGCTTCTCTAAGTCTTCCAAACGCTTCGCAGGTAATTGCCCTAAATCAACGATTTCCCATTGATAGGCTTGCCTACGGACTGACATAACAATACATTGTCGGTATTGCTATCTAAACGATGCGTTCACTCTTTGTAAAGAGTCACGAAAGTTCGGTTCTATTCAAACAACATATAAAACGGAAACATCAATACATTCATAATGAAAGTCAATACCCCAATGATTAACTCAAAAAATGACTTCATACCTTAACCTTCTAATTCGTCAAGAATGCCGTCGCCATCATCGTCATTGTCTAAGTAATTATCTAATCCGTCATTGTCCGAATCAAATTGACCTGTTGCATCGTTGCCGTCATTGGCTTCAAACCAATCGGATAATCCATCGTTATCGTCGTCTAAGTCCGAAGCATCCCAAATACCGTCATTGTCATGGTCGTATCTGTAAGAACTCCATGCACCACCGACTTCATCAACATCAAGGATATTATCGTTATCATCGTCGGTATCGTTTCCATCATTTAGACCGTCATTATCGTGGTCACGACTTGCCGAAGAACCATTTTCATACAAGTCCTTGTAATTGTCAATTCCGTCATTATCAATGTCCAAATCAAAGCGGTCTTGAATGCCGTCATTGTCGTGGTCGTAAATGTCGGTATTATCGTTGCCGTCAAAAACTTCTTCATCGTCATTGAGTCCATCACCGTCGTCATCGTCGTCTTCGGCATCATTGATACCGTCATTGTCATGGTCTAATGGCGAATCATCCATAGAGTCGGGGATTCCATCGTTATCATCATCGCTATCTAAATCGTTAGGAATGCCGTCGCCATCATTGTCATTCTCACCGTTCTGTTGTTGGTTATCCAATTGCTGACCCTGTTGGGTGTCCGATTGAGAACCTTGTTGTCCCTGTTGGCCGTTTTGAGTCTGTCCTTGCTGTTGTTGGCTTTGTCCATTTTGGTTTTGACCATTCTGTTCTTCGGCTTGTTGCTCGGATTGCTGACCGCCTTGCTGACCGCCCTGCTGTTGTTGGCCTTGTCCGTTATCTTGTTGTTGGCCTTGTTGCCCTTGCTGTCCTTGATTGCCTTGCTGACCCTGCTGACCACTTTGTTGTCCTTGCTGACCTGCTTGACCCTGTTGGCCTTGTTGTCCTTGTTGGCCGCTTTGCTGTCCTTGCTGTCCCTGTCCTTGACCTTGCTGTTGGCCTTGACCTTGACCTTGACCTTGACCTTGACCCTGCCCCTGTCCTTGTCCCTGTCCTTGTCCTTGACCCTGCCCTTGACCTTGCCCTTGTCCTTGTCCTTGCCCTTGCCCTTGACCTTGACCTTGACCTTGACCTTGCCCCTGTCCTTGACCCTGCCCTTGTCCTTGTCCTTGTCCTTGTCCTTGACCTTCGCCTTGACCCTCGCCACCTGCGTCGGATTCGCCACCACCTTCTGTGCCGCCATTACCCGAACCTGCGTCGGATTCGCTGAAATCGGGGTCATAAGCATCGGGAATACCGTCACCATCGGAATCGGAGTATTCACCGTCATTTGGGTCTGTCGGGAATTGGTCGGTGTTATCGGGCTTGCCGTCACCATCTGTATCGGAATTGTTAGGGTTTGTCCCCTGTGCATATTCTTGAGCGTTAGTTAGACCATCGCCATCGGGGTCTGCATTAGCATCACCACCGTTTGTAGGATTGAGGCCATTTGACACTTCCCAACCATCGGGAAGGCCATCGCCATCGGAATCGGCATTATTCATGTTTGTGCCGTGTGTTTGTTCTTCGGAGTTTGTAAGTCCATCGCCATCCCAATCAGCCCCACCATCGGAGGGGTCAAGCGGGTCGCTACCATCAGCGAGAGCAATACCCGCAGACATAGCGAGCATAAGGGCGGTTATAATTGTTAGAATTGATTTTTTAATTGATTTGGTTTGCTTCATGTTAGTTCACAGTTTTAATTTTAAGGACACCGATTGTCCTTCTCTTCCTTATTCCATTATCTCTTATGCTATCTAAACATTCGTATCAAATGCTGATTACAATATCACGCATCTAACTTGGTCAAAGACCACCATTTAGGTGTAGGGGATTATGGACAATACCATTCGCCATCAAATTTGGGGGAATATCCACTATCGTCTATTTTAACCTCTTCGGCATCAATTTGACTCTCTATGTTGCTGATTTCTTCAAGAATTGAATTCATCATTTTTCTCATGTCGGTGATAGCATTTTCGTCTAATTCCCCTAAAATTGACTCTATCGGGGGCAATTTGAATGAAGGAGTCACTTCTCGCTTGACTTCAAAAGTGACGGTTTGACTTTCAAAACCGTTTGAGAAAATTCCTTCAACAATACCATTTCTATCAATAGTAAAATGAACGAAATCCATATCTAATTCTTCTTCAAGAGCATCAATGATTTCCATTGGGGGCAAATCCGAGGGCATCATAATCAATCCTTGTTTTCTTGACTATCTATGCCTTCTCACAATTAGAGTAAAGCCGATACATCTTGTGGAATATACTTTCCGCTTTCCCTGTCGTAGTGCATGAGGATTAGTGAATCAACACCTGCCTTTTCTGCGGCAAGAAGCGTAGCGGTCAAACAAGGGGTGAGTCCTGTGATATACAATTTTACCTCAAGCAAAGGCTCTAATGCACCATAGGCGGTTTCAAAATTAGAAATGAAGTCCATTGGATTCTCCACAATTTGTGGGAATATGAACTCCGTTAATGGCTTCCCATCATCTCTTGTAATTTCGTGGCGACCTTCGCATAGTCCAATATGTGCATACAACATAATAATCACTCTTCCTCTTCATGGAAACGACCCGAATAAGGGTCAAGACGAGGATTAGGAATCATTTCCCAAGAAGACAACATAGCGTTTTCCACACCAACATTTTCAATGAAGGCAGGGTCGTGTAGCATTTGACAGGCTTTAATGTAGCCTCCACCCTCAATTGCCGCCTTAATCATGCTTTCTTGATGTTCATTCAATTCCACTTGATAAACGAGGGCATGGCGGTGTCGGTTTGCATTGGCTCGCATAACTAAGAATCCTAACTGATTTTCATTCCCTTCCATTGGTAAAAATGACTCAAGGCCATGACAATCTGCAATTCCAATAAATGTAGTGGTATCTTCACTCATTGAGAAGCCTCCATGCGGTCTTCAATCAAATATCTATCAATCTCTTCGCCATCTTGAAGGATGATACCATAAACATATCTTCCACAAGCCGAACCTACCATTTGGTGTTCCATCATGGTTTGGACTAACAGAAACAGGTTAATAAAGATTCCTATGAGGTGATGTTGATGAATTCCACCTGTCCACCATCTCTATCTTCAATAACCATCTGTTTTAAGCCTTTATACTCACTTAACTGCGCTACTTCAACATCAACGACACGATAGTAATTTCCTACTTCGGGAAGTTTAGTCCCATAGTAAAAGAACACAAACACTTCATTATCTTTGTTATTCATTGTAATAGTTCGGCCTTGACTTCCCATACCCCTACGATAAAATGGGCGGGAAATCATAGCAACATACCCTTCAATTTCGGGGAGGACAACTCCTTTTGGATATTTCCAATTAGCAGGGCGATTGCTTCCTAAAAGACTCTTAGCCGCCGATTGTGTAATTTTAGGCATCGTTTTAGGCTTACTAACAGTCACAGGTTGAGGTTGTGCCGCAGGATTATAAATTCCTGCTTGGGTCACTAACTGTGGGCGGAAAGCCGCTTTTACCTTATCTAATTGAGAATCTGTAATTGTTGCGTAAGAAACAGTATTATTGGATTGGTTAAAACGAATAAGTGAAGAACCTTGAGAGGAAAGTCTATCCAAGTCTTGACCAAGTGCCTCCCAACCAAGAACCTTCAAGAATTCTTGAACATCGGGGTCATAAGGAATCTGCCTTGCCGATGTTCGTTCATATCGGTTTTTATTCGCAATATCTCGGACAATTTGTTGATATGCTGAATACTTTTTCTGTTCCTCTTCTCTTGCTTTACGGTCTGCTTCTATTTTAGCAACATAGGCTGTGAAACCATCCATTTGTGCTTGAGTCAAATAAACCATATCGTATTTATCTTGTTTTGCCCTGTATAGATTTTGATTTGCATAATATCCATATTTCCTACCACCCTTGTTGTAAATTGACATCATATAACTCGTCATATCTGTATTTTGCGATAAATTTTTGACGGTGAACCATTTCCCATTAGGATAAGTGGGTTCTAACAATTTACTCATCTTTTCCTTAATTTGTTTTCGTTGGTTTTTGTAATCTTGGCGTTGTCGGCGTTTGAAATCGTGAAGCATAAAAAGCCTCCAAATTTGCGGTGCTTCCCCAATAGTTTTTTCTCCAACATACCCGATTTGAACTGTTGATTTCAGCCGAACTAACAAATCCGCCATTCCTTTGTATTCGGAAGAATTAACATCAAGGGTTTTAATCCAATTCATCATGCGATTGACAGTATTTTTCGTATATTCACTTTCAGCCGATGGAGGCATAATGGGAATAATTGCCTTTTTCCAATCATTTCTCGTATTGTAGCCTTGAAGCATTTTACGAATATAACTTAATGATGGGACTTTTACTTCTATTTCCATAATGTCACCTGTGGTGGGGTCAAGAATTGGTGTCCCATCACTCTCATTGACGACCATTACTGTTTGATAATCATAATCATTGTTTAATGCTTGAAGCCATGAGTTTTTGCTCGCATCCCAACCGAAGGAAAGAAGACTTCCCGGTGTGGTATTACCATTCTTAATTGAACCGCTACCGTATGATTGAAACATCCATTGTGGTTTTTTTGTCAAATCATCCTCATTAAGATTGAAAACACGACCCTTCTGTAAAAATTGTGCTTTACTGTTGTGAAATGGTTTAACATTAGGATTTTTAGCAGTAGGTGATTTAGCACCAACGAAACATCCACTTCCACTCCCTAATTTTGATTTTTTACCCATCAAGTTTGATAGTGTGCCGTGATTATAAATTTCATTGGAATTTGGTAATTCCCACAAAGACTTTCCGACTCCATTCAAATACTCTTTTTGTCGCTGTCCATAAAACATGACCAATCTTTCGGCATAATCATAAACACCCATTTCTTTGTAGCCCCAACCCGCAGGGTTAGAAGGCGAACCATTTGGCCCATAAGACCCTACTTCACGGTCAAGTTCATAAAATGCGGCAATCTTATCCACATCAAGACCCATAAAGTCGGATAGGCAAGCACTTCCCAATTGAATAATTTCTCCCTTTTTCAAGTTTAATTGAGGTTGCTGTCCCTTTAGGCTCTTTTTGGTGTCTTGCTTAACATCTTCTTTGGCTTGAACAATGTAAGCGGTGTGTCGGCTAATTTCATCACCTTTTGGATTACACAATTCACACTTGACGCTTTTAGTGCTTGACCATTGTTCACCGAGAGCCTGTAATCGTGGAGTCATAGATGCTACACGCTTTTCGTGGTCTTCATCCGACATAGCCGCATCTTTAGCAATATATGGGAAAATACCCTTTTTCAAATCCCCTGCGGTGTTCTTTACCTGTCCATAGTTCACATAACCAATGTAATCAAACTTGGGGTTAATCAAATCACCATATTCAATTTTAACAGGTAATACATCACGAACCCATTGACCATTAGACAATTGACGAGCATCGGGGACACCACCATTCATGGCTCTTGGAATTAAAAGTGCATCAAGAGGTCGTGTTGTTGCTACGGGCTTTTTTGTATAATTAAACTCAATTGGAGGAATCTTTCGCCCTGCCGCATCCTTCAATTTTTCCATTCGGCGTTCAAAGTAATCCCAACGAGAAGGTAAAATGTCGTATTCTTTAACATTGGTGATAGCCATAAGCAACCATTGTCCGTTCCACTATCTAAAGGGTGATATTTGCGTTTGAAAAAATCCTAAAAAACCAAGTAAATCGGGTTCAAGACCCTATGTGGTCAGCAGGTTTGCCCCGATATTTGCAGGTGGAACAAAGAACTTCAATGAAACCATTGTTTAACAACAGTTCAATTTGCGGCCACGATAAATCCATCATTGGCTTCGTAGGAGGTTCTTCCATGTTGTATTCAACATACAATTTGATGGGGTGAATTTCCATGTTTCCACAATGAGGGCAACAATTTTCAAATCTCTTCAAAATGAATTCTCGCTTCTTGGCTCGCAAATCCTTTTTTCGGTTGATATTTTTCTTAATCAACGGTTCACGGTTTTCGCCGTAGTATTTAGGATTATATTTCGCCATGTAAGCCCGTTTCTTTTCGGGGTCGGAGTAAGGCATAATGAAATCTTAACCTTCTATCTATCTAAGCCTACGGGTTCAAGACCTTTTTAGGAAAAGCATGATGACACCAACAGGAATCATTACCGAACCTACAATACGAAGGTTTGCAGGATTATACCAAGCGATTAAACCACCGACTCCGATAACAACGAGTGGGATTGATGTTTCAGCCATAGTGAATTATTGTCAAAACGACTATCTAACAACGAGGATATATGAACTGTGCAAGTTTCGGTCTATCACAAAAAGCCCGATTAAAGCATTCCACCTGTTAAAAGTGCTAAAATTCCCGGAACAGCCGCAATAATGAACTCCCATCGCATCTTCCGTTCCTCGGCGGATTCAGCCTCCATTGATTCAATCTTGGCTTTGACTTCGGCAATCTTTTCTTCCACGACAGCAATACGAGTAATCAAAGGCGGTTGGCCGTTTCCGTGTATAATCGTTTTGTTTAACGAAGTGATGTCGTCTTTAAGCCGACCCATCTCGGTTTCAATACGAGCAATAACTACCTTAGCATCTTGAGTTTCCTCAATAAAGGTTTCAAGGATAATGGCGAGGTCTTCCGAAAATTCCTCAACAAGTTTCTCCGCTTCACGACTCAAGCGAACCCCTCACTCGTAATTTGTATTTTAACTGTTTAGCGGTGCGTATTAAACAGTCATAGCGACGGCGAGATAAGCCGCATAGGAAGTGAACATTATCTGCCCGATTTTCGGCTTGCTTCAAAGTGGATTCTATCGTCATCTTATTTCCTTCCCATAAAATACATTAAACCAAGTGCAAGACCGCCAATGACTGAACCTGTAAGAAGTGGCTTTTCCGCAAAACGACCTTTGGAATCACGATGATATTCAGCATCAAGGTGTGAAGTATCATCCCTTATTTTCTCCAACCGTTCTCGGCAATCATCTAAATCATAGACAGCACCTTGCTCAAGGTCTTCAATCAAATCTTTCACATCTCTAAGCATATTTGTAGCCCAAGAATGAAGTCTGTCGGATTCGGATTCAGCCTCATAGGTTTTTTCCCACCCACTATTTTCATAATCATCGTCGTCAAAATCCACTTCATCTCCATCTTCATCATATAAAATCGGGGATTCAAAAGATTCTGCATTAAACTTATCGGGTTCAATCCACTCTCCCGTAGGCCATTTCAAGTCTTCTCTCTTGAAATACTCTTTCTGTTCTTCCATCATTTCGGGAGTCGCCCAAAACTTAGGATGGATGCGGGTTGAACCCCCTCCCGACTTCTTCCGAGCATTATTATACATTGTGATTGCACCCTTTGTTTCCTTATGGATTTGACGGGCTTTTTCAATGGCTTCTTCTTTGGTCATATCAAACTCAAAACCTAATCCATAGCCTTCGGGGTCTTCTGCTGTCGCTGTATCTTGAGGGTCGCATTCATATTCAAAATAATACGGTTTTTCAAAAGAATAAATAGACCAATTGGACTTCTCCCCTACTTGAGCAATTGAGATTTTATCCATCAATTCGCTTCTTTCGCCCCATCGCTTACGAAATGCTTCGGTAAGTGGCTTCCATTTTTGACGACTAAAAAAGGCATCTTCAATCAAATTCTCATCGTCTAAATCCAAAAGAATATAACGCTCAAAATCGTCATCGGGGTCTAAAGCCAATTGCTCATTAAACTTATTCACTTGTTTTTGAATTGCGACTCGTTCCTTTTCGGAAACAGGCTTTTGCATTTGACAACCTACGCAACCACTTGCTTTCCCATATAATCCCATTTCGTCTAACATTGTCCAATCAGCACCATAAGTCTTACAGGGGTCTTGACCACAACCGCAATTCTTTTTAGATGACATTAAAATTACTTCGGTTAGCGAACTATCTAATGATTTACATTTTTTCTAACTACGGTAAATTGCTTTTTATTGGGGCAATTGGGGTCAGCAATACTTACGATATGTTCAAATCCTTGACTGATAAACCAATCACAAATCAACCTATCATTTTCCCTATTAGTATCATCAAAAACGAGAAAACAATTTTCAAATAAAGTTGGATGGGCAAGGTAATAATCTTGGATGCCGTGTCTTGCATTATCTTGTCTTGCATTGATGACAATATCTTCGGCAATCGTATTTGATACCATAGGGTTATATGGGCCATCAATCAAAATGAGGGCGTAATCGTCTTGGATTTCCCCTATTTCTAAATCCAACCAATCATACCAATTTTTATCGTGAATTGGGGCGTAAATGTAGCGAGAATCGTATTTGTCCACCCATTTCAAATCTTGTTCAATAGAAGTCATAATGAAATGTTTTGTCATTTCAGCCGTTCCATCTCCCGACCCAAATTCTAAAACCTTAGAACCCGCAGGGACATTAGCAACCATCCACTTCAAACAGGATTCTGTGATTGCCCAACCGCCAAGAGCCATGATAGGACTATTGGGATATAACTATCTATGACTATACCCACTTTTCGGGTTTATCGGTAGCATCCCAATCCAAATAGATTTGAAGGCCGTCTGCAACAATGGTTTCAATCTCCGCTATCAAAGAAGAAGGAATGCTTGAACCAACATCTAAAATGTTGTAATGAGAAGCGTCAATGACTACGAACAAATCTTTAGCCTCCGAGGGGAGATAACAATTGAAGGCCAAGCCGTCATAGTCAATGTATTCAAATCGCCACTCTTCATCGTGGTTTTCAGTCAAGTGCTTACTCAAATGGTCAATAGGTGGATTTTCCAACATAGCCCACAATTCGGCTAACGGGTATTTATACCTCAAGATGTGATAATTTAATCCGAAAGTATTTCATTTTCCACAGGATTAAAGTCAATCTCGCAAACATCATTGTCACAGAAGCGTTCCACGACAATTTCTTCACCCTTGACACGACCAAATGATAATTTGCCTACCTTGTTATTGATTTCATGGTATGTGGCTTCGTCAATGGATTCGTAAGGCATTTGAGGGTATGCCCCAAAGTCCAAACGAGGGAGGAAAGAAATACCCTTTAATTGGTATTGAAAAACATCAAGTGCAGACGCAATTTGACTTCCTTCGCTTTCGGGGTCAAAAGTGACGGTGCATGAAACTTGATTGTCAGCCCAATATCGCTGTGCAAGTGCGGCAAGGGATAATTGTTCCCACATAGAAACATTGTCCAATGTTCGGACACCTTCGCCAACATCAACAGGGATTTCAACAACACAAGTCGTATCTTCCGAACCAAAAGCAGGTTCAACCTTATAGCCCGCTTTCTCTAAGGAAGGCACAAGAGATGAATTGATACCAAGTCGCATTCTCCTAATGTAATAACGGCTTTCGGGGAAATGAATTCCGGGAGTAGCACCTGCAAGCAAAGAAACAGTTCCCGAAGGCTTAATACTTGTTGTCTTGATAGAACGAGGAATCGCCATCCAATCGGAATACTCTTTATCCAAATTTTGAATGTGATGATAACCTTCATCCATCCAATTTTTCAATTCTCCAACGCCACGATTGGCGACAAATTGAGCAATTCCCGACATTGAGCATCCAATTCTGCGATTTCGTAGCATCACCCGGTTAGTTTCGGGCCAATGTGTCTTACCCAAAGTGACAGTCTTGGCGTAAAGATAAGCATACTTCAAAGTGGTTTTGTAATCTTCAATTGATTCGTGATTGTTAGGGAATGTTTCAACAAGACAACACAATTCGTGAGATTCAAGAGTCTGTTCCAAACATGGATTTCCACCCATCGCTCGGCGGTCTTTGTAATCGGGGGCATCAGCCATGCGCCCATAGTCTTGCATATTCTTGAGCCAAGCATATCCCGGTTCACCATTGAGTTTCACTCGCTCGGCAGAAGGCTTGTAATCCATACCCACTTCGGCATAGATTGAATTGTTAGAAGTCCAACCATATTCTGCACGGTGAGGATTCACTTCGTAATTTTTCAAGTCAAGGTATTCATCATTGTCGGGTTCTCCGAAAACAATTTCAGCAGTTCTTCGCACATTCCCTGCAACAACACACTTTCCAATAAGATTCATAATGTCCACAATAGAAGTAATTGAAATTGGATTTCCGATTTCGCCATCTAATGATTGACGAATAACATTGTGCAATTCAATAAGTGGTTGTGGGCCACTTGATTCGCCACCGAATCCCTTGATTGGAACTCCTTCGGGTCTAATCTCGGAATAATTAAACTCAATTTCTCCTGTCCCCATAGAGTAGGAATCAAGAAGGAGTCTAACGGATTCAACCCAACCTTCCCTTGTGTCGGGAATTGTCCAATTTTCAATCCTTCGTTCACGATTTGGCCCTTTTAGAACAAGTGTCCCTGCACCTTTCGTGTCAAATCCTACGCCGACTCCCAACATAGAAGCATCCATGAGAAAACAAAATGGGTTGGCGAATTCTTGAGCGATGTCTTTTGTGGAAACGAAAGCACAATTATTCAAAGCCGCAAACAAATTCTTTTCTTCGGTAATTGGCGTTCCCATAGCCCATAGACCCCGACCCGGCGGCAAAAACTTCATTTGGAAAATACGGTCATACATTTCTTGAGCAGAATGTTGTGCTTTCCAAGCATTCCATCCAAGACCATTAGCATCAATGTGACGCTTTTGCATATTAAATGTCCCTTCCACAACACGCTGAACAGTTTCCCACCATTGTTCGTTTTTACCATCAGTCTTCAAACGAGAGTATGTGCGATTATACACCAATTCACCCAAACCGTTGAAACCAAAAGGGGCTTTCTTTCTTTTGTATTTGGCTACGAAATTATCGGATAGTTTGAACGGTCTTTCAGTTTGCATATTATCATCTCCATTGGCGGCGACTCGCCACCACAAGCAGGAACTCATTGTTGTATTTGGAACTATCTAAATGTTAAGGTCAATAATGAAAATAAGTCTTCAAGACCCAATTGAATAGCCTTCAAGACCTCATTCAGTTATCTTTTGAAAAATGGTTTCATCCTTCTTTGAACGGGATTTTATGACATTGATTTGTTGGTCAGTTCGGAATCTTTGGGCTAACTGTCTTGGGGTCGGCACTTCCTTTCTTCCATTGTCTTTCAATCGGACAATAATTTGTCGGGCGGTCAATTGTTCCATAATTCCCATTACTTTCTTTGCGGCTTCAAACATGGTTGGTTTCTTGTTTTGCATAATTTCACTTCCTATGTGCGAGGGGCAATCCATCCATTGAGGATTAAACCTGCTTCCTTCCACTCCGCTTTGATAACTGAACCATGACCACCCTTTAGAGTAATCAAAGTTTTCGCTGATGCTACGGATAGGAGGGAAAGCAAATTTGCAGGGGTCATGTTGGTAATCCATGTTTGGGTTTCTTCTGCATGAAGACCCACTTCTTCGGAGGACAATTCTAAGGTCAAGGTTTCATCGTCATTCTTGGCTTGGAATTTGATTCCTTCTTTGTGATTAACGGAAATTTCAAAAGTGGAACTATCTTTACAAGTAGCCAAAAATGCTTTCGCCTTTTTGAATGGTAAATCAGCCGACCAATTGGATTCGGTATCGGGAACTTTGTGTCGCTTCAACAACGATGCGTTTTTGCACCTTACACGCTTCTCCACGCCATTTGCAGACAGGATGAGCCATGTAGGGTCGTCAAGGCTATATTCAACCGTTAGAGTGTCCTTAACGACAAGAGATTTAGTCATGTCTTTTACATCAGCAATCAAAAGTGCGACTTCAACGGAATTATCTTCTTGAAAATCATAGGTTTCGGCTGATGCTTTCGGGATTTCTAAGTCAAGTAATGCCGTATTGTCCGAATTGAGAGTTCTTGTTTTGACACCACCCTTTGAAAACGATAGTAAAATCATGTCTGTCATGTTTTCCACACCTTTTACGAAGGCTTTTGCTG
>Ga0315315_10004643_pt1 | contig 12673 bp, 15 predicted proteins | sample M140m3416metaG_FD_203699 | JGI IMG/M metagenome (GOLD analysis project Ga0315315, IMG submission 203699) | Ammonia-oxidizing marine archaeal communities from Monterey Bay, California, United States - M1 40m 3416 | ecosystem: Environmental > Aquatic > Marine > Intertidal zone | place: USA...
TTATATTAAAACATAATAATATTTTGAAATGAACAAAAAATATTAATATAACACTATTCTTTTTTTTAATTATCTATTTTGTATCATTGTTCCTACTATTTCTAATGAAATTTTAAAAAATTGTAATAGTAGAAATCTAATATAATTAATCATTATATCTTCTGCAGTAATATCACTTCGAGACATTGTTTAATTTATTTTAAGTTGGTATAGATTCTACTACTATATTTCAAATTTATTTATATTTAAAGAGCTCTTTTATTAATTAAATACTCTTATATATTTCTTTATTAATTATTAAAAATAAACTGGTTACAAGTTTAATATATAATATTAATTTAACATATAATATTAATGAGTGTTTTGAGTAATATTTGTTTAATAGATGAGTATAAAGAAATTATTAAAAAAAATATAAAAATATTTGAAAATTTAGAAAATATTTGTAAAAAAACAGGTGAATTAGTAGAAGGAAATTGTTTTACAGAACATCTTAATATAGATAATAAAATAGATTGTTTATTATATAAACAATGTAATCATTTTAGTTTAGGTAAGATGTCTAATAAAATTATGGAAATTGGATTTAATGCGGGACATAGTAGTTTATTATATTTATTGGCTAATTCAGAATCTAAAATAACAATATTTGATATATGTGAGCATAAATATACTATGCTTTGTTTTGAATATTTAAAGTTTTTATTTCCGGGTAGATTAAAAATATATGAGGGTGATTCTACAAAAACGATACCAGAATTTTATAAAAATAATCCAAATGAAAAATTTGATTTAATACATATCGATGGTTGTCATATTACAGATATTGCTAATGCTGATTTTTATAATTCAATAAAATTGGCGGGTGATATTCTTATATGGGATGATACTCAAATAATAGAATTAAATGATTTATTTAATAGTTATATTAAACAGGGATTAATTTATGAAATAGATTTATATAAAACATATATATATGAACATAGGATATGTAGAATTAATCCATTACTTAATAAAAAATATAAATGGGGAGATTCACAAATAACATTTTTAGAAGATAATAAAATGGATGCTTTTGGAGATGGTAATTATGAATTTATTGATAAATATTTAGTTAAATGTGTTTTTGGAGATTGGGAACATATATTAAAATTTAATGAAGATTATTCAAAATATACTTCTATTAGAAAAGATAATTGTATAATAAATGGACATTTATATGATTTATATTTGGATATAACTTTTAATGTAACTATTACTATATCAGAATTATTAAGAGCATATAATTATGAAAAACATATTACAGAATCTATAGATAGTATTTTATATTCTGAAAAAAATATTAAATTAGATTATATAGATTTTGTTATAGATCATAGAAATAATTCTGAAGATGAAATTTTAAAGGGTTATAATATAGTTACAGAAATATGTAATAATTTAATTTCAGATAATAAAATTATTGATTATAATATTTATGTTTTAGTATATTCAGATAAAACAATATTACCAAAAGATATACCAAATCATTATAATTTATATAAAGATATTTTAATTAAAAATATAGGAAAAAATATTTTATTAGAAAGAGATTTGTGTTTTAAAAATAATATTGTTTATCTTTTATCCTTTTTATTATGTAAAACAAAATATTATATTCATTTAGATGGAAATAGAAAAATTAAACTTATAAATTCAGATAAACCAAAAACCCCATTCATTATAAATAGTATAAATTTAATTGATAAATATAATCAATTAGCAAGTATATGTTTATCAAAAAAAGAAGAGAATCATTATATGTTTGAAAATACATTATTAGAAATTCCAGAAGAAAAAACTTATATATTCCCTACTAATAATATTTGTGATGGTGTTAAATGGGAACAAGGTGATAATATTTATAAAATTGAGGGAATATTAGATAATGGAAGTAAACAACCTCATATGACTTTTCAAACATTCGTATGTGATATTCAAAGATTAAACACAATTTTATTTACTATTTTAAATAAACATGTAGATACTATGTTATATAGAAAACATATAGAAACAATAACTGAATGTATGTTTACAGAATCATTTATACCAGTTTTTATATTTGATAATACTATAACAAGAATAGATGAAAGATTAATTTAAAAAAAAATCATAATATAACTATTTTAGATTCTATTTTTGTAGATAGAAAATAGTTTTTTTTAATTTAAGGATTGTAATCTTCATGGTCTTGATGAATTTCATCATAACCATCCTCAAATTCAATAATATCATCATCATCCATATAACCAACAATATCATCTTCATTACTAATTTCATATTTGTCATTGTCTTCATCTTTTTCAATTGATTTGTAGTAAATTATTCCTTCATACTTAATCTTCTTAACTCCATCTGGAAGATCATCTTCCTTTTCCGATTCTTCTTCTTTATCAGAATCATCTGAATCATTTTCCTTTTGCTTTTGTTCCTCCTTTTCCTTTTGCTTTTGTTCCTCCTTTTCCTTTTGCTTTTGTTCCTCCTTTTCCTTTTGCTTTTGTTCCTCCTTTTCCTTTTGTTGTTGTTCCTCCTTTTCCTTTTGCTTTTGTTCCTCCTTTTCCTTTTGCTTTTGTTCCTCCTCATCATCATCATCATCATCATCATCTGAATTAGAAACGCAATCATTCTTAAAACTGTTAGTAATGTCTTCATCAGAATCAGAATCTGAATCAGAATCTTCGTCAGAAGATGTAATATTTAGTTTTTCACGAAGCCATTCAATATTACTAGCCTTAGGACCTCTGGGTCTTTTCCCAAATTCTTCTTCATATTTGTCTTTTAGCTTCATAACATAAGGGTCAACTGATTTATTAGATGATGATGATGTATTACTGCTTCTTTTTTGAGTTTTGATATCTTTCCACGGAAGTGGGTCTCCCTTTTTGCCACTAGCGTGTTTAAACAGATGTTTTGTAGGTTGTTTGTCACAATATTTTCCGAGAGACCATCCTCCATATTTTTGGATAGAATTCAGATGAGTACCACATACATCATCTTCTTTTATTCTATTAGAACATTGTTTTGCATAACCTCTATTCCAAACACGACAATGACAAATACTTCCATCAAAAATATCACCTGGTTCAGTTGTATTTTTCCTAGAATATTTTTTCATAGATTGGTCTGATTCGTCTGATTTTTTAATTATAACACATTTCGAATATTCTTTAACATGGGAATAAAGATCTTTATAAGTCGGATTTTTACCAGTTTCTTTTTTGGCACTAGCAAGAAACTTATTCAGAATTGTTCGAATCTCAGAAGTAGACATTGCTGACATATTACAAATGAAAGATATTTCTACATAGTAGAAAAAAATTTCAAATTTTTTTAAGAGCAAATTAAAAGAGCTCTTAAAAATATAAATAAATAATTTGAAGCAAAAATAGCTTATTTTTTAACTTAATTAATCCGATTAAACAAAATGAAACTAAAAACCACTCATAAATTCATTAAAACAAATAATTCTATTAAAAATAAAGATTGTAAATTTAAAAGATTATCCACATTAACAAAACATAATAAGGTGCGTTTAGATGAAAAAATATTTGTTTGTGCTTATGCGCGTTGTAAATATAGAACAGCTCAAAAAACAACTTTGGAAAGACATATTAAACGATATCATACTCTAAGACCACAAAATACAGAAGTAATCAATATAACAAAATTATTAATTTTATGAATTAAATTTTAAAAAAAATATAATTACTATTATAATATTAGATGTTGTCATTTAAGAAAAAAAAAAAAAACCTACAGAAATATAAAACTCAACTTGATAATCTACTAGCAGAAAAACAATTAAATTCTAGAGTGGAAGACGCTGGATTGCGTTCGTTTGCCGATTCAAAAACCAAAAAACAACTCAACAAAGACATCCAGACACACGAAAATAAAATAAAAAATCTAGAAGAAACCATAAAAAGGGACATAGAAAATCAGATGAAGAAAAAATCTGTAGTTAAAAAAGAAGATACATTGCAAAAGAGATTGTCAGCAATCTCGCGCACACCTGATCATATCCTGCGTACGCAATATGGACTCCCCACTCGGCGAGCCCGAGGTGCAGTTGGAGGTAAAAAATATCGTAAAAATAAAAGAAAAGTTATAAAATCTAGGAGGAAATCAAGAAGGAAATCAATTAGAAAATCAATTAGAAAATCAATTAGAAAATCAATTAGAAAATCTAGGAGGAAATCTTCTAGGAGGAAATCTTCTAGGAGGAAATCTTCTAGGAGGAAATAACAGAAGAGCTCTTTTAAAAATTAATTTGAAATTATTTTTTTCAGTTTTTTTTAATTAAAAAGAAGGAAAAAAGAAGAAATAAAATGAAGAAAGGCACTGTTGTCTGGTGTAATTATAATTCTGGAAATCAGATGTCATCATATAGAAAAATGCGACAACTGAAAATTGTTAAAGGACCACATCAAAGTAAAAGGCATAAGCAAGGACAAATTATATATGCAAGGGATCTATCAGATTCTAAGAATCTGAAAGTTATAAAGTCATTTTATGTGAATAAGATGAAGATAGTTAAATCAAGAACACAGACATCAGAAGGACTTCCTCCTAGGAGAACTTCTATATCATCCAATCAATCTCAATATCGTCCGTGGTGGAAATCTCTGAGTTCATAATTGAAAAATATTTGAAATTTAATTATGATAAATGTGATAGATGTGGTAAATTTATAAATGTATTATTATTATTTTTTAATAATTTTTCTCTATCTAAAAATACTTTTTTTAAATCTGGAATTAAATTTAATTTTAATTTAGTATCAGAATAATAAATAATAGATTTTAAATTTAAATTACTTAATGTTCCAGATGGAATAATTAATTGACAACCCATAGTAAAACTTAAAGGGAATGAACCACTTATTACTTGATTTTTTATTGGATTTGGATGAGATCTTATAAGTGATTTTTGTTTATCATATAACCATAAAACATATGAAGCTTGTTCTAAAAAATGAATCATTTTATTTGCTTCTAAATTAGAATATGATTCTATGTAAGAATGAACTTTATTAATTGTTCTATTTATATATATAATTCTAAAATCTGTATAATTCGAAATAATATTCGGTATATTATCTAATATATCATTATTACTCTCACCAATCAGAATTATAATTGGTTTAATATTTTTAATTATTTTGGATTTTTTTTCATAATTAATAATATCAAAAACTGGAAATATATATTTATTATCATTATTAAAATTACTAATTGGAATTTGATAATATATTTCATTTCTTCTATTTTGATTATAATGATTAATACATATTACATCTTTATTAATTAATTCATTACTAAACGTCATATCATCATCAGTTAATAAACAAATAAATAAATATTTATTTGATATAATCGGTAATTTATTATATAAATTAAATTTATAATATTTTTTATAAAATTTAAACCAATTATCTGAATCAGTATTATTAATAATATTTACTATATCTATATCAATATTATATTTATCTCCTAAATATAATAAAGACCCAAACATTTCATAATGAACACCAAATCCATTATATAATAATATTTTATTTTCTTTAATTGGTAATATTAATTCTTGTCCCCATCCATAATTTTCATCTATCCTCTTTACAATTAATTTATTATCTATTACTTCAGTTGAAAATTTATCAGTCCACCAATCTTCCTGTTTATTAATAGGTATATTTCCTATTATTTTTTCTTTATCTAAAATAATTTCTTTAATAGTTGTATTAGATGGACCAATATATATAGAGTTATTATTATCATCTAAAATGATTTTATTTATATCATTAGAAAGATATGAAGTAATCCAACATACATAATTATTTTTGATTGATATAATTTCTTCTTTATAAGCTTCATCAATTAATTTATTTCCATTTTTATTTTGAAATAATATCTTATTATTACATTTAATATATTCTGTACTTTCTTCGAATTTTAATAATAAAATATCATCTGTAATCATACCTTCCTTATTTTTAAAAGATGATTGTAATGATTTATTTAAATATTTATTTACAGATTGTCCCATAACTCCAGGTCCTGTAAAATCTAAGGGAGATTTCGGTAAATTTTTATTTAAAACATTATATACTACCATATTAATAGCATTTAATAAAATAGGAGAATTTGGCATAGAACCTATAAAACCATTTGCTAGATTATGGGTTCCTTCATTAATATTAGTATTTAAATCAATTACAGTAACAAATTCTAAATTATTAATATTAAAAACATTATCTATTTTTTCTAAACATAAAGTATCAATATCTATATAATATCCACCATATATATATAATACACAATATCTCCATAAATCTGATTTAAAAGCCCCGGGTATAAGTCTTTGATAAGCAGTTAATACATCATTATCAAAATTATTTTTAATAAATTCGAATCGTTCATTTTTATCATATAGATAATAAGAATAATCGGGATGTTTTTCTTTCCATATATTAGCAATATTTTGTAATTTAGGAGTTATATTTTTAGTTTCCCAAGTTTGGAATATATTTTTAGGTATTGTATTTTCTGGTATTATTTTAGTATGCCAATAATGATTTAATATTGTTTCATCTTCATCATTTAAAATAATAGAACCTCCATGTTTTTCACCATAATTATCATCTCCCCAATTATATATTTTATTATTATAACCTTCGTGTGCTTTATTATGTTCATGATATATTTTCATATTTGGTAGATTGTGATTCTGGTATATTTTCCATAATTGTTCACATAAATGATGATAATTTTTTTTAAGAATATCATTATCCGTATTATAAACATGTTCTAAAGCATCATAAATAATCGGATTTTTAGGATATGTTACAATAAAACCATTAAATAAACAAGTATAAGACATAAGTGATTTAACAAAAATACTATCATAATTTTTTATAATTTTATCTATATTAATCTCAAACATAGCATCACTATCCATAAATACTCCTCCATTTATATATAAAAAATAATAACGGAATAAATCAGCTTTATGTTGACCGATAGTAAAACTATTAAATTTATCAATTATATTTGGAAATTCTTTTAAAGGATTATTTTTAAAATATGTAATAATTTCAGAATCAATAAAATGAATATATTCCCAATCAGGCGTAAATTTATGAATCATATTTATAATATATTGTTCTGGTTTTTCTTTTGCGGTTTGCATAATGATTTTTGGAATTATTTTACTCATTATATATTTAATATTAGATGATTTAATTTTTATATTTTAACATAAGAATAAAAATAAATTAATAGAATAATTATAATGGGTTGTATATTTTCCATTTTTAAAAAAGATAATGATAATATAGAAAATACAGATACTTTAATAGTAACAAAACATTGTTTTGTGTGTAATAAAGTATTTTCTAATAATATAGAATATAATAGACATATTCCAAAATGTAATAAATTATATAGAAAAAAATAAAAATTTTTATTCAAGTGTGATTTTAACAGGAGATTTTTCTATAGATGCCGGAGCAGATGCTATTAAAGGAGGAGTTGTATATTGTGATTCAATTGGTTGATTATATTGTTGAGAAGGGGGATGATGGATATGATTTTGTTGTCTTTGTTGTAAAGATAAATTATCTAAACTTCTAGATTTAACTAATAATTTATCTTTATTTTTACAGCAAATAATTAATCCAGTTCCAATTCCTAATATATAAGATACAAAATTTATTAAAATAAAATCAAGAATACTTATATTCATTTAAATATATAATATAATATTTATTTATTTTCTAAATCATCAAGTTCTTTTAATAATTTTTTATAAAATAATGTTTGGTCATTTTTTTGGATAATATTTCTAAAAATATAATAATTATTTAAATCAGTAATATAAATTGTATAATTATTATTAATTTTTAATCCTAATTTATTATTTTTATAATATTGTAATTTACCATTATATTTTAATTCTAATGTATTTTTTTTAACTAAATATATTTTATTATCTAAATATATAGAATTTTTATCAATCAATTCTGTATTTTTTAATTTATTTTGTTCTTCTGGTTGTAAAAAAAATAAAATTGTGTTTTTTTTATCATTAGATATAGAAAGTAATTCTTTTATAATTTCAACATCCATTTTAATATTTAAATATAATAATATAATAATATTTAAATATTAAATGATACAAGATATTGAAAAAATAAAAAAAGAGATTACAAATCATATTGAAATAGATATTACATATCCTATTATACCTGGTACAAATGTTAAATATATTACATTAAATGATGAAGATGAAGAATCATTTTATTTAGGCGGCGAATATACTAAAACTGGATATGAAAAAATATTTTTAAGAAAAGGTAAAAATACTTGGGCGGTTAAAAGTAAAATAAGAGATGATAATAATTATACTATTTACAATAGTAGATTTTTTATAAATAAAGAAGATTTAAAAATAAAAGAAAATAATAATAATAAAATACAAACAGAAGAAGAATTAAATAAAGTAATTAAATCACAACAAAATGTAATTGATAAATTATCAAAAGAAGTAATTAAATATCAAAAAACAATTAATACATTAAATATTCAATTACAAAATTATAAAAAATAATTAAATTTGATAAAAAATATATAAAAAATTAAATATTATATAAAAATATTATAATGAATTCATTCAATATATTAAATTCATTTATAGATAGTGCAAAAAGAAATAATTTAAAACCAACTTATGATGAATTAAATAAACATATTGAATATTATATTAAAAATAATAAAATAATAGAAAAACAACATTGGATTATTAGAGTTGGTGATGGTACAAATTTTAAAAATAGTAAAAAATCAATATGGGGAATAAATAGAGGTTCAAATAATAATGTTAAATCAACCGTTCAAAATAAATTAAAAGAAGGAGATATATTATGGTTTTTAACTCCAGAACAATATGGAAAAAAAGTTATCGGTATGGCTGAATATACTCATTATTATGATTCAGAAGAAGAACCATTAATAAAATTAAATACATACACAAATGAAGAATTAGGATGGAGTGGAGAACAAAAATGGGATATTCAAATTCATTACAAAAATTTATATGAAACTGAAGAACAAAATATTAGTTTTACCGTTCATAATCCAAGAAGTATTATAGATTATAATACTCATTTTATGGATATAGAAGAAAATTTACAAGAACATTATAATAATTATAAAAAATACGCTAAACCTAAAATATTTTAATTTATTTACCATAGATACTATTTACTTGGTTATTAACTCTCATAAAAGTAGTACATTTAGATAAATCTTTTAAATTTTTAGCATTAACATATGTACAAGTTGAACGAATACCTCCTAATAAATCATCAATTGTATTACTTACATCACCTCTATATTCTAATTTAACTGTTTTACCTTCAGATGATCTATATTTAGACACACCTCCATAATGTTTATTCATAGCTGTATCTGAACTCATACCGTAAAATATTTTATATTTTTTATCATTTTCTTCAACAATTTCACCACCAGATTCAGTATGACCTGCCAACATAGAACCTATCATTGTAAAATCAGCTCCTGCTCCAAATGCTTTTGATGCATCCCCCGGACAAGTTATTCCACCATCTGATATAATATGACCACCACATCCATGCGCTGCATCAGCGCATTCAATTACAGCTGATAATTGAGGCATACCAACTCCAGTTTGTAAACGAGTAGTACAAACAGACCCAGAACCAATTCCAACTCTAACAATATCTACTTTACCATTTAATATTAATTCTTCAACCATTTCTCTAGTAACAACACTTCCAGCGATTAAAATACAATTTGGAATTAGTTTTCTAACTTTTAAGCAAAACTGTACTAGTTTTTTGATATATCCATTTGCTATATCAATACATATAATATTACATTTATTAGGTTCAGTATTATATAATTGTTCTAATTTATTATAATCTTTATCTCTAATTCCAATAGAAATCATATAATTATTATTAGTATTTTCTGGATATTCATCTATATCTAAAAATTTATGAAAACAAGTTAACATATTATAATTATTTAATGAATTATACATATTAACAGTTCCAACAGTATCCATATTTGATGCTATAATTGGAATACCTTTCCATATTTGTTTTGAATGTGGAAATTTAAATTCTCTTTCTAAATTGATATCATTTCTAGATTCTAATGTAGACCTTTTTGGTCTAATTAATACATCACTAAAATCTAATTTTAAATCGTGTTCTATTTTCATTCTATTTAAATTTAAATTTAAAACTTTAAATATTTTATTAATTAAAAATGAATATTTATGATATAGCAAATATAGTTTCAATTATAGGAACTTGTTGTGGATTATTTTCAAGAGTTCCACAAGTATATAAAACATATAAAAGTAAATCAGCAAATGATTTATCAACAAATACTATGGCTATAAATATAACAGCTAATAGTTGTTTTTTATTTTATATGTTAATAAATGAACAATATATAATGATTATAAATTGTTTATCAGTAATAACATTAGAAAGTTCTTTAATTTATATGAAAAAAAAATTTGGAAAAATGAAAAAATCTTCAAGTGGTACAAGTTTAGTAGATTTAGAAGAATTGGGTTAATAATTAAATAATTGCTCTTTTAATTAATTAAAATAATTTGAAATCCAAATAAATATTCTTTTTAAGTCAGAATTTCATAATAATGGATCAAAAATCTTTGGAATTAAAAACAGTTGAAGACTTAAAAAATATATGTAGACAAGATCGTCAAAAATATTATGGATTTAGTAAATTTTCACGGAAAAAAGATTTAATCACATTTATAATACAAACTTCAATCGGAATAAGTTCATCGTCCAGATTTAGAAGACAAGTACCAAATCAAAATACAACTACATCTACAAATCAAAATACAAATGGACCATCACTATATGGAATACCGTTAAGGAATACTTTGAGATCAAGGGGTCGACCAGTACCTACAAATTTGCGAAATAATCCAGTGAATGTAGTTTATCAATCAGCAGAAGATGATTATAATGAAATAATGAATGAAATGTTTTATGAGAATGATGTAGGTTATTATACTGAGTATGAATTAAACGAAGAAGATGAAATATTTACTGGAAGATTTAGTGATGATAAAATAAGTCAATTTATTTCTGATAAAGAGAAAGAAATCAAAAGTTGGGATAATAAGAATTCAATAGTTTTTGATAGTTGTAGTAATTTTGATAAAGATATGATGTATAATCATTATAAGAAACAATATTTTAGAAAAAATGGAACATTATCAGGACAATGTGTATATTGGGAGACACAGAGAATAAAGAATGAAATGATATTATTTCATGGAACAGATAAAGAAAATATATCAGAAATTTTGGAATATGATTTTGCTTTAACAATTGGAGAAAGACATGGACATATGTATGGTAAAGGTATATATTTTACAAATGATTTAAAAAAGGCAATATCATATTCTGAAAAAAATAATAAAGTTAAATATATAATAGTAGCACAAGTTCATATTGGAGATGTTTGTCAAGGAAAAATGAATATGGATATTCATCCAAAAATTCCGGATAGTGATAAAAGATATGACACATCAGTAGATAATATGAAACATCCAATACAATTTATTAAAAAAGCAAATAATCAATATAATATTTTAGGAGTACTTAAAATTAATATAGTAAGTATGAGAAGCGAAGAATTACTACCAAATAAATTACAAGTAATTAATAAGTCAAATCAATTAATTAAAATATATTGGATGCCACCTGGAATGTCAATTAAAGATTTTACTTCAAAGGGGGCTAAATATTTAGGGAGTGCAGAACCAAAGACGAATTCAATTACTTGGAAAACATCATATGGACATCAATTTGTATGTACTACAGTAGATGGTATTATTAAACATATAACAATTACTAAACCCGATGAACGAATTATAATATCAGAAATATACAATAGTTCAGATAATCATAAGAAAACGAATCTAAGAAAATCAACCAGAAAGAAACCAGATGGTCGTCCAACAAGATGGAAATGTAATAAATGTTCTTTTACTAATAATCTAACAGCTACAATGTGTTATAAATGTGCAGCAAAAAAAGTGTAATTTATTATTGGAATAAATAAATTTGAAAATTAGTAATATTTTTTTTTATTATTAAAAGAGTTATGTCATTAGTAGTAGATATTAAACATCCAAGAAATCCAAAAGATGGAGTTTATATAGAATATAAAAATACAAAATTTGTAACATTATATAATTGTATAATAGATACTTATGGAATTTATAAAGTGAATAAGGATTATTCAGATATATATTGGAATCCACCAGAGGAATATGTATATCCAGAAATAAATTGGGAGAAGATATGGAATGAGATGGATTATTGTTTATATGGAATACGGAGAAATTATGATTATAGTATAAGTATAAATGGACCAGAAATACATTTTTATAATTTTAAGTTATAAAATATAAATTTGATAAAATATTTTATTTAATATTATAAATTAATATGTTAGATTATTTAGGTTCAATTGTATTATCTAAAGAAGAAATAGATTCAAAAATAATAAATAAATATAGAGATAGTTGTAATGAAGAA
>Ga0315315_10004644_pt1 | contig 12668 bp, 11 predicted proteins | sample M140m3416metaG_FD_203699 | JGI IMG/M metagenome (GOLD analysis project Ga0315315, IMG submission 203699) | Ammonia-oxidizing marine archaeal communities from Monterey Bay, California, United States - M1 40m 3416 | ecosystem: Environmental > Aquatic > Marine > Intertidal zone | place: USA...
TGGTTCTTCAAAAACTAATAAAGAAAGAAGATGTTTCAATGGAAAGTTCAGGACTGTCAAAGAGAGAATGGAATGAGTTAATGGAAGCTTTTAATCTGAAAGATAAGTTAATTTAATCTTACTAGCTAAATTCAAATATATTTTTGAAATTTCATTTTCTGGATTTGCTTCAACAATAGGTTTTCCTTCATCGCCACATTTTCCAACTTCAGGATTAATGGGAATTTCTCCTAAAAATTCTTTTTGAAATTCCTCTGCAGTTTTTTTTACTCCCCCTTCGCCAAAAATTTTATACTTCTTGCCATCATCTCCAGTAAAAAAACTCATATTGTCAATTAAACCTAAAATTTTTACTCCTAATTTATCAAACATTTTTATTCCTCTTTTCACATCCAATAACGCTACTTCTTGGGGTGTTGAAACTATTATTGCGCCATCCATTTTTATTTCTTGTGAAAAAGTTAATTGTGTGTCCCCAGTTCCAGGAGGCATATCAACAATAATGAAATCCAAATCTTTCCAATTAACTTTTTGGGTAAATGTTTTAATTGCACTTGTAACCATTGGTCCACGCCAAATCATAGGTGTTTGCTGATCAGTTAAAAAGCCAATTGACATACATTGAATATCATATTTAATAATTGGATCTAGTTTTTGACCATCACTTTTTGGCTTTTCATTTATATCGAACATTTTTGGAATTGAGGGTCCATAAATATCTGCATCTAACAAACCTACTTTGCATCCTATTTGTTTTAATGCTAGGGCAAGGTTAGTAGCAAATGTTGATTTACCAACACCTCCCTTAGCACTCGAAATCGCAAGGGTAAATTTTGTACCAATAATAGGATTTTTTTTAAAAACCTTCGGTTCTACCTTGTTTTTCATTGCGGCACTTAGTTCAGGCTTTTTATCTGGCATAATTTGATCTTAACTTGTTTTTGTAAAATAAGACACTATATAGATACTGTATGTCTGATGATTTCCAACAAAGAGGCGGTAGTCCTTGGGGAACTCCCCCAGGAGGAGGTGGTAATGATAATGGATCTGGAAGAGGCCCAACTCCACCAGATGTTGATAAAATCATAAGAGACTTTCAAGAAAAAATAAAAAAATTTTTACCAGGAGGAAGTTCTTCTGGAGGCAAACAAGCAATTTTAGTTTTAATAATTTTAGGTTTTGTGTGGTTGGCCAGCGGTCTTTATAGAGTATTACCTGATGAACAAGGTGTGGTATTAAGATTTGGAAAATTTGTTAAAACAACACAACCAGGTTTAAATTATCATATTCCATTTCCTGTGGAGTCTGTTCTAACCCCAAAAGTAACGAAAGTTAACAGAATTGATATTGGTTTTAGATCTGAAAGAGATAGTGGTTTTTCATCTTCTGGTGGCGTAGCTGATGTACCACAAGAAAGTTTGATGCTAACCGGAGATGAAAATATTGTTAATATAGATTTTTCAGTTTTCTGGGTAATTAAAGATGCAGGAAATTTCTTATTTAAAATACAAGATCCAGAAGGAACAGTAAAAGCTGCGGCGGAAACAGCAATGAGAGAAGTAATTGCAAGGTCAGATATTCAACCAATTCTTACTGAAGGTAGATCATTAATTGAAACAGATACTCAAGAGATAATTCAAAAAATTTTAGATGAATACACAAGCGGAATTCAAATTACTCAAGTTCAAACCCAAAAAGCCGATCCACCTGATCAAGTAATTGATGCATTTAGAGATGTTCAAGCAGCAAGAGCAGATATGGAAAGGTCAAAGAATGAAGCCGAAGCATATGCAAATGATGTTATCCCAAGAGCAAGAGGTGAAGCTGCAAGAATTTTACAAGCGGCAGAAGCATACAAAAAAGAAGTTGTAGCAAAGGCTGAGGGTGAGGCAAGTAGATTTTTAGCAATTTATAATGAGTATAAAAATGCAAAAACAGTAACTCAGGAAAGAATGTACCTAGAAACTATGGAAAAAGTTTTAGCTGATATTGATAAAATTATTATAGATAAAAACTCAGGCTCAGGAGTAGTTCCATACTTACCTTTGCCAGAACTTAAAAAGAAAGCGACTAATTAGAATGAGAATTGGTAAAATTATTTCAGGTATTATTGTTGCGGTAGCAACGGTAGCTTTTTTCTCAATTTTTATAGTTAAAGAAGTAAATCAAGCAATAGTTCTACAGTTTGGTGATCCAAAAAGAATTATTTCAAAACCTGGATTAAATTTTAAAATACCTTTTATACAAAATGTTGTTTATTTAGATAAAAGAATATTAAATTTAGATACCCCACCAGAGGAGGTAATTGCATCAGATCAAAAAAGATTAATAGTTGATGCATTTGCGAGATTTCAAATAGTTGATCCTCTAAAATTTTACATTTCAGTTGGAAATGAAAGAGTTGCAAGATCAAGGTTAGCAACAATTATAAATTCAAGAATTAGAAATGTTTTAGGTCAACAAGAACTACAGACTCTTCTTTCTGAGGATAGAACTAAACAAATGGCTCTTATTCAAGAAGGTGTAAATAATGAGGCTGAAAACTTTGGTATTAAAATTGTAGATGTAAGAATTAAAAGAGCCGATCTTCCACAAGCAAACAGTGATGCTATTTTTAGAAGAATGCAAACTGAAAGGGAAAGAGAAGCTAAAGAGTTTAGAGCAAAAGGTGCAGAGATGGCCGTTACAATAACATCTACAGCTGATAAAGAAGTAACAGTTATTTTAGCAGATGCTCAAAAAAAATCTGAAATAATGAAAGGTGAAGGAGATGGGAGAAGAAATAAAATTTTTGCTGATGCTTTTGGCCTGGATCCAGAATTCTTTGCTTTTTACAGGGCTATGCAAGCTTATGAAAAAGCCTTAATAGGTGGAGAGACATCCTTAATATTGTCACCTGATAGTGAATTCTTTAAATTTTTTGGGAATATAAAACCTAAATCACAGTAAAACTAAGATGAAAGAATTGATCATAGCTCTTGGTCTATTCATGTTTATTGAGGGTATTTTGTATGCCATATTTCCATCAAAAATGAAAAATATGCTTAAAAAATTAGAGCTGATTAAAGATACTCAGTTGAGAACAGGTGGGTTAATATTTGCTATAATTGGCTTCGCTATTGTTTATTATATTAAGAGTTAAAATGATTAAAATAAAAAAAATTTTTATAATATTTGTATTTTTTTTAGGCCTTCAATCAAAATCTATATCACAAAATACCCCAGGCTCATTTGCAGACTTAGCAGAAAAGTTAATGCCATCAGTAGTTAATATTTCAACAACAACAGTTATTACCACTCAATCAAATCCTTTTCCTTTCGAGTTTCCACCGGGTTCACCATTTGAGGATATGTTTAAAGAATTTGGAACTCCACAAGAAAGACAATCCTCAGCCTTAGGTTCTGGGTTTATTATAGATGAGGAAGGTATAGTTGTTACGAATAATCACGTTATTCAAGATGCTAAAGATATTATTATTAGGGTTAATGGAAATAAAGAATATAACGCTAAGGTTTTAGGAGCAGATCCTTTGTCTGATATTGCGGTTTTAAAATTAGAAACAGACGATAAATTTATTCCAGTAAAATTTGGAAATTCAGATAAAGCAAGAATTGGAGATTGGGTAATTGCAATTGGGAACCCTTTCGGATTGGGAGGAACTGTTACTTCTGGAATTATCTCAGCAAGAAATCGATCAATAGGATTATCAAGATATGAAGATTATATTCAAACGGACGCATCTATAAACCAAGGAAATTCTGGTGGACCATTATTTGATATGAATGGAGATGTGATTGGAATCAATACAGCCATACTAGGACGAAATGGATCAATTGGAATTGGTTTTTCAATACCGTCTAATAGTGCGAAAATAGTAATTGATCAACTAATTGAATTTGGAGAAACAAAAAGAGGATGGCTTGGAGTAAGAATACAAGATGTAACAAAAGAAATAGCTGATATAGAAAAATTAGACAAACCAAGAGGTGCTCTTGTTGCAAGTGTAGCTGAAAACAGTCCATCAGACAAAGCAGGAGTAAAAGCAGGTGATATCATATTAGAATTCAACGGTGAAAAAATTGATGAAATGAAACAGCTTCCAATTATTGTTGCAAGAACTGAAGTTGGAAAAAAAGTAGAAGTTAAAATCTGGAGAAATAAAAAAGAAATTATTAAAATAATTACTCTTGGTAGATTAGAAACATCAGAGGATTTTAAAATTGCAGAAAAAAAAGAAGAACCAAAGGAAATAGAAATTAAAGAATTAAAAATTAAAGTAAGAGAAATTACAAAAGAAGATATTAAATTAAGAAATCTACCTAACCAAACTTCTGGGTTAGTTATAACTAAAATTGAAACACGCAGTCCTTTGGCAAACTCAATTGAAGTAAACAGTATAATATTAGAGGCTCAAAAGAAAAAAATAAGAAAAGCAAATGATTTAACTCAGATAGTTAAACAAGTTTTAAACAGTAATCAAAAAACTATCCTATTAGTTATTTATAACAGCCAAAATCAACGAAGATATATTGGTGTTAAATTAGATTAATATATGGATTTAAAATCCAAGATTATTTTAATTTATGGACCAACAGCATCAGGCAAATCTCAATTTGCCATCAAATTAGCAAAAAAAATTAATGGTGAAATTGTAAATGCAGATAGCATGCAGGTATACAAGGAGTTTAAAACCTTATCAGCAAGACCATTTCTAAAAGATTGCCAAAAAATTAAACACCATTTATATGGATTTAAAAAGGCAAGAAACAAATTCTCTACAGGAGATTGGTTGAAATTAGTAAAAAAAAAAATTTCAGAAATTAAGAAAAATAAAAAAACCCCAATTCTTGTTGGGGGCACTGGTCTATACTTTAAATCTTTAACAGATGGTTTGGTTAAAATTCCAAATATACCGGTTAAATTTAGAACAAAAATAAGAACTTTACATAAGAAATTAGGACCAAAAAAATTCTACTTAGATTTAATAAAATTAGATCCTTTATCAAAAAATCGTATTAATCCATCAGATACTCAGCGGACAATTCGTGCTTACGAGGTAAAATCATATACTAAAAAGTCTATTTATCTGTGGTTTAAAAATACAAAATCTGATTATGAAAAGGATGATTTTTATAAAATTTATTTAGATTATCCAAGAACTGATCTCTTAAAAAGAATTAATACTCGCGCAGAGGAAATGATTAAAAATGGAGCTATTCTAGAAGTTAAAAGATTTATTAAGCTTAAAGTTCCGAGAGATAAAACTGCATCCAAGGCAATAGGTGTTGAGGAAATTCGAGATTATTTCAATAAAAAAATACAAATATCTGATTTAATTGAAAAAATATCAATAAAGACTAGGCAATATGCCAAAAGACAGTCTACTTGGGGCAGAGGCAACATGCTAGATTGGAACAAAATAAACTCAGATGGCCTAAATAAATTTTTAAAAAAAATTTAGATATGATGTAGTAATTCTTGACCAATTAGCACAACTTCAGCTAGATTGCTTAAATGTCTAAATTATATTCTGGTGCTGAAATTGTTTTTAAATGTCTTGAAGATCAAGATGTAGAATTTATTTTTGGATATCCTGGTGGTGCGGTTTTGCCAATTTATGATGAATTAAAAAATCATAATACAATTAAGCATATTCTAGTAAGACATGAACAAGGAGCTGGACATGCAGCCGAAGGATACGCAAGATCTTCTGGAAAGCCAGGTATTGTTTTAGTTACCTCGGGACCAGGTGCAACTAACGTTGTAACAGCTTTAACAGATGCATACATGGACTCAGTTCCTCTAGTTTGTATTTCAGGGCAAGTTCCCACCCACTTAATTGGCACTGATGCATTTCAAGAATGTGATACAACTGGTATTACAAGACCATGCACAAAGCATAATTGGTTAGTAAAAGATATAAAAGACTTATCAAAAATTATTCATGAAGCTTTCAAAGTTGCGACAACAGGGAGACCTGGACCAGTTTTAGTTGACATACCTAAAGATATTCAATTTGCTAAAACAAGTTATTCAAAACCTAAATTTGAAAAAAAACTCAATGGAAAATCATTGAACCATTTTGCTCAAAAAGATATTGATAAAATGATTGACTTGATGAATAAGTCAAAAAAACCAGTTATATATTCTGGCGGAGGGGTTATCAACTCAGGACCTGAAGCGAGTGATGTATTAAGAGAGTTAGTTGAATTAACTGGCTTTCCAATTACTTCAACTTTGCAGGGTTTAGGAGCTTATCCAGGAGATGATAATCAATTTTTAGGAATGTTAGGGATGCATGGGACTTATGAGGCCAACAATGCTATGCACGATTGTGATTTACTAATAAATATAGGTGCAAGATTTGACGATAGAATAACTGGTAAAATTGATGAGTTTTCTCCTAAGTCAAAAAAAATTCATATAGATATTGATCCATCATCTATTAACAAAATAATTAAGGTTGATTTAGCTTTAGTTGGAGATGTTAAAGAAGTTATAAAAGGAATAAACAAAACTTTAAAAAAGAAAAACATCGATTTAAAGAAATCAAATAAACAAAAAATTGCTAAATGGTGGGAACAAATCCAAAAATGGAGAACAAAAAATTCACTTAATTTCATAAATAGCGATGAAACAATAAAGCCCCAACATGCTGTCAAAAGGCTTTATGAACTTACAAAAGACAAAGATACTTTTATAACTACAGAGGTTGGTCAGCACCAAATGTGGGCAGCTCAACATTATAAATTTAATAAACCAAATAGATGGATGACTTCTGGAGGATTAGGAACTATGGGGTATGGTTTACCAGCTGCAGTAGGAGTTCAGATAGCTCATCCAAAAAAATTGGTAGTAGATATTGCCGGAGAAGCTTCAGTTTTAATGACAATGCAAGAGATGTCGACTGCAGTTCAATACAATTTACCAATTAAGATTTTTATTTTGAATAATCAATACATGGGAATGGTTAGACAATGGCAAGAATTGTTGCATGAAAAAAACTACTCAGAAAGTTATTCCGAAGCCTTACCTGATTTTATTAAGATGGCAGAGGCATATGGGTGCAAGGGAATTAAAGCAGACAAGCCAAGTGAATTAGATGAAAAGATAAGAGAAATGGTGGAGTTTGATGGTCCTGTTATTTTTGATTGTCGTGTTGATCCAAATGAAAATTGTTTTCCAATGATACCATCAGGTAAACCTCATAATCAGATGATACTTGGACCAGGTGAAAAAGAGGAAAATAAAATTACAGGCAAAGGTAAAGCTTTAGTTTAATTATGGCGAATCCAAAATCAGCTTACAGTGTTTCTTCAAAAAAAGAAAAATCAAACACGCATATAATAGTGGTTTGGGTTGATAACGAAGCTGGTGTTTTAGCTAGAGTGGTAGGTTTATTTTCCGGAAGAGGTTATAATATTGAGTCTTTGGCAGTTGCAGAAGTTGACGCAAAAAGAAACATATCAAGAATTACTATAGTTACTACTGGAACACCTCAAGTAATAGATCAGATTAAACTTCAACTGAAAAAATTAGTTCCAATTCATAAAGTCGCAGATTTTAAAAGAAATGATAAAAGTGTGATTTTTAAAGAAATGGCTTTATTTAAAGTAGTGGGAAATCCAGGTAAAATCAAAAAAGCTATTAATGCTTGTAAAAAGTATAATGCTGTAATATTGGATAAAACAAAAAAATCAAATGTTATTCAAATTACAGCGTTAAGAAGAGACATAGACAAAATGACAAAAAATTTAAAAAAACTTGGACTTGTTAGTGTATCTAGGACAGGAGCTGTCGCAATGACAAGGGGTGATAAAATTTTTAATTAATTATTAGGAGAAAATTATGAAAATGTTTTATGAAAAAGATACAGATGTAAATCTTATTAAAGATAAAAAAATTGCTATTTTTGGTTATGGAAGCCAAGGACATGCACATGCATTAAATTTAAAAGATAGTGGTGTTAAAGAAGTTGTAGTTGCATTACGGGAAGGCTCTTCTAGTATTCCTAAAGCTGAATCAAAAGGTTTAAAAGTAATGAATTTATCTGATGCTGCAGAATGGGCTGATGTAGTTATGATTTTAACTCCAGATGAATTACAAGCAGAAATTTATAAAAATCATATTGATCAAAGAATTAGACCAGGCACAAGTATTGCATTTGCTCATGGATTAAATGTTCATTATGATCTAATCAAAGCTAGAAAAGATTTAGATGTTTTTATGGTTGCGCCTAAAGGACCAGGACATTTAGTTCGTAGTGAATTTGAAAAGGGTGGTGGAGTACCATGCTTATTTGCCGTTCATCAAAATGGATCGGGCAAAGCTAGAGATCTTGCAATGTCATACGCATCAGCAGTAGGCGGTGGAAGATCCGGTATCATTGAAACAACTTTTAAAGATGAAGTTGAAACTGATTTATTTGGTGAGCAAACTGTTCTTTGCGGAGGTCTTGTTGAGTTAATAAAAAATGGATACGAAACTTTAGTAGAAGCAGGCTATGAACCTGAAATGGCATATTTTGAAACTGTTCATGAAGTTAAGTTAATTGTCGATTTAATTTATGAAGGTGGAATAGCTAATATGAATTATTCAATTTCTAATACAGCTGAATATGGAGAGTATGAGTCTGGACCAAGAATAGTAAATAAAGCAGAAACAAAAAAAAGAATGAAAGAAGTTTTGACTGATATTCAATCAGGGAAATTTACTAAGCAATGGATGGAAGAATGTAAAAATGGGCAAAAAAACTTTCTTGCAACACGAGCAAAATTAGCAGAGCATCCGGTTGAAAAAGTTGGTGCAAATTTAAGAGCTATGATGCCTTGGATTAGTAAAAAAAAACTAGTAGATAGTGATAAGAGCTAATTAATATATCTTTATTCTCACAAACATTTTGCAATTTCTAATAGAGATTGTATTATAGATTTTCCAAAAATTTATAGTTATGGCTGACAAAGATAAAGTTTTTATATTTGATACAACAATGCGAGATGGTGAACAATCACCAGGAGCATCAATGAGTCTTGAAGAAAAGATTCAAATTTCAAGAGTGTTTGATGAGCTAGGTATCGACATTATTGAGGCAGGTTTTCCAATTGCTTCACCAGGAGACTTTGAAGCTGTATCAGCAATTAGTAAAGTTTTGAAAAAATCCATTCCTTGTGGATTAGCTAGACATTCAAAAAAAGATATAGACAGATGTTATGAAGCATTAAAACATGCTCCAAGATTTAGAATTCATACATTCATATCTACTAGCCCGCTTCATATGAAACATAAATTAAATAAAACTCCCGATCAAGTTTATGATTCAATTAAAGAACATGTATTGTATGCTAGAAATTTAACTGATGATGTTGAGTGGTCTTGTGAAGATGGAACACGAACAGATATGGATTATATGTGTAAGACAGTTGAACTTGCTATTAAATCTGGGGCAAAAACAATAAACATACCTGATACAGTAGGATATACAGTTCCTTCGGAATTTACAAAAATTATTGAAACATTATTAAATAAAGTTCCAAATATTGATAAAGCTATTTTATCCACACATTGCCATAATGATTTAGGTTTGGCTGTTGCGAATTCCTTAGCAGGTGTACAAGCAGGTGCAAGACAAATTGAATGTACAATTAATGGTATTGGCGAAAGAGCTGGTAATGCAGCTTTAGAAGAAGTTGTAATGGCGATTAGAACTAGAAATGATCTAATGCCTTATGAAACTGGAATAAATACTACTTTATTAAGTAAAGCTTCAAAACTTGTTTCCAATGTTACAGGTTTTCCAGTTCAGTTTAATAAAGCAATTGTTGGTAAAAATGCATTTGCTCATGAATCTGGTATTCACCAAGATGGAATGTTAAAAAATAGAAATACTTACGAGATTATGACACCCGAAAGTGTTGGAGTAAAACAAACATCTCTAGTAATGGGAAAACATTCTGGCAGACATGCTTTTAAGGATAAGTTGATTAGTCTTGGTTATGCTGATTTGACAGATGATGTCATTGAAAATGCATTTGGGAAATTTAAAATTTTAGCAGATAAGAAAAAACATATTTATGATGAAGATATTATTGCATTAGTAGATGATAGTTTGGTAGTTGATAATAAAGCTAACAAGATTGTATTAAAGTCTTTAAAGGTTTTTGCTGGTACTGGAGAGCCTCAAAAAGCTGAAATGAAATTAGATATTGATGGTCAGATAAAATCAGCATCAGAAACAGGTGATGGTCCTGTAGATGCGATTTTTAAATGTATTAAGAATTTATATCCTCATGATGTTAATTTACAGCTATACCAAGTACATGCTGTAACAGAAGGAACCGACGCACAGGCAACAGTAAGTGTTCGTATTGAGGAAAATGGCAAAACAACAGTTGGTCAAGCGGCAGATACGGATACATTAGTTGCTTCAGCAAATGCTTATATTGCTGCTTTGAATAAGATGATTATTAAAAGAGAAAAAACAGCTCCAATGATGGAGCAAGAAAAAGAAAAAGTAAGGGGAATTTAAATGGGTTTATTTGACAAAATTAAAAAGGTTTGGAGCCAAGATATGGCTATTGATTTAGGAACAGCAAATACACTCGTTGTAGTTAAAGGTCAAGGTGTAGTTTTAAATGAACCTTCTGTTGTAGCTATTGTTGATCAAGGAGGAAAAAAACAAGTTTTAGCAGTAGGTGATGAAGCCAAAACAATGTTAGGAAGAACTCCAGGAAATATCCAAGCCATTAGACCTTTAAGAGATGGTGTAATTGCTGATTTTATTGTTACTGAGGAAATGATCAAACACTTCATTAAAAAAGTTCATAAAGGAAGTACTTTTGCAAATCCAAGAATTTTAATTTGTGTTCCAACTGGTTCAACTCCAGTTGAAAGAAAAGCCATTCAAGATAGCGCCCTAGCCGCAGGAGCTAGAAGAGTTCAATTAATTGAAGAACCAATTGCTGCTGCAATTGGTGCAAATCTTCCAATATCTGAGGCTACTGGCTCAATGGTAGTTGATATTGGTGGTGGTACAAGTGAAATTGCAGTTATGTCATTAGGAGGTTTGGTTTATTCCAAATCATTAAGAGTTGCTGGAGATGCTATGGATGGTGCAATGGTTAGCTACATGAGAAAAGAATATAATCTTATGATTGGAGATAGCACAGCAGAAAAAATTAAAAAAGAAATTGGAACTGCTATTCCAACTAACAATAATACATATGCTGTAAAGGGAAGAGATTTAAGATCTGGAACTCCTAAAGAAGTAAACATTACAGAAGAAGATACAGCAGAAGCACTAAATGATATTTTAAAAGAGATGGTAAATGGCATTAAAGATGCGTTAGAAAGCACTCCCCCAGAATTATCAGCAGACTTAGTTGATATGGGTTTAACGTTAACTGGTGGTGGAGCATTATTAAAGAATATAGACAGAAGGTTTTCTAAAGAAACAGGTTTACCGGTTCATATAGCAGATGATCCTTTATCTTGTGTTGCTGTTGGAACAGGAATGGCTCTGGATCAAGAACAAACATTCTCGACTATGTTGACTGAATATTAAGAGTAATGGCCTCAAGCAGAGATGATTTTATTATAGCAATAAGATCTGCTTTCTTAAAAAAAAGTACTCAACAAAAATTTTCGTTATTAACATTAGTTTTTATATCAATATTTATAATTTTATTATCTAGCTTAGATTTAAGAGTAATAAGATATTTAAAAATTGGAATAAGTGAAATAGTTTACAGATCATCTTTTGTTGTATCAATTCCTGAAAATTTTGTAAAAAATACTTTTATAGATATAGTTGATTATACATCTTTTTTTAAGGACTATAAAAAAAATGAAACAGAACTTAAAAGCCTTAAATCAAATTATGTATCCAGTGAAATAATACTATATGAAAATAAAGAACTAAAAGAATTAATTAATGACTATGTTTCTAGTTCAAACAAAATATTGGCAAAAATAATTGTTGATCATGATAGTCCATTTTTAAAAAGTATAATTATAAACAAAGGTAGTAAAGATAAGATAATAATAGGTACAAATATATATGATCAAGCTTATTTAGTTGGAAGAGTAATTGAGGTAAATTATAAAACCTCAAGAGTCTTATTATTATCTGACTTAAATTCAAATATTCCAGTAACTATTGCCCCACAAAATATTCAAGCAATTATTACAGGTGCTGGTGATAATTATGGTCAGATAAAGTATATTAAATCAGGCGCAACAGATGAATTAACAACCAATAGTATAGTTTACACATCTGGTACTGGAGCAATATTTAAAAGTGGTATCCCTATCGGTAAATTGAAGTCTTTCGAAAATAATTCATCTAGAGAATATAATGTAGAGTTTTACAGTGATTTCTCTCAACTAAAATATGTTTTTGCTGAAATTGTTAGCAAAACAGAAGTTTCACAAATTAATGAAGAGATTGACGAAGACAAAGAAAACAATCCATTTGAGGCAAAATTAAAAATTTTAGAGGATGAAATAAAAATTATTGAGGAAACAAATGTTAAATTTATAGAGGAAAATGAAAATTTAAAAAATGAAATTGATGATTTAAGTAATAAAATTATAAATCTAAATTCTAAAATATCTTCTCAAGAACAAGAAATTAATCAATTTGATATTGATAAAGAAGAAATGAAATTCT
>Ga0315315_10004649_pt1 | contig 12662 bp, 7 predicted proteins | sample M140m3416metaG_FD_203699 | JGI IMG/M metagenome (GOLD analysis project Ga0315315, IMG submission 203699) | Ammonia-oxidizing marine archaeal communities from Monterey Bay, California, United States - M1 40m 3416 | ecosystem: Environmental > Aquatic > Marine > Intertidal zone | place: USA...
TCGCAGGTGATTGCTGAGAAGACTGACGGCGCTTTTGACGTGACAGTGGGCCCACTCGTGAATGCATGGAACTTCGGCCCTGACCGGTCGAAGCGGACTGTTCCTGAAGCAGAGGTGATAGCGAGGCTCCAAGAGTCGGTTGGCTTTGGTAAGTTGGCGGTGCGAATGAATCCGCCTGCGTTAAAAAAATCAGTGGCTGGACTTGGAATCGATTTGTCCGCTGTCGCCAAGGGTTATGCGGTGGATCAGGTCGTTGAATTGCTGAATGACCAAGGCGCTGAAAATGTTTTTGTAGAGATAGGTGGCGAAGTCTCTGTCAGTGGCGATAAGGCCGGGCAGTGGTGGAAAGTGGGCATTCAGATGCCTGATGCTGCGACTGACTCAGTCCTCATTGCACACTCGTTAAATGTGGGAGGCGGTAATGATCGGTCGATGGCAACTTCGGGAGACTATCGCAATTACTTCGAGGTTGACGGCACGCGTTATTCGCACACCATTGATCCACGTACAGGTATGCCGATCGAGCATCCGCTTGCGTCGGTCACTGTCGTCAGCGAAACCTGCATGGCGGCCGATGCATGGGCAACTGCGTTGAATGTGCTTGGCCCGGAACAAGCTCTGCTAGTGGCGAAGGGCGAAGGGTTGGATGTGCTTCTTGTCGCCCGCGATGAGGCTGAGGCTTCCGGCTACAAGCTCACCGGCAACGGTGCATTAACTCAATACATCACTACCGGCGATAGTCCTGCTGATGGTGTTGTTCCGGACGAGCAGGGCAATGGACGGTTCACCATGTTTGTGGTCACAGCCGTAGCGTTCGCCTTGTTGCTGTTTGCAATGTCTGTTGGCGTTTTGTTTGGCCAACGCTCGATCAGTGGATCGTGTGGTGGAGTTAACGGTACCAAGAATGACGACGGTAGCGTGAGTTGTTCCTTGTGCAGCAGCCCCAGTGATGCGTGCCGAGACCTGCGGAAACGTATGAAGAAAAATCCCGACAACGAAATGGTAGACGTTTGATGGCGGCATCTGAATCATCAGGGTCAGGCAGCGACGATGCTGCGGTTGAAGCGGGCAATCACGCTAAGGTTTCCGGGACACGGGATCCTGGCTCAGAAGCTGGCCAGCAGGAAACTGGGCAGCAGGAAACTGGGCAGCAGGAAACTGGGCAGCAGGAAACTGGTGAGCAGGGTACTGCTGAGTATGAAGATGCGGTCTCTCAAGTGAAGGTCAAGCGACCACGCAATCGAGTGCGGCGAGCAATCATTGCTGCCAGTTTAGCGGTGATATGTTCGGGGTATTTGCAATGGAACGCTACAAAAACCGATCACCAGTTTTCGAATATGGGCACCGTGGTGTTGTGTTTGGTGCTGGGGTGTTACATCCTGTTTCAGTTGCACTGCCTGGCACGTATCAGGTGGAATGGTTTGGTAGTGCCCTTGGCAAGCGTGTTGGCGATCGTCGTCGCTGTAACGCTGTTCAGATTTGAGGGGTTCAGTGGTGAATTGGTGCCGCAGTATGCCTATCGCTTCGGCAGTCCGCCCCCTGCGATGCGGACCGTAGACGATTCAACGGGGGCACAGGTTGCCGTCCAGTCCGGTGACGATTCTAGTCCTCTCGCGGCAGGATCTCAGACTGCGGATGCGCCCTCCTATGGATTTCTGGGTGGTGATCGCACAGGTGTGATTGCAACCCGCGGTTTTTCTGTGCCAGCATCGGTTGATGAGGTGCAAACTCTCTGGCGTCAAGGATTGGGTGCGGGATGGTCTGCGTTCGCTGTTTCAGGTGACAAGGCAGTGACTCTCGAGCAGCGTGGTGATGAGGAGTGTTTGGCTTGTTACCGATTAGCGGATGGTGAGCTTTTGTGGATCGTGACGCACGATGCTCTCCATCAAAACTTGATGGGTGGTGCTGGGCCTCGAAGTACCCCAACGATTGTGGGCGATCGGGTGTTCGCTCAAGGGGCGACGGGAACGGTGTGGTGTGTCGATATGGAGTCAGGTGAAGTTGTCTGGAGCGTCGACCTTTTGGCACTTGCTGGTTGGGATCAAATGGGCTCAGAAGAGATGATCAGTTGGGGCCGAGCGGCATCACCGCTGGTCATCGATGGCACTATCTGTGTCGTTCCCTTTGGTGGCCCTGCTGCGAATAGCGAAACCGGACGCAGCCTGATCGCACTGAATGCTACATCGGGCGAATTGCTTTGGACGGCGGGAGAAGACCAGATCAGCTACGCCTCACCGGCACTGCTGAATCTTGGTGGCAAGCGGCAAATTGTATCTGTGAATGAACAGACGATTACCGGTCACGAAGTTGATGACGGAAGTGTTCTTTGGGAACTAGCTTGGTTTGGGCAGTCTAATGGTGGCGCCAACTGTGCCATGGTGGTTCCAGCCGGTGAGAATCGTTTTCTGATTGGAAAAGGATATGGCGGTGGAAGTGGGCTTTATAAAGTGACGGAATCCGAGGGGCAGTGGACTGCCAAGGAGGTTTGGAAATCAAGCCGTGTGTTGAAGACCAAGTTTACCCACGCAGCTGTTGTGGGGGACACGGCGTTTGCAATCAGCAATGGTTCACTCGAGGCTGTTAAGATTTCAGACGGCGAGCGTTTGTGGCTTCAAGGACGGCGCACGCGTCTGGGGCAGGGGCAGATTCTGGTTGCGGGTGACGTGATCATCGGGCAAGCCGAAGGTGGAGAAGTGGTGCTTGTTGCAGCAGATCCCAACGAATACCGAGAACTGTTGCGTTTGCCCGCCTTGAACGCGAAAACCTGGAACGTGCCGACAATTGCTGGGCGGCACTTGCTTGTACGTAATGACCGGGAGGTCATTTGCTTCTTGCTGCCCGAGTCGGAAGATCAGGTCAGTGAGTAGGGGGCGGATATAACCCGCGACCCTGGTTGCACACCTTCGCGATGAAGGCAGCACGGCCAATCAGCCTTTGCTCATGTGATTGGTCATCTGATTGGACAAGGCTTACGGGTTTGAGTCGCGGAAGTCAGGCGGATCAATTCAGCTTGATTCGTTGCCCGGACTTGGCGCTCGCGTAGATCGCCTCAATCACCTCGACGCTGCGGCGTCCCTCGTGGCCGTCGACTAGCGAAGGGCGGTCCTCGATGATTGATGAGATGAATTCTTCGAAGACCATGGTGTGCCCGTGGTGGCTGATCGCTGACGGATCGGCAGCTCCACCGCCACTGTCCGTTTTACCTGCCATCTCCGTGCGAATGGTCTCATCTTCGGCGGTTTCCTCTGCGAACTGCCAATCCTTGATGTCTTCTTCTTCAAGTACGGCTGATCCTTTGTCGCCACTGATCTCGATTCGTTTCAAAGCTCCGGGGTAGGACGTGGTCGTCGCCTCGATGACTCCCAACGCGCCTGATGCAAATTTCAAGTTGGCTACTGCTACATCCTCAACTTCGATGCGTTCATGAGTCATGGTAGCCATCATGGCGCTGATTTCCTCAACAGGCCCCATCAACCAAACGAGCAGATCGACCGAATGAATCGCTTGGTTCATCAAAGCCCCACCGCCGTCCAACGCCCACGTGCCACGCCACGCGCCGCTGTCGTAATATTCTTGGCTCCGGTACCACTTCACATAAGCGTCGCCCATGGTGATCTTCCCGAAGCGATCAGCTTCGACAGCTTTTTTCATCAGTTTGCTTGATTCATGGAAGCGGCTTTGAAAGGTAACCGTCAGCCTGACGCCGGCCTTTTCGCATGCCTCGATGATTTTGTCACACCGTTCTGTGGTGATCTCCAATGGTTTTTCCACGATCACATGCTTCCCTGCTTCAGCTGCTGCTACAGCAGGGTCGAGGTGCACACCGCTGGGAGTGCAGATGGAAACAGCCTTGACCGCGGGGTCAGCGAGCATGGCCTCAAGCGACGAGTAGGGATGGCAGCCCTGCTTTTCACCAAATGCGCTCGCCAAGTCAGGGTTGCGATCCACGCAGGCCACCAGTTCGGCTCCTTCCGTGTCTGCGATTGCCTTTGCATGAAAGTTGGCAATCATGCCACAACCGACGATTCCGATGCCTATGGTCATCTGCTTTCCTGTATCCAAACTATGGGGCGGTGGTGGAACTATGTATGACCATGATTTTAGGTGGCGATTTCTCCTGTCACAACCAGACGCACGGTTCAGGAGGCGTTTGTTCCTCAGGCATTTATGGGGGAGAAATCGCCAACGGTTTGCAGGCTGCAAGAATACAGCAATGGTGACACCACTCTAGATGGGCTGGCAGGTGTTCCCATGGCCTCGGTTAGCGGTTACGTTCATGGCGACCCACCCCAAATTGGTCAATTGACCCTTGGCAAGTAACGGTAAACGAAACGTCAGTCGGCTCGTCGACGTTCCTCGTCTATTAGACGAGAACGCCGGGATCGGCATGCGCTTGTCGAAACACACGGTCGACGCGAATCTTGCGTTCTCGGGTGTCTGGGGAAGCCTTCGCGGTGTCTTTGCTGCGGCACTGGCTCGGCACGCTTCTAGTATTCTCATGCTGTTTCCTGAAGCGGCGGACGCCGATGTCGTTGCTGGGGATGCGACGGCCTTTGGGGTTTCTGAAGCGATCTCCTTGCCCCTCTCGGCCAGCGAAGCCTCGGCTTCGTCGATTCGTGACGATGATTATGCGGATCGGCTTCAGGTTTTGCAGCGTCTAGTGGCTCAGGACCCCGACTCCGCTGCCCCACTGCTGGTCACTGCTTACGTCGGCGGTGCGATGCAGTTGGTGCCAACACCAGAAAAGCTTGAAGCATCGACGCGGCGAATCGCCGTTGGTGATGAAGTTGAACCTGAAAGTATACGACGGTGGCTGGCTGAGTCGGGATTTTCTGCAACCACGGCCGTGCAACTTCCGGGGGAATTCGCGGCACGCGGGGGACTACTTGATGTCTACTCTGCTGACCAGTCGCAGCCAATTCGTATCGAATGGTTCGGGGATGAAATCGAATCGATAAGACGCTTCGACCCAGGGAGCCAAAGAAGTATCGAGTCACTCGAGCACATCGAAATTGCAGCAGTGGGAATTGAAGTTGATCAACGTTATCAGAATGATGATCCGTTTCTCGAAAGTGACTTGCAAGACGGTGGGCATGATGCCATCGATGGGGACAGCGGAGACGCGTCTGCCACGACCAACGATAGTCAGGGTCTCGGCTCGATCGCCGAGTATCTTCCGGCCGACACCTTGGTTGTTGTTATTGATCCACAGGCATGTGAGCGAACAGCAGATGCCTTGAAGCAACGTAGTGGTGACGAAGCCAATTTGATGTCTTATGAAGCGTTGGTGGATTCTCTTGCGGCTTATCGAATGGTCTCTGGTACGACCTTGGCGGAAGGTTCCCCGGACGAGATCGTGGACTTGCAGTCGACGACAGCAGATGGATTTGCATTGTCGCTTGAAGAGACGCGGTCGCGATTGGATTCCGTTGCGAAGGCAGACGAAATCATTCTGGTGGGTGATACGCCAGCCGATGGCGAACGACTGACAGAGCTTTTGCACGACACGGATGCTGCAAGGCAGGGGCGGTTGCATCTTGTTGTTGCAGAGCTGAGCGGTGGATTTCGGTTGGCAGACACCCAGGTGCTTGTCCTGACCGGTGCCGAGCTTTTTCATCGAAGCCCTGTTCGGCGTGGACGATCCCGTGCCCGCGGAAAACCGATCAGCAGCTTGATGCAGTTGAATCCAGGTGACCTGGTGGTGCACCTGTCTCATGGGATCGGGCTGTATCGCGGACTCAAGCACATTGAAAAGCATGGGCAGCATCTCGAACATTTAACGATTGAGTTTGATGGCGGGACCAAAATTTACGTGCCCGCCTCGAGAATTGGTTTGTTGCAGCGTTACGTCGGCGGTACCAAAACCACGCCACGGCTAGCAAAAATCGGTGGCCAGTCGTGGACGCGTCAGAAGAAAGCAGCCGAATCAGCTGTCACTGACATGGCGGTTGAACTGTTGGAAATGCAGGCCGAGAGAACTGCTCGCCGTGGGCTTGTGTTTGATGCCGACAATGCGTGGCAGCGGCAATTTGATGCCAGCTTTCCCTACGTCGAAACTCCCGATCAGGTTACCGCCATTGCCACCAGCAAGGACGACATGGAGTCCGGCAGGCCAATGGATAGGCTCATTTGCGGTGATGTTGGATTCGGGAAAACCGAGGTTGCCATGCGGGCGGCCTTCAAAGCGGTGGTAAGTGGCTATCAAGTGGCGGTGCTCGTACCCACGACTGTTTTAGCGGAGCAGCATTACAACAACTTCAAGAACCGGATGGCCGAGTTTCCTGTAGAAATCAGGAAGCTGAGCCGTTTTTGCACGGCCGCTGAACAACGGGAAACCGTCAAGGATATCAAGCGAGGTGACGTGGATATCGTTGTTGGGACTCACCGAGTCGCCAGCAAGGATGTGAACTTCAATCGCCTCGGGCTTGTGGTTGTTGACGAAGAACAGCGATTCGGCGTCGCTGTGAAGGAGCGACTCAAAACATTGCACAGTAATGTGGATGTGATGACGTTATCAGCAACACCGATTCCACGCACCCTGCACATGGCGTTGGTGGGTGTGCGTGATATTAGTAACCTTGAGACTCCGCCCGCAGAGCGGCGGGCGGTCGAAACCAATGTCGTCAGGTGGGATGATAATCTGATTCGTCGGGCTGCGATCAGGGAGTTGAATCGGGGGGGGCAGATTTTCTTTGTCCACAACCGGATCGGCGATATGCACGCCGTGGTGGACCGCTTGAAAAGAATCGTCCCCGAGTTGCGAATCCAAATCGGACACGGGCAGATGGGAGAAGGTGAACTCGAGAAAGTCATGGTTGACTTCATTGAACATCGTTTCGATATGCTCCTGGCGACGACGATTGTTGAAAGCGGATTGGATATTCCCAACGCAAATACGATCTTCATTGACGACGCGGACCATTATGGACTCAGCGATCTTCACCAACTGCGCGGGCGTGTGGGGCGTTATAAGCATCAAGCACACTGCTATCTGATGGTGGCTCAGCACAAACATCTGTCGCCCGAAGCGACGAAGCGACTGCGGGCAATCGAAGAGTTCAGTCAGATGGGTTCCGGGTTTGCAATCTCGATGCGTGATCTTGAGATTCGAGGCGCTGGAAACCTGTTGGGTAGCCAGCAGAGTGGACATATTGCTGCGGTTGGATACGAGATGTATTGCCAGCTGCTAGAGGATGCTGTTCGGCAGGTGCAAAACCTGGCCCCAAAGCTGTCGGCCGATGTCGACATTGATCTGCCTGTGGAAGCGTATCTGCCGGAAGACTATGCCCCCGATTTGCGACACAAAATCGATCTCTATCGCCGGATGGCTAAAATTGATGATGCTTCGCAGATCCAGGATATTCGGGCGGAACTTCGAGACAGATTTGGGCCCTTGCCCGCAGCCGTCAGCCGAATGTTGGAGTTGGCTGAACTAAGACTCGACGCAGCAGCTTGGCAGATCGCTGCCATCACTTCGGACGCGCGATTCATTATTCTGCATTACACCAACCGAAGACAGATGGAACGCTTGGTCAGTACCAGTTCCATTGCGATTCGCATTGTTGACAGGCAGCGAGCCTATATTCCTACCAAGGGATACAACATGCAGGTAGATAAGGTGGGGACCAGTTGGATGCAGCTTGCCAGAGCAGCTTTGCACATCGGCTGATCGTTGTGGATCTATGATCTTTCTGCATCTAAGGACAGTCTGTATCTAAGGACGTTGTGCGTCCACCTACCTGTGCCACCAAAAAGACAGTGTTCGCCCGTTACCTTTGCCTGCTGCGGTGCATTGATTTTGGCAGACGCGTGTATCCTTTCGGAAGTGGCTTGTGGTTGCTTTATTCATTTGTGAGATGAATTGGGCATCGCGTTTTCAAACGGCGTCGTAACGCTTTCAGGGCCTGCTTGTTCAAGTGAATTGTTCGGAGAATCTATCCACAATGTGATTTGCGATTGCAAGCGAGGCGGTTGCAGCGGGTGACGGTGCATTGAGTACATGGATGGAATGCTCGCTGACTTCAAACAGAAAATCGTCGACCAGTTCACCTGTCGGCGTGACGGTTTGTGCTCTCACGCCGGATCGCCCTGCAACAAGATCACTTGCCTTGATGCTCGGGATAAGTTTCTGTAGTGCGGTGACGAACGCCTGTTTGCTGATTGATCGGTGCATTTCACCCAGGCCCATTCGCCAGTGTCTTGCGGCAAGTTTCCTAAATCCCTTGAAGGCGAGGGTGTCTGTAAGGTCATTCAGACTGACGTCTCTCCAACGGTATCCATCACGTGCAAGTGCTAACACGGCATTGGGGCCGCATTCCACACCACCGTCGATCATACGAGTGAAATGCACACCAAGAAATGGAAACGATGGGTCAGGAACAGGGTAGATCAAGTTCCTGCAGAGAGCTTCGCTGTGGGGGGCCAGTTCATAGTATTCGCCCCGGAAGGGAACGACTTTGAGGTTCGTTTTGATCCCGGCCATTTTGCAAACACGGTCCGACTGCAGACCTCCACAATTGATCAGTTTTCCAGTCTGGATGTTTTGGCCCGCTTTCCCTTGTAATTCCAAGCCGCTTCCGACATCTCGAATGCCGATCAATTCAAAACCCAGCTCGATACTGGCCCCACCGGTCACTAGGATTTCGGCCATTTTCTCGCAAACGGATCGGTAATTCACAATCCCCGTTTCTGGCACATGCAAAGCGGAAATGCCGGCAGCAGCAGGTTCCAACTCTCTTAGTTGGTCACTATTGATACGCTCACATTGAACGCCGTTGAGGCTCGCACGTTCCGCAATGTTGTCCAAGCGGGATAGTTCCGCATCGCTTGTAGCGACAACGACTTTGCCGCACTTGTCCCACGCAATGGAGTGTTCAGTACAGAATTCCTCCATCTCCTGTTTGCCAGTTCGGCAGCAAGTTGCCTTTTTTGATCCAGGTTTGTAGTAGATCCCTGAGTGCAGCACGCCAGAGTTGTGCCCCGATTGATGGCGGCCAACACCGGACTCTGCTTCGATCAGTGTGAGTCGCAGGTCCGGGTAGCGAGTCTGGAGTTTGAGACCACTGGCCAGTCCCACGATGCCGCCTCCGACGATCACAACATCGGCGTGGCTCATCTGTTGGTCCTTGGGGCAAGTGGTGAAGGTAAGGCGAAAGCGTCTAAAGGGAAACCGTTGCCCAGATTGTACGGAAACAGGCCAGTTGGCTGTAGATGCAGGCGGGGCTGAGAGTCTGCAAGAAGGGGGGGCGATGCGTTCCAGATAATCGGGGTAATCGTCACGACTGGAATGATAGAGATGGCTTATCCGCATGTAGGGGCGCAGTCGTGTCAGATGTACGTTTGTAAATGCTCAGGTTGCGCCCTATGGTTTGAATGAAAACTGACTGTTGGGTTAGTTGTACTCATCTATGCGTGTGGGGCACATGTCGCAGGGTATCGTCGGAATCAATCTTGAAGAACTGTGTGTCGGCACAGTTTGTAAGCACCCCGTCGAGGATCGTCGGGGCATGCTGTTGTTGGGCCCCAACGCCAGCATCACCTCCGATGTGCTTAAAAACCTTCGTGATCGCGAAGTCGCAGAATTGCGAATTGATTCCCGCGATGTTGAGGCCATTTGTGTTGAGGATGCTTCGCCCGTTGCACTGACGCTTGAACACGAGCGTAAAGAACGGATTGCGAAGGCGACTCCGGTCAAAGATCTACTCGTTGATCGTTATGACGAGCCTTTGAGTGTCGAACGTGCCGCAGAGCTTGAGCAGGGTATGCTGCTCGCCAAAGCACACTTTGAGGTGATGCGCGAGCAACTCAGTGACAACGTGGTGCTGGCAACCGATGGTTTTTTCGAAATTACGAATAGTTACGCACGATCCATGGTTGAAGATATTGATCAGACTGTGGGTACGGTTGGGGCCGCTGCAGCCTCTTGCGATGTTGATGACCGATCCGTTCGCATGGCGGTGCTAGGCATGGCCGTTGCAACCCAGATGGGCTTGACTGGTCAGCAAATACTCGAACTTGGTCTCACGGCACTGTTGCATGATATTGGCTTTAACCTCATGGGACCCTCGGCTAATAAACCGGTCGGGTTAATGAACGAGGCCGAGTTGTGGGAATACCGAAAGCATCCAATTATCTCCGTTTCTTGTGTCGCTGAAGTTCCCCAAGTTTCGGAAGGAGTTCAGATTGCCATGGAACAGGTGCATGAGCAGTTTGATGGCAGTGGTTACCCTCGGGGCGTGAAATCCCATCGCATTCACAACTACGCTCGCATCTTGAATGTGGTCGATTCCTATCTGCAGTTGATTTTCCCCACCAATGAGCGGCGGGGCATTATTCCCCACGATGCCTTGGGCTTGCTGTTGCATCAGGCTGGACGTGGATTGTTTGACCCACGCGTGATCAAAGCTTTTCTACACATAGAAAGCCTGTATCCCCTGGGCAGTATTGTTGAACTGGCGTCGGGTGAAATGGCACGAGTGATCCGACGGCCACGATCGGGATTCGCTGATCCTGTGCTGCAAAGCATTGAAGGGCAACGAATTGATCTGGGTCTGGGAGAAGCCATGGTCGTGCGTCCTGTCTGTGATCCGGATGTGGATCAGATACGGTTGTGTCCCAGTGTGCTTGAAACTGTTTTGTGGCACCCGTCTCATCCAAAAATGAAGGTGGGCTGAACCGCTTTGTAGTCGGTCAGTTAGTCTTGCAAACATCCTGCCTGCGTCTCTATCTGGCTGCGTCTCTATCCTAAGGTTCGATGGCTGACGCCCCGCGTGGTGAATCCGTTTCTGAGCCTAGCTCGGCATCTTTGGAAAACGCCATGCCTTTTTGCGTCTCCGGCCAGCACCATCACGCTTTGGCGTCTAAATCGATTATCATTAGGATGTCTCAGCTGAAAAATTTGGAGCTGAGAGGGCCGCATGTGAATCAAGGAAATCCAAGACGCGATGAATTGCAACCAGATAACACGACCGAAGGTTTCGTCAGCTAGCTGCCAATGGAGAAAACGCATTGGTGTATGTCTGGCACTGCTGTTGGTGTCGTCAGCGACGAATCATTCTGCTGCCGCTGATGGGGAACGTCGTCCGAACATCATCTACATCATGACTGATGATCTGGGTTACGGTGATTTGGGGTGTTACGGGCAGAAAGTCGTGCAGACGCCGAATCTGGATCAGATGGCGGCCGAGGGCATGCGTTTCACCGATCACTATTCGGGACACACGGTTTGTCGGCCCTCTCGGTTGGTCCTTTGGACGGGGCAGCATGTCGGTCACACTGGCTTGACGGGTAATCGCCCTCGTTCATTGACTGGCATGGAGCAGACAGTTGCTCAGCGACTCAAGAAGGCTGGTTATGTGACTGGTGGTGTCGGGAAGTGGGCACTTGGTAATGTGGATGAACCAAGCGAGATCAACAATGCTGGGCATCCGAACAACAACGGTTTCGATTATTGGTTCGGGTATTTGAATCAGGGTAATGCGCATAATTTTTATCCGCCATTCTTATGGGAGAACCGTAAGCAGGTGGTCATGCCCGGGAACGTGCTCGGTGATTTTCCCAACGGTCGTAAACGTGTGTCGTCAGTAAAGACCACTTATTCGCATGACAAGATGACCGATGCTGCATTGCAGTTCATCAAGAAAAATCACGAGGAACCATTTTTGCTGCACGTTCATTGGACGATCCCCCATGCCAACAACGAGGCTGGGCGTGTTCATGGGGACGGAATGGAGGTTCCGGAGTATGGGCAATACGCCACCCGAGACTGGCCTAACCCAGAAAAGGGTTTTGCTGCGATGGTCACACGGATGGACGGTGATGTGGGGCGTATTTTCGAACTGCTGAAAGAATTGGGAATTGATGATGATACGGCAGTGTTCTTCACTTCTGATAACGGTCCACATCAGGAGGGCGGGCACCAGCATGAGTTTTTTGATTCCAATGGTGCACTGACCGGATACAAACGCTCAATGCATGATGGCGGCATTCGTGTTCCGTTGTTGGTGCGTTGGCCCGGGAAGATAAAAGCTGGTGCCGTTTCGGCTCACCCCTCGGCATTTTGGGATTTCATGCCAACTGCTTGTGAAATCGCAGAACTTTCCGAGCCAACTTCGTTTGCAGTTGATGCCGAACGAGGATGCGATGGAATTTCTTATCTGCCGACGTTGAAGGGATCTGCCTCTGAACAACGCAAGCACGAGTACCTGTATTGGGCGAGCCAGGAAGGTGCGACATCGGTGGGTATGAGAATGGGGAACTGGAAGTTGGTGAACTATCGCACGCCAAAAAATAGAAAGAAAGCTGCTGGCTCCCAGAAGCAAAAGGCAGCAGGTGATGATTGGCGACTTTATGACTTACGTGTCGACATTGGCGAGAAAAATGACATCGCAGAAGCTCACCCCGCCGTTGTCAAGGAAATGTTGAATTTGTTAAAAACTGATGGCCTGTTGTAGGTAGGCCTTTCAACAGCGACACTAACGCTCAGTGCTCCCCCGACCTGCTGCGGCAAGCGTGGAAAGGCTGGGGCATGCTGTTGGTGTGTTTTTAATTCGGAGCTCCATTCAAACGACATGTCTGAAGTAACGGCCCCTGTAGTCCCAGCATGGTTTCAGAACGGATTTCATCGCTTTCTGCGACCCTTTCTTAAACGGCATTTTCATGCA
>Ga0315315_10004650_pt1 | contig 12659 bp, 16 predicted proteins | sample M140m3416metaG_FD_203699 | JGI IMG/M metagenome (GOLD analysis project Ga0315315, IMG submission 203699) | Ammonia-oxidizing marine archaeal communities from Monterey Bay, California, United States - M1 40m 3416 | ecosystem: Environmental > Aquatic > Marine > Intertidal zone | place: USA...
TGTCTCTGGTGTTCAATTTCATCCAGTGATCGTGCTCCCCGAGGTCTACGAGGTCTACGACTTCTCGAGTGGATACGACCCTGATCGGGAGCTTGCTCACCCCTATGGGGTTGGAAAGTACGACGAGGTCCGGCCCGGCATGTACGAGGGCGAGCAGTTCGAGGGTATTCGAAACATCCACATGGGTATCGACATCGGCTGCCCGAGTGGCGAGACAGTCCACGCCTTCTATGAGGGGACCATCTTCAAGCTCGGCGACAACGCACTGCCCTACGACTACGGTCCAACCATCATCACACGACACACCTGGCGCGATCAGATCGTCTACGCCCTGCACGGTCACCTCTCCCGAGCGTCCCTCCTCAACTGGTCAGAGGGTGATGCCTTCACCGCTGGTACAGCGATAGCTCAGGTCGGCGAGAGTCATGAAAACGGCGGCTGGAACCCTCACCTTCACTTCCAACTCTCCCTCAAGGAGCCCGAGACACACGACCTCCCGGGAGCGGTGAGTCTTGCAGATAGAGAGTGGGCCCGGTCCGTCTTTCCAGATCCAGCGATGGTCCTGGGGAGGCTGTACTGAGTCGAGCCACTGTGTTGACTAATTATGAAATATCGACCTGGGTTTTGACTTATGATTGTGGTCAATGGAGGAAAACCATGAACTCTCGCGTTGCCGTCATCGCGTTCGTCCTGGGTACCGGCTGTGCGTCGGATCACAAGCTGCTCAACGACATCTCTTGTGGTGAGGGAACCTCACTCGTGGGTGAGGAGTGCATACCGAATGCCGACACAGGCAGCCCCGATGGCCCACCTGAAGAAACGGGCAGCCCCGATGAGCCGCCACCTGAGGATGTCGACAGCGACGGGTACACAGTCGACGAAGGCGACTGTGATGACGATGATGCCTCCATCAATCCGGATGCCCTCGAGGAATGCGACGGTGTCGATAACGACTGCGATGGCGACATTGATGAGAAGGATGCTGAAGACGCAACCATGTGGTTCCGTGATGTTGACGGGGACGACTACGGCAATGATGACGACGTCCGACGCGACTGCGACAGACCCGAGGGCTACGTCGACATCGGCGGTGACTGTGACGACAATGATCCTTATGTGAACCCAGGTGTCGAGGAGACCTGGTACGACGGCGTAGACGCAGACTGTGCCGAGGACTCTGACTTTGACGCCGACGGCGACGGACACGACAGCGCTGAATATGAAGGCGATGACTGCGATGACGGAGACAGCACAGTCTCACCTTCAGCACCTGAAGTCTGCGACGACGTCGATCTCGACGAGGACTGCAGCGGTCTCGCCGACGACGACGATCCTGGGACAGACCCGTCTACCATGACGATCTGGTTTCCAGACATGGACGGTGACGGCTTCGGTGACCCCGAGGGCGACACAATCACACAGTGTGAAGAGCCCATCATGATCTTGGACGCTGACATCGACTTTGAGGACCACCCCGACGGCACCTACGTCACGGAGCAATACAGCGACCTCGGCGTTCACTTCTCCGGTTCTGCCTATGGCATTGTCGGTGGAACCGGTGAGGGGGATCCAGGCTCATGGTCGCTGCACGGCACCGCTGGCTCACACTTTCTGGGCTTCAATGGTGGCGAATACCTCGAAACACTGACCTTCGACTCAGCACTCAGCGCAATCTCTGTAGACGTCTCTCGGTCCAACGGCTCTCTCGATGGGGACAGCTTCGAGCTGAGGACCTACCTGCTGGGTGAGCTGGTCGACAGCGTCCTCATCATGCTTCCAGCGATCAATACTTGGGAGACCGTATCCGTGGACGACTCATGGTTTGACGAGGTTCAGATCCAGGGCTTCGGATCTGGGTTTCACCCCTACGGCGTGGATCGGCTGGTCTTCGGTATGGCCTCCGAGGGTGCTGGCTACACAATGGACAGTACCGACTGCGATGACACCGACTCGGGCATCGGCAGCGACTGCTGAGCCTGACTCAGGAGGCGTCAGCCCTGGACTCGAGTGCCGTAGCCGCCAGGAGGACGTAGACCACCCACACACTGTCAGCCAGCAGCAAGTGAATGAGCTGCAGCGGAACGGGTGCGAGCAAGCCAAGATTGATGAAGCCCACAGCAATCTGAATACCGACACCGGCCATCAGAATGGTCGCGAGTCGCTGGGTCGAGGCGTGTCGCCTGAGCCGCTTGCCGAGCGTGAACAGGCCGAAGCCTACGCCGAGAGCAAAAATCGGGTGGAGTCCACGTAGTCTGAGCAAGAAGTGTGCACTGGCATCCATGTCAGCCGCGAAGCCCTCGCTCAGCGAGGACACGGGAAACAAGGTGTCGCCTAAGGCTGCAATCGCACCGCTGATGCCAACCACGAACAAGCCGATCAGTCCTGCACTCAGTGCCCTGACCTGCGGACCTTGAAGGTCGAGCCTGCCGGGGTGATCTGCCCACCACGCACTGAGCGCCATGAAGCCGAGCAAGAAGAGCGTGTTGAGCAAGTGCATACACATCACAACAGCGCGCGCCACAGAGTCGTTGTCGTCTACAAGACCGAAGATGACCAGTCCTGCACCCAGCAGCGCCTCCGCGATCATGAAGGCGAGGGTCGTCCACGCTGCACGGCGTGCGCGGTGCATGGGCTCGAAGGTCCGAACCGCCATGACGACCAAGGCAATGGTCATCAGCAGCGCAAATCCTGAGGTCACCCTGTGGGTGAATTCGATCATGGTCTCGATCGCATCAGGTCGAGGAATGACCTCGCCGTTGCAGGTCGGCCAGTGCTCTCCGCAGCCAGCCCCACTCCCGGTAGCGCGCACGAAGGCACCCCAGACCACAACAAGGAAGTTGTAGCCCAAGGTCACCCAGGCATACTTTCCAAAGGTGCTCATGTCTTCTCTGCGGCGAGTCGCTCTGCCAGCACACAGACAAGCACAGCACGTACCGCTGGCTCATCGAGACCACGAAGCGCACTCATCAGCTCGTGGTGCCGAAACTGAAACCCTGCTGCGGCGATGCCGTGAGCATCCAGCGGCAGGGTCAGGCTTCCACTGTGGAGGTACTTGAGCAGACGCTTCAAGTGATCGGTCGTGAGCGACGTCAGGCCTTCTACATTCACAGTACACCTCGCAGATGTGGCCGAACTATCGGTCTTGTTATGGCCCGTCCATGCCCGATACTGCATTGATGACACTCGAGGCCTCATGGCTGGTCCGTCTGACCGATGAATTTAAGCAGCCATATATGGCCAAGCTCCAGGACTTTTTGAGCGCTGAGAGGACCGCTCACAGCGTCTTTCCGCCTCATGCTGATCTCTTCAATGCCTTCAATACAACGCCCTTTGACGGGGTCAAAGTGGTCGTGCTTGGGCAAGATCCTTACCACGGCCATGAGCAAGCACATGGGCTCAGCTTCTCAGTCCGAAGCGGTACGCCAACGCCGCCCTCTCTTCGAAATATCTACCGAGAGCTCAACCAAGATCTCGGTGTCTCGATTCCCGATCATGGCGACCTCACAGGGTGGGCACGCCAGGGTGTACTGCTGCTCAACACTGTCCTCACAGTGAGGGCACACGAGGCAAACAGTCACCGCAAGCAGGGCTGGGAGCGCTTCACTGATCGCATCATCACACTGCTCAACGAGGAGCGTGACCACCTCATCTTTGTGCTGTGGGGAGCTGCAGCAGGCAAGAAGGCCGAGATGATCGATGCGCGAAAGCACCTCATCTTGCGCTCACCGCACCCCTCTCCGCTCTCTGCACACCGGGGCTTCTTTGGATGCGGCCACTTCTCCGCGATCAATCGTCACCTTGCAGACCATGATCTGGGCGCCATCGACTGGCGCTTAGCACCAGAGGACGGGAATTAGAGGCTCCAGTTCCAGACCTTCTTGACCTCGGCTCTGGGGCTGAGGTAGCCATTCAAGAAGGTGAGATGATCAGGATGCACACGGTAGGGCTCCACATCCTCCATGGAGGCAAACCGGACCTGAAACATCACATCCCAGCTGGCCAGAGCAGCGTCATCGGCAGGCACCATACCCTGGGCCTCAACGACACCTGGAACCGCCGCGAGCGCCGCGGCGCCGTGCGCACTCACCTCAGCCCTCCCCTCAGGTGTGGCCCATTCATCCTTTAGCTTCACAAGTACGGTTCTTAGAATCATGGCGACGATGATACCTTCATGAGATGAACGCGGTGAAAAAAATAGCGGGAAAGACCATCTTGTGGCTGCTCGGATGGAAGGCCGAGGCCCGCATGCCCGATGTACCCAAGTGCATTGTCGTCGGACATCCGCACACCAGCACTTGGGACTTTCCGCTGTTCATCTTCACCCTGTGGGCTCTGGGCATCAACATGAGATGGATCGGAAAGCAGTCTCTCTTCGATGGACCCATGGGAGGACTCTATCGTGCGCTGGGCGGCCTTCCGGTGGACAGAAGCGGCGGCAAGAACACAGTCCAGGCGGTGGCGGATCTATTCGCACAGCATGAAGAGCTCATCTTTGGCCTCGCACCTGCTGGTACCCGGTCGTACTCACCGCACTGGAAGAGCGGCTTCTACCACATGGCCCTGGCCGCGAATGTCCCGCTGGTCTTAGGCAGCATCGACTTTGGCCGGCGAACAGGATGTCTACTCCAGACTGTTCACCTCACAGGCAATATGACCGAGGACATGGACACAATTCGCGCAGTCTACCAAGACGTGAAGGGCCGAAATCCCGAGCAAGAGACACCCATCAGGCTCGCCGAAGAGGCCGCCCCTGAGGAGTGATCTTCACTCTCCCCAGAACAGCCCTATAGAGCCCGAATCAAATGCCGTCGGCAGATTTGAGTACGCGGTTGAGACCACAAGCTCGGCCTTCCCATCACCATTGATGTCGGCCGCAGCATTCGCGCGACCGAGGTAGTCCTTGGTCTCTGCGCCGAAGACCTGTGCTGATGTGACTGACGCTGCGGCGACCTCTGGCCAGCCCGTGTACGGACCCGAGAGCAAGTAGACGCGCCCGCCCTTGGTGACGAGACCCTGCCATGACTGAATGGCTCCCATCACCAGGTCACCGACACCGTCTCCGTTGAGGTCTGGGCCAGCCTGAAGCCCCATGCCCAGCTGATGATCATCAAATTCACCATGAAAGCGTGTGTGTGGCATCGGCCTGCCCTCGAAGAGCGTGATGTCTCCACCAAAGACAGAGACGGACCCCGCGTCTGGGTAAGTGAGGTCATCTATCGGCGCCCCGACTACAAGCTCTGCCTTGCCGTCTGCATCCAGATCGCCTGCTGCGAGGGTGTAGCCAAAGCCTGCACCGTAGCTGCTACCGATGATCTCCATGTCGGCCATGTCTGGGGTGTACTCACCCGACATCGTCTCCGGTCCGCCACGGTAGATGGTGACTCTGCCCTTGTTTCCGTCACCGTAGGGCGCGCCCACGATGAGGTCGAGATGGCCGTCGCCGTCCAGATCACCGGTGGTCATCGAGACACCGGTTCCGTCAGTGATTCCACTGCCGACAACGCTGGCCGAGGCATCTGCGAGTGTTGAGAGGTCCGAGAAGTCGGCACGTCCAGAGACAATCACCACCCGTCCAGCCGCTGGTGACTCATAGCCGCTGTCGCTCACCTTACGCTGCTCCGTGGCGATCAAGAGCTCACCGAGGCCGTCTCCATTGAGATCACCCGCGCCAGCGACGGTGCTTCCTGTGCGGTCATATGCCGCCACGCCCGACCAGCTGAAGTCTGCCTCGAGGTCAGGCGAGTCCAGACCCTCAGCCCGGCCAAGCAGGAGCGCTGCTGTACCGCCAGCGAGTACGCCATCGATCGTGTTGCCGCGACCGCCCATGATGACATCATCGAGGCCGTCGCCGTTCACATCTGGCGCGATAGCAACGGAATAGCCGAGGTAGGCCCCAGCCTGTGCCCCAGCGATGACCCCACTGGCGGCCGTCTCATCCTCGAGACCGACATTCAGCCAGAGATGAACGCGACCGGCATCGGCACGAACAATGACATCGTCCACGATGACATCCTCAGTGGGTGCACCAACCACAAGGTCAGTCCAGCCGTCTCCATTGATGTCACCACCGAGATCGATGTCATACCCGAGGTTTCCATAGGTCTGATCTCCAGTCCACTTACAGGCCGCCTGCCGATAGCAAGTCGAGCCACCGAGAGGGACGGGGTTGATGCCGCTGGCGCATCCGGTCACCGGTGGGGGGACGCCATCACCAGAGTCCGTACCCGAGCCCGTGTCTGGTGCGAGCGAAGTGTCGGTGCCGACCGGTTCGTGGGTATCGTCTGATGGGTCTTCAGCCTGACCCGTAGGTTGCTTGTCACCACAGCCGACCAGCATCGAGATCATCACCAAGTGCTGCATTCTCATTTGGCCTCTCCGTTCAAAAGACCAACCTCTGAGAGCAGTCGATCGACCTCTGTCTCCAGGTTGATCTGGTAGTGAATGAAGCGCGCAACGCCCTCCTTATCGACCACATAGACGTACCACTTAGAGGCACCAAAACACTGAATGATGCTCGCCTCGCCTGTGTCCTGCAGAACCGGCAACTGCGCGCTCTCTGTGAGGTCAGGAATGCCTGACTCAGTGCCGCCCATGTTCACAATAAACACTTGGGCACCGCCGAGTGCAGCGGCGTGGGTGTTGACGAGATCTTGGAGCTGCGCAGCCTGCGCATGACAGTGCGGTCAGGTGGCCGACGAAAAGTAGATCACCATGACTGAGCCGAGAAACTCCGACCGACTGCGCTCCGTTCCAAAGGTCTCGGAGTTGGGATTGACGTCTACCAGCGTGAAGTCAGGAATGGCAGCAGGCGCAATTCCGCAGTCTTCTGGCGTCGAGCAAGGCTCAGCCGAGGCGGGAACAATCAGCGTCAAGACAAGCATGAAGAGCATCGAAATGTTCATGAACTCTCTATACACCCTTTTGGTGGGCAGCGACGACACTTGACGCGTCACCAAAACGTTGCTTGGTGTACGCCACCTCAAAGTGTACAAGAGTGAGCAAGGAAAACACCGTCCATGTCCATCGCCTACCTACTGCTGCTCACCACAGCCTGCTCCGACTACAGCGTCTCGACCATCGAGCAGGAAGAGCAATTGAGTTGGTTTGAGGAACAGAGCCAGGCGTACCAGGATGGCTATACGCCTGACGGCGACGAGGCCGACACTGGAGTCGATGAGGATCTGGAAGACACTGAGGAAGAGTCACCGGACGATGGCCCAGGAGATCAGCCACCCGCACCTGAGGACCAAGACGAGGGCGAGGACGACCAGGAAGACGATGACTACGGGTCCGACGATGATGATTCGTGGGACTGGGAGGACGAGGACGAGGACGAGGACGATAGCGACGGGACTACAGAGGCCGTCGCGCGCAGCCCTCTGGTTGGAGAGGCCGTCATCACCGAGCTTCACATTCACCCGCAGTCCACACCTGATGCACAAGGCGAGTGGATCGAGATTCGAAATGTGTCGTCTGCATGGCTGGATCTCGAGGGCGCCATGCTCGCCGACCGCGGTGTCGATGCCGTCGAGATCGAAGCCTTGGGTCCGGACTCCCTGAAGGTTGGACCCGGCGACTTCATCGTCCTGTGTGCTGAAGATGACTACTGGGACAACGGCGGCGTCGATTGTCACGGCACCTTCTACTACTGGACCATGGGCGGTGGATTCGCGCTCTCGAATACCGAAGATGAAGTAAAGCTGATCAGCGAATCAGGCTGGATGATTGATGAGGTCCGATACAGTGAGGGGTTCGCTGAGGAGGGCATCGCGATGGGGCTGCGTTCCGAGCGAACCAGCTCTCACGAGAACGACAGCATGTCGAACTGGTGTGAACAGTCCTCATTCATGCCCTTTGGTGACTCGGGCACTCCAGGCGAACAAAACGATTCGTGCTGGTAGTCCATGATTGAGGCCTGGTCAGCATGGGTGTGTAGCGCAGAGTTTCTGTCCGCTTGGTCGATCATCGCGGTAGCGGTTTTCTGCTTTCTCTTCTGGTTTCCAGCACCCTATGGCCGCCACACCAAGGTGGGCTGGGGGCCGCTCATCTCAGCACAGCTTGGATGGATCGGGATGGAGGCTGTGACTCTGGTGGGCTTCGGGCTCTGCTTCTTTACTCGCCCCGACTACAGCCCAGCAGGTCTACTCTTCTTGCTGCTGTACAGTGGACACTACCTCTACCGGAGCTTCATCTACCCGTTCCTCAGTTCGGCCTCGGCAGCACCTGTGCCGCTGGTGATTGTGCTGAGTGGGTTTTTCTTCAACATCTTCAACAGCACCATTCTCGGTGGCTGGCTGTATGTTGTGGGGCCCGCTCCTGAGACCCTCTCGCTCTCCTCGGCATCGAGCATCGGTGGCCTGATATTGTTCTGCTCTGGATTTGTGATTCACTTCAGCGCTGACCGAACCCTGAGGAATCTCCGCAAGGTCAACGGACCGGGCTACCACATCCCCAAGGGTGGGCTCTACCGGCTGGTTAGCTGCCCAAATTATCTCGGGGAGCTGCTCCAGTGGACAGGTCTTGCGGTGATGGTCTCTGCACCCGCAGTCTGGACATTTGTGCTGTGGACGGCAGCGAATCTGATACCCAGAGCTGTCCGACACCACCGCTGGTATCGAGAGCGGTTCAGCGACTATCCTGCTGAACGCCATGCCCTCATCCCCGGGCTTCTCTGAGCCTATTTAGTCCTGAATTTTAGTCTTTGTGGGCTCGTTACTGTCCATGAGTGGACGCACAGATCACCCCGGTTAATCAGAGCGCACGGAGGTGGCTGTGCAACAGTATCTGGACCTACTCGATCATGTCCTGACACACGGTAAGCCACGCCAAGACCGCACAGGAACGGGCACCATTGGTATCTTCGGGCACCAGATGCGGTTTGATCTTGCAGAGGGCTTCCCGCTGCTCACCACCAAGAAGCTGCACCTGCGATCAATCATCCACGAGCTGCTCTGGTTTCTCTCCGGAGACACGCACGTAGCGCCACTCCAAGAGAAGAAAGTGCGGATCTGGAACGAGTGGGCGACCGCGGAACAGACTGCAAAGTTCGGCCGTACTGAAGGCGATCTGGGACCAGTCTATGGACATCAGTGGCGTAATTTTGGTGCTTCAGTCACCGGCGATGGCAGCTATGCTCGAGACGGTGTTGACCAGATCCAGAATGTCCTCGACACCATCCAGAACAACCCGTGGAGTCGGCGCATCATCGTGACCGGCTGGAATCCGAAGGAAGCCAACCTAGTGGCCCTTCCACCATGCCACACACTCTTCCAATTCTATGTGTCTGAGGGACGCTTGAGCTGCCAGCTGTATCAGCGCAGCGCAGACATCTTCTTGGGTGTTCCCTTCAACATCGCAAGCTACAGCCTAATCATGATGATGATTGCCCAGGTATGCGACTTAGAACCTGGAGAGTTTGTTCACACAATGGGTGACGCTCATCTGTATAATGATCACCTGGAGCAGGCTCGCCTGCAGCTGACACGCACACCAAAGTCCCGCCCTGTGATGACCATCAACCCTGCGGTAGAGAACCTCTTCGACTTCACCTTTGAGGACTTTACTCTGAGCGACTACGCGCCGGATCCCCACATCAAGGCACGGGTGAGCGTCTAATGCTGCCCTTAGCCCTCGTGGTCGCCATGACCCCCGATAGAGTGATTGGTCTAAACGGAGACATGCCCTGGCACATCCCTGAAGACCTCAAGCACTTCCGCCGGGTAACGATGGGGCACACCATCATCATGGGTCGAAAGACTCACGAGTCGATTGGTCGCGCCTTGCCGCGCCGCCAGAATATCGTCATCACGCGCAATAAAGATGCACGATTTGAGGGCTGTACAGTCGCTCACAGTCTGGAGGAAGCAATCCAGCTTGCCCGTGACACAGGTGATGACGAGCCCAGGGTCATCGGGGGTGGGACCATCTACACCCTAGCCCTGCCAATCGCGACGAAGCTCTTCCTCTCCGAGGTCGAGCTCGATGTCGAGGGTGACACCTACTTTCCGTCATTTGAGCGAGCAGACTGGACTGAGGTCGCCTCTAAACAAGGTGACGGCGTCATCTATCGGACCCTGGAGCGAGCATGAAGCACACCCTTATTCTGGCATGTACTGGACTCTTGATGGGACTCCTGACCTCGCTGGTCGGACTCCCGATTGTCGCCGAAGTCGCGCTGTGGATAATCCTCTACCTGCTGTGGGTTGTCTACGCTGTACGCATTGAATTCAGTCAACCCGTGCGGCGGCTCGCATTTGCTTCCACCTTGGCGGGCCTCATTACGGGTTCCATACAGGTCATCTTGATGGAGCAGTACCAGCTCCATAATCCCTGGTACTCCGCCTCCTTTGAGACCAGCGTCGCAACCGACCTCTCCACTCAATTCCTGGGTCGAGGTATCGCTGTGGGTGTCGTCTGTGGCCTCGTGGTAGGGCTTGTCGTTCGCTGGAGACAGAGCCGCAAGGCCTGACTCAGACAACTGCCTTGAAGCCTGCAGCCTCTATGAGTGCGGCCAGGTGCACGCGATCGACGGCACCTTCGACTATCGCCTGTCCTGGCTCCAGCGTGACGGAGGCAAATTCGATGCCCTCTGCAGCATTGAGTTCCCGCTCTAGGCGACCGACACAGCCGCCACAGGTCATACCATCGACGCCCATGACGAGGCGGGTTTCCGATGGCTTAGCCAGAGCAACACGCCGCTGACTCACCCAGCGCATCATGTCTCTTGCAGCATATCGACCCAGCAATACCAACAGAACACCGGCTGAACCTACAGCCCACCATCCAGTGTGTTCACCATGTGCAGCAGCCGTGGCAATGGATGTTGGCACGAATGCATCAAAGACGATCCCGAGACCGATTGAGCCTGCCACAATGGTGCCCAGATAGATCCCCAAGACGCGTGCACCGAAGGCGCGCTGAATGGTACCAATCGTGGCCACATTGGTCGCCGGACCTGCCATCAAGAACACCAGAGCAGCTCCAGTCGGCATCCCTCCAGCGACCAGAGAGGCGGCAATAGGCACCGATGCAGTGGCACACACATACAGCGGAAGGCTGATCACCAACATCAGCACCATCGTAACGATGGGGTCCCAGTCACCGACTGTCGAGAGGCCTTCGGTAGGAATAAAAGTCGTGATGGCCGCTGACACAACAACACCAAAGACCAGCCAGCCCCATATGCTCTGAATCAGATCGTCGGCATGGGCCAAGCCTGCCTTGAAGTCTCGTTTATGAGGACCACCGCTGTGGGTCTCCTCTCCCACCCAAGGCTTGCTCTCTCCACCCAGATGTTCGGTGGCCAGGCCGCCGACCATACCCGTCACTGCAGCGGCGGCGACCTTGAACAGAGCGAATGGCCAGCCGAGAAATGCAGCGGCGACCAAGACAGAGTCGATACCAGTCTGTGGTGTGGAGATGAGAAACCCCACCGACGCACCATCGGATGCACCATCTTTCTTTAAGCCGAGTCCTGCGGGAATCACACCGCAGCTACACAGGGGCAGCGGCACACCGAGGGCCACAGCCTTCACAATACTCCCCCGACCGGTCAGATGACGTCGCACAAAGTCGACGGGAAGCAGGACATGAATCAGTCCGCTGACAGTCGCCCCGAGCAAGAGCCAGGGTGCCAACTCGATCAACACCATCCAGATATTCTGTGCCAACAACATCACCGACCCCCTAAGCGGCCGTAGCGGCTGAAGACGTCCATCAGGTCATCGATGGCAGCCTGTCGCTGCTCTTCATCACCGTGAACGAATGACTCAGCGACACATGACTCGATGTGATCGCCGAGTATCAAGCTCCCAATTTTTCCGAGTGCACCCTGGATAGCTGAGATCTGCACCAGGGTATCCACACATGCCTTGTCATCTTCGATCATGCGACCGATGGCCTTGATCTGACCCTCAGCGCGCCGAAGCCTCGCCAGTAACTTTTTTTTCTCTGACTCTTGTCGCGCCACTTATACCCCCTGGGGGTACAAAAATATACCCCCCACAGGTATGTGTCAACGGCTCATCTGGGTCTACCCGATGAGCATCAAGAGAAAACAGACGTCCACCACACGCCCCACCAAGAAAAGTGGAGCGATGGATACCACGAGGTCCAGGTCAGCGGCTCAAGGCCTCAAGGCCTCAAGGCCTCAAAGTTCAGTAGGGTCGCCAGTGTCGTCGGCGTCCGCATCCGCATCCGCATCCGCGTCGGCATCCGCGTCGGCATCCGCGTCGGCATCCGCGTCGGCATCCGCGTCGGCATCCGCGTCGGCATCCGCGTCGGCATCGGCATCGGCATCGGCGTCAGCATCGGCGTCAGCATCGGCGTCAGCATCGGCGTCAGCATCGGCATCGGTATCGGCATCCGCGTCGGCATCCGCGTCGGCATCCGCGTCGGCATCCGCGTCGGCATCCGCGTCGGCATCTGCTTCACCTGTGTCGTCCGCATCGGCGTCCGCATCGGCGTCCGCATCGGCGTCCGCATCGGCGTCCGCATCGGCGTCCGCATCGGCGTCGGCATCGGCATCGGCGTCCGCATCGGCATCGGCATCGGCATCGGCATCAGCGTCGGCATCTGCTTCACCCGTGTCATCCGCATCCGCGTCGGCATCCCAGCCAGCACTCAGGTCAGATGGGCTGGACTCTGGAGTGGCATCATCA
>Ga0315315_10004651_pt1 | contig 12658 bp, 13 predicted proteins | sample M140m3416metaG_FD_203699 | JGI IMG/M metagenome (GOLD analysis project Ga0315315, IMG submission 203699) | Ammonia-oxidizing marine archaeal communities from Monterey Bay, California, United States - M1 40m 3416 | ecosystem: Environmental > Aquatic > Marine > Intertidal zone | place: USA...
CGAACGCCAGATCCTCGCGAGCACTCAGACGGCAATTGCACACTGCCCTGGGTCGAACTTCAAGCTCGGGAGCGGAGTATCGCCAACACCGGAACTGCTTGGAGAGGGCGCGGTGATCATACTGGGCTCCGATGGGGCTCCCTGTAACAACCGCATGGATGTCTTCGCCGAGATGCGCCTCGCTGCCCTGATGCAGAAGCCACGACTCGGGGCGGACTGTATCCGCGCCAGCCAGGTCCTCGACATGGCCACACGCCAAGGTGGAAAGGTCCTGAGAACCGGCGGGGGCGACCTTGTCGGCGGCAGCGCAGCCGACATCGTCGCCTTGGATATGGATGCCATCCACAGCTTAGGCGGCGGTGAGCCTGCCGGGGCAATCGTCTACTCCGCGACGCCGGCCAATGTCAGACACGTATGGATCGACGGAGAGCCCATCGTTAGAGACGGTGACCTCACCTGCTGGTCTCTCTCCGAGACCGTCTCCGGCTGCAAGCAGGCCCTTACCCGTATTCGCCAGAAGGCAGGCCTGTGAGAATCCTCAAGGCCGCTGCAGCAGCCATTGAGTCTGGGCGACCCGCCGCACTCGTGACCGTCATTGGTATGGCAGGCTCTACACCGCGCAGCAGCGGCACCCGAATGCTGGTCTACGGTGACGAGGAGATTCTCGGCACGGTCGGCGGCGGCACCTTCGAGCACCGTGTCATCACGCAGGCCATTGAGGCCATCCTCGAGAGTAGACCTCGAAGGTATGCCGCCCATCTAAGCCGCGATCTTGGGATGTGCTGCGGTGGCGCGATGGAAGTCTACATCGAACCTTTGGAGTCACAAGTGGATCTCATTATCTATGGTGCTGGCCACGTCGGAACTGCCACCGCTAACCTCGCCCACAAGGCTGGCTACAGAGTCACAGTGGTCGACGAACGCGATGAATTTGCAGATCAAAGCCGCTTCGATGAAGGCGTCGACGTCCGCTGTGCTGACCCCATCCGGCAACTTGAGCAGGTTGCATGGGGCATTGACGCCTACCACCTCGTTGTCACACACAGCCATCAACTCGATCAAGACCTCGTGGCAGCCATGCTTCCGAAACCTCTTGGGTGGCTCGGGATGATCGGGAGCCGTGCAAAGGTCGCCAAGTTCTTCCTCCGATTCAAAGCCGCAGGTATCGACGAAGGCCTGTTCTCAAAACTCTCGGCGCCCGTCGGTTTAGACATCGGCGCCGAGACGCCGGAAGAGATCGCCGTGAGTATTGTCGCCGAGTTGATCCGAGTCCGTAGGCGCGCCCCTCAGACCCCGAAGCCGCTATCTCAGCACGCCATTGATGCTCGCGGAGGCGACGGGTCGGCTCACCCGCCGGCACTCGGGGCCATCAAGACCGAATAATCGAGAGCAGCTTGTCTAGCTTTACTGGCTTTTCAACGACTGGTATCGCCCCAAACTCTGCCTTGAGATTCTCAACATCAGCGTTGTACATACTCGTCAGCAAGATGATCCGGGCCTCTGGGCAGAGGCTCACAACCTCCCTCAGATCCACACTGGTCGAGTCAACATCGTAAAGAATCACCTGTGGCTTTGCAGCACCGAGGTAGTAGCCAACCTGAACACCACTATCCGCGTGAACCACGTCGAAGAGGCCCTTGAGCTGAAGGTACTCGGCAATCATCTCCGCGAAGTCTGGCTCACGATCAACAATGAGCACACTGACCCGCTTTGGCGCCGTAGACTCCGCGTGACCGATACCGTCCACTGTATAGCCGCAGTCCGCAGCAAAGGTCGAGAGGTCCGATGCCGCGATGCGCCTGTGTCCACCAGGCGTTCGATGCGCAGCCATTCGACCGTCCTTGACCCACTTAATCACTGTCGGCGCAGTCACACCCAGAATGTCCGCAGCTTCCCTTGTCGTGAAGAAGCGTACCTTGCCCGCTGGCACGCCTTACATCACCCGAAAGCGGAAGAAGGTCTCGCCAATCACGAGCTCCTCGCCACCGAATAGCCGTCGCTCGGAGATCAACTCCCCGTTCACCATGGTCCCGTTCGAGGACTTGTTGTCCTCGAGGTAATAGTTCGCACCGCGCCGATAGAGCTTGCAGTGGAATCGGGACACCTTGGAGTCGTTCTTGATCTGCAGATCGTTGTCGCGTCCACGGCCGACAGTGAAGACCTCACCAGTGAGCGCATAGATCTGCTCCTCGGGTGTACCCTCATTGGAGAGCAGAATGGCACGCCTTGGGCCCTCATCATCGGCATCATCTGCCACTGAGGCATCCTCTGAAGGATCTACACCAATCTCGTCAACCGCTGCGTCCTCGACCTCAACCTCGACAGAAGCAGCCGCGTCATCACCTTCAGGGACAACATCGACGGAAGCTTCCATCTCGCCATCATCGATATCAAAGGCGACGGACTCTTCCTCGATCTCAACACTGTCATCTATGCTGACTTGGTCCTCAAATCCTGGGAGGATGGCGTCCACAACAGGGTCTGAGTCATCCTCTTCGACCATGATGACATCTTCAGGCGCATCTACATCAGCGATGTCTTCCTCGATCTCCGCTGAGGCTGCCGCGAGAGGCTCTTCATCTACCGAGACTGCCGCCGCGAGAGGCTCAACATCTACCGAAGCCCCAGAGAGAGCGCTCCAGCTGTCGAGTGCAGCTTGCAGCTCCGAGAGGGCGGCGTCGATGGTCTCAATCTCAGAGTCAGCAGCATCCACGGTGTCACGGCCGTCGGCAGTCATGGAGTCAAACTCGTCCTCGCTGATTTCACCAATCATCTTTCGGAGCTCGAGCTCCTCTATGCGCGAGCCCAGATCTCCCTTCGACTGCTCAACCTCGTTCTTGGCGGATGTGAGCTGTGCAATCTCAGCTCCAATCTGGGGGACCAGCGGCTGAATATCGTCAGCGACGAGAGACGCCTTGATCTGGTGGTCCGCAATCACCTTCTCGATGATGCCCGATGAGAAGCTCTGAGCCTGCTCGCGAGCTTTGTCTGCGTAGGCCTTGTGCTTGCCGTACGTCTCAAGGAGCGAATTGAATTGGTCCAACAGTTCTTGGCGTTCCATCTGGGTCCTCCAGGGCGAGTGATTCGTCGGCGACAACGCGCCTTTCCGCATTCAGAGTTATTCGCGCAACAGGTAGAGTGTCAACCGCAGTTCCACCTCATGACGGGGACTTTTCATTGCGGGGGCGGATCATCCCCATCCGCTCACGTCGTCGCTGGGCTCTTCGGTGGCCATCACTGAGTGCGTAGGATTTAAATAAAACTGAAAGAAATGCTGCGCTTAAGAAGACATCTAAGCGCCCCGTCCCCTTTCCAGCCGCCTCGATACCCATCACGCCCATGAAGATTGAATCCCCGATAAGCATCGGTGTGGCGAGGTCCCAGTCGCCGAGGAGCGCATGCCCCCCTCCGGCCAGCAGCAGGCCGCTGGCAGCGACAATTCCCGGAGCTGGATGTGGGGGTGGATTGTCCATCCAAGCCCTCTGAGCATCCCAGGCCGCACCGAGATCACGTCTGAAGTCACTTAATGACAGCGCCTCGTCATTGACTGAGACCTTCTCAATAATCGATACCGGCACCTTGGCTGTCTCGCCTACGGCAGGAATCGACATGACGACTTGGCGCTCCTCAGCCCGGAGAAACCAGCCGTCCACGCGCTCGCCGCCTGCCAACTCCAATACGAGGTGGTCATTGATGTCGAGAGCAAATGTTGGAGTCAGTGTGAGCCAGAGGGCGAGGATCACACATACCCCCCGTGACCCATCTCTCGCGCCAAGTTCTCGAAGCGCAAGTACTCACCCTGGAAGGCGAGCTTCACGGTGCCGGTTCGACCACTGCGCTGCTTGCCGATGATGATCTCTGCCGTCCCTGGCTCGGGTGATGAGTCTGGATTGTAGTAGTCATCTCGATAGATGAACATGATGACATCGGCGTCTTGCTCGATGGCTCCAGACTCACGCAGATCACTCAGTCGGGGACGTTTGTTATCCCGCATCTCGACGCCGCGGTTTAGCTGGCTGAGCGCGAGCACGGTGATGTTCAGTTCCTTGGCGAGGTTCTTGAGCCCCATCGAGGACAATGCAACCTGACGCTCTCTGCTGGCCCGCGGATCATTGGTCCCCATCAAGCCGATATAGTCGACCACTATAAGGCCGAGATCGGGACATTTTTGTTTCAGTCTTCTGGCCTTACTGCGTATTTGAGTGATGGTCAGCCCAGGCGTGTCGTCGATGTAAAGGGGCAGATTGTGGAGGACGTCAGCGGCCTCGACCAGCCGGGGCCAGTCTCTGTCCTTATTGAGACTTCCGGTACGGACAGCGCCTGCGTTCACGCGGCCCTGAGCACACATTAAACGGGTCGCAAGCTGCTCACGACTCATCTCGAGTGAGAACACCCCTACCCCTGCACCAGAGTGCGCCGCGTTGAGGGCGACGTTCAGCCCGAATGCTGTCTTTCCCATCGCCGGGCGTGCAGCCAGCACGAGCAGGTCGGTGGGATGAAGACCAGCAAGAAGCTTATCGAGGTCCACAAATCCAGTGGGCGTCCCGGTCACCTCGCCAGGCCCAGCCTCACTTCGCTCTTGGATCTTCATGAAGGCGCTGTCGACTACCGTTGAGAGCTGCTCCCAGTCCTGTTTTGCTCCCTGCTGAGTGACATCAAATACAGTCTTCTCTGCAAAGTCCAGCAACTCATCGAGTTCAGCACCGCCCGCCCGGGCCTGCCCTTCAATCTGCTGCACACCCTCAATCAAGCGTCGCGCGATGGCCCGCTGCTCGACAATGGTCGCAAAATATTCGAGATTCTGCGTACTCGGTACGTTGTCGCTGAGGCCTGTGACGTACGCGAGCCCGCCCACATCAGCAGCCACATTGGCAGCATTGATGTGTTCAACAACAGCCACAAGCTCAGTCGGCTTACTGGCCTCCGCCATACCGACCATGAGCCCGAACAGCTTAGCGTGTGCCTCCCGATAGAAATCGTCGGGCTTGAGAGTCTCAGCGATGACGAGGCACTGTTCAGGGTCTAGCATGAGCCCGCCAAGTACGGCGCGCTCCGCTTCTAAACTCTGAGGCAGTGCCCCGCCTTCACCCATGAGACTCTCCGGGGCGACTAACCCTCTACGACGAAGACCTTGACGGTTGCGTCGATGTCCATTCCAAGCTTGACATTGACGTCAAATGCACCTGTGGACTTGATTGTATCACCGACCGAGATGCTGCGGCGATCGATCTCGACACCAGCCTCGGCGAGCTTCTCAGCGATATCCCGGTTGGTCACAGATCCGAAGAGCTTACCCTCTCCGCCCACTTGGGCCTTGATCGTGACTGGGGTCTCGTTGATCTTGGTTGCGAGGGCTTGAGCCTCAGCCATAGTCTTCGCCTTCTGAGCATCCGCGCTTCGCTTCTGATGCGCCATGCGTCGACGGTTGCTCTGGTCAGCAATTACTGCCATGCCACGCGGCACAAGGAAGTTCCGGCCGTAACCGTCCTTCACCTTGACCACATCGCCGACATTACCCAAGTTGGGAACGTTCTTCTGAAGAATAACTAGCATGTCAGCCCCTAGTCCAGTGCGAGGTATGGAAGCAGGGCGATGACGCGAGCACGCTTGATTGCTGTTGCAATCTGGCGTTGATGCTTCGCGCAGTTTCCGCTGATTCTCCGTGGCACAATCTTGCCACGCTCGGTGATGAAGCTTCGCAACAAGCGAGCCTCTTTGTAGTCAATTTGAAGGTCGGCATCTGCACAGAATCGGCAGGCCTTTCCTCTGGACCGACGCTGGCTTCCGCCGCCACGCTCTTGTTTCATAGACATATTATCTTCCTCAGTTCCTAATTGTTCGGTTCGCTACGAGACGCTTAAGCGTCAGCAGCATCGGTTGTTTCGTCGGCAGGGGCCTCTTCAGCAGGAGCCTCTGGCGCCTCTTCAGCAGGAGCCTCAGGTGCAGCCTCGGCGGCCTCGGCTGGGGCCTCCTCAACTGAAGCAGCAGCAGCGGCAGCGGCAGCGGCGGCATCGGCAGCAGCGGCAGCTTCCTTGGCGGCCTTTGCAGCAGCGGCGGCGGCGACTTCTTCAGCCTCTGCCTCTGCAGCCACACGTGCGGCCTCCTCTTCAGCTGCGCGGACTGCGTCGCGTTCCGCCTTGTGAGCCTCAGCCGTTGAGCGAGCAAGGTCAACATCGACGTTCTTGCTCAGCTGCACAGTGATGTACCGCATGAATGAGTCATCAAGACCCATGCCACGCTCGATGGTGATCGGCGCTCCGGGAGGAGCAACAAAGTTCACGTAGCTGTAGACGCCGTGCTCGTTCTTGGCAATGGGGTATGCGAGACGCTTGCGTCCCCATTCCTCTATGGCAAGAACCTCACCCTCAGCCTTCTCGACAAGGCCAGCCACCTTTGTTGAGAGGCCCTCGAGATCGGTCGCGTTCAGTTGCGGTTGAGCTACGTAGATGAGCTCGTATTGGTTCAAAATCATGGTGTTTTTCCTCCACCTGGTCTCGACGGGGGACGCATTCGCGCCCCCGCGGAGGGTTTACTGACCGAAGAATCCGGTCGAAGATGCGATCAGGGGCGCGATGACCAAGGCCACAACGCTCATAAGCTTGACGAGAATGTTGAGTGATGGACCCGCAGTATCCTTGAAGGGGTCACCCACTGTGTCGCCGACAACCGACGCATCGTGAGCCTCTGAACCCTTAGGGTGAACTGTGCCGTCTTCCATCTTGAAGCCACCGCCCTCAAAGGACTTCTTGGCGTTGTCCCATGCGCCACCGGCATTGGACATGAAGATGGCCATGACGACACCACACACAGTCACACCAACCAGAACACCGCCGAGCGCCTCAGGGCCGAAGGCGAAGCCGACGACAACTGGAGTCACGATAGCGAGTGCACCTGGAAGACGCATCTGGGCGATAGCGGCCTTAGTTGAGATATCGACACATGCCTTGGTGTCCGGTGCAACCTTGCCCTCAAGGAGGCCTTCGATTTCACGGAACTGACGGCGAACCTCAGTGATCATGTCCATTGCAGCCTCGCCAACGGCCTTCATGGCCATCGAAGAGAACAAGAATGGAAGCATTCCACCCACAAAGACACCGGCCATAACCAGCGGCTTAGAGACATCGATTGATGTGATGTTGGCTTGCTGCATGAAGGCAGCGAAGAGCGCGAGCGCTGTCATCGCGGCAGAGCCGATTGCGAAGCCCTTTCCGATGGCAGCAGTCGTGTTCCCAACAGCGTCGAGCTTGTCAGTGCGCTCGCGTACGATGTCTTCTTGAGCAGACATCTCAGCGATACCACCCGCGTTGTCAGCGATTGGACCGTAAGCATCTACAGCGAGCTGAATGCCTGTTGTAGAGAGCATGCCGAGTGCAGCGATAGCAACACCGTACAGACCGGCCACTGAGTTCGCGACCACCACACCTACAGCGATGCAGAGAATGGGCAGTGCAGTCGACTGCATACCCACGCCCAGACCGGCGATGATGTTTGTAGCGGTACCGGTCTTCGATTGCTCAGCAATCGAGTTGACTGGTGCCTTGTCCATCGAGCAGTAGTAGGACGTAATGAGTCCAACGGCGATTCCAGTCAGCAGACCGACAAGCGTCGCGATGGTCACGTGAATCCAGGTCACCTTGACCATGGTGCCACCGATTGCAACGGTCGCGCCATTCTCTGGCCACAGCCACATGGCAAGACCGGCAGTGGCGAAGACCATAATGCCAGCGGAACCAAATGCGCCCATATCCAGCGCGTGCTGCGGGTTTCCACCCTCCTTGGTCTTCACTGCGAGTGTTCCAAGGATGGAGCAGATGACGCCTGCAGCGGCAATAAGGAGCGGCAGAATGATTGGGTTCATGTTTCCAGGAACTTCTGCGAAGCCCATGGCAAGAATCATCGCACCGATGATGGCACCAACGTATGACTCAAAGAGGTCGGCACCCATTCCAGCGACATCGCCCACGTTGTCACCAACATTGTCAGCGATAACAGCAGGGTTGCGAGGGTCGTCTTCTGGAAGACCGGCCTCGACCTTACCGACGAGGTCAGCACCAACGTCTGCAGCCTTTGTGTAGATACCACCACCTACGCGCGCGAAGAGCGCGATGGACGAGGCGCCCATAGAGAAGCCAGTGATGACGTTGAGTGCAGTCTGGGTGTCGAACATTGAGCTGAAGACCAGCCAGAGTCCGCCGAGACCAATCATCGCCAACCCAACAACCGTCATACCCATGACTGCGCCGCCGTTGAAGGCGACCGCAAGTGCGGGAGCGAGACCAGTTCTGGCGGCTGCGGTTGTACGCACATTGGCGTCAGTAGCGATCTTCATTCCGAAGTAGCCAGCAAGCGCGGAGAGCACTGCACCCAAGACGAACGCGGCTGCAATGAGTGGAGACTGATTGTCACCGTTCATGTTTGCCAGCGCCAAGAGAATGGCGACAACAACGACGAACTTAGCAAGCACTCGATACTCAGTATCGATGAACGCCATCGCACCCTCTTGGATACGGCGGGCGATTTCCTTCATTTCGTCGGTGCCCGCGTCCTGCTTGATGACCCATTGGGCTTTCATGTATGCGAATACCAAGGCAATAACGCCGGCAATCGGAACTAAAACAACAAGGTTGTCCATTGTGTACTCCGGAGGGCAGTGCCCTCAGCGTGTGTTCGGCTCTTCAGCCACTAGGTGTGTCCGCTTTAGGGCGGACATTGATTCTGTTCATGGCGCTATCGAGACCATCTCGAAGTACCGCTTCAACTGCGTCAGAAGCTCTGTCTACAACGCCAGAGACCTCGACCTGCTCGGTCGAGTTCCACTTGCCGAGGACATAGTCCGCAGTCTCCCAACCATCGGGCGGACGGCCCACGCCGACACGAACCCGAATGTAATCCTTGCCTGCGTGCTTGTTGATGTCACGCAGACCATTGTGCCCACCGTGGCCTCCACCCCTCTTGAGCTGAACCCTACCGAATGGCAGATCCAGGTCATCGTGGATGACCATCACCCTATCGGTGTCGAGCTTGAAGTAGCCCATCAATGACCGTACAGGGTGACCAGACCGGTTCATGAATGACTGAGGTCGCGCAAGGAAGGCCTTGTCATTACCGATACGCCCACCACCAACAAGCGAGCCAAGCTGCTTGCCTTCGGCGGGAATCGACCAACGATTTGCGAGGTTCTCAATCACTTTGAATCCAATATTGTGACGCGTGGAGACGTACCGGCGGCCAGGATTACCCAAGCCGACGACAAGCCACATCGTTACTCTCCAGCTTCCTCAGCGCCTTCACCTTCGGCTGGCGCCTCAACTGCTGCCTCTTGTTCTTCTTCGAAGGCACCGCGCTTACCGACGACGGTCACGACGTTGAAGTCGTTCGGCGCGATAATCTTCACACCCGATGGCGCGGTGATACCGGAAACACGAATGTAGTCGCCGATGTCCAGTGCGGTCACATCGACGTCGACTGCAGCAGGAATATCACCTGGCTTACAGCTAACCGTGAGGTCACGCTTGATGATGCTGAGCTTGCCACCCGCAACCTCACCAGCAGCCTTGCCGGTTGGGTTGATGGGAACAACAACGGTTACCTCTTCGCCGCCGTCTACTTCATAGAAGTCGACATGAAGCAGCACAGCCGAGACTGGGTCCCGCTGGGTCTGCTTGACCAAGCAGGTGAAGGTCTTACCGTCGACGCCAATATCAACAAGCGTGTTGCGGTTGCCGGTGCGACGGAAAGCATTCTCGAGCTCTCTTGGATCAAGAGAAACCGACGTTGCCGGTTGGCCTGCGCGGTAGATGACTGCAGGAAGAAGGCCTTGCGCTCGAATCTTACGAGCAGCGCCCTTGCCCATGTCTGTACGCGAAGAGACGTTTAGACTGACGTTTGCCATGATGGCTCCAACTTTTCAATACGTTGATTCGCCGCAACACACGATGCGTCACAGCACCGCCCCGAGAGGCGGCTTGCAGTCCAGTTTCCTTTGTGCAGCGCTGGAACGGACCGAGTCCTTTCCTTACCTTCCGCTCTGGACTGCGGACCCCGAGGGGCCAGCGGTAGGCAACATCTACACGTAAATTTAGTGGCCAGGTACAACCCTAGCGCCGCCGCAAGTACTTCGGCGACGATGTAATGTCAAGGGTGTCGGCCTGTATTGCTCAATCAAACAAGCGACTCACTGAGTCGTGATGATGAATCGCACGAATGGCCTCAGCGAAGAGCGGCGCCACGCTAACTACGTGAAACTTTCCACTTTCAATCGATGCCTGACTCAGGGGAATCGTGTCTGTCACCACGACCTTCAGCAGCGGGCTCGCAACAATCCGCTCGACGGCCGGGCCGCTGAGTACCGGGTGAGTCGTCACTGCATAGGCAGCCTTAGCTCCCTGGTCCATGACTGCCTGTGCTGCCTTCGTGAGCGTACCCGCCGTATCGACCATGTCGTCCACAAGGATTGCAGTCTTTCCCTCCACATCTCCGATGAGATGCATCACCTCGGCGACATTAGGACCGGACCTTCGCTTGTCGATGATCGCAAGACCTGCATTCAAGCGCTTTGCCACAGCACGCGCCCGCTCCACACCACCCGCGTCGGGTGAGACAATGACTGCATCATTGGTAGGAATGTTGCCGCGCACGTGTTCGCAGAGGTGCGCTGAAGAGAAAAGATTGTCTACGGGTATGTTGAAGAAGCCCTGAATCTGCCCAGCGTGGAGCTCCATCGTCAGAACACGGTCCACTCCAGCTACAGTCAGCAAGTCAGCGACCAGCTTGGCTGAGATGGGCACACGCGGGGCCGCCTTTCGGTCCTGCCGCGCATAGCCATAGTACGGCACCACTGCGGTGATCCGGCCTGCACTTGCCCGCTTGCATGCATCGACCATGATCAACAATTCCATCAGGTGGTCATTCGTTGGAGCACAGGTCGGCTGAATCAAGAACAGGTCACGCCCACGAACATTCTCGCGGATGTCGACATTGATCTCGCCGTCACTGAACTTAGAAACAGAGGCCTCCCCCAGCGGGGACCCCAGCGAGAACGCAATCCGCTTTGCTAACTCTGGATTCGCATTACCGGAGAACAACTTGATATCTGAGATCATGGCCCGGACCTCTGTGCACTATGTGTGGTGATGAAAAGGGTTGGGGCGGCAGGACTCGAACCTGCGAATGCCGGTACCAAAAACCGGTGACTTACCAACTTGTCGACGCCCCAATATCGTCCCCTGACTATGCCTTAGGGCCGAAACCCGCAAGGCATACAGAGACACTTTTTAGCTCACTTTTTTGCAGCTTCAATCAACTCGCCCAACTCGCCTGCTTGGTGCATTTGCATAAGGATGTCACTGCCACCGATGAACTCTCCGCCGATGTAGATCTGCGGGATCGTTGGCCAGTTACTGAAATCCTTGATGCCCTGCCGGACCTCAGGGTCGGCAATCACGTTGACATGGTGCCAGTCACTGCCGTACGACTTGAGAATCCCTGCCGCATTTGCAGAGAAACCACACTGCGGCGAGTTTGGTGAACCCTTCATAAACAGTGTGACCGGGTTCTCGGCTACAACGGTCTTGAGATATTCTTCGACGTCCTGGCTGCCTCGCCCAGTCTCAGGCGGGGCGACAGCAGGCTGAGACGGCGCAGAGGCTTGAACTGGTGAGCCAGTGGGTGCGCTCGGACGGGGTGGCGTGTTTCCACCAGACCCGACAATAGGAAGCATCTGCTTGATTTTCTTAGCCTTAGAACGAATGCCCACTTGGTCCTCCAGGGGTTTGACACCCCATAACCTGCGTCCACGATTTGGGAATCGAATGATTCGGTGTACCCTTGCAATCACAGGAGCAATCCAGATGCTACGGCCCGGTTTATATCGATGATTCCCCTGCTGGCCTCCGTTGTCGCGGGCATGGTTCCCATGGTGACCTTCTTGTGTGTCATCTGGTGGCTTGATCGCTACGATAGAGAGCCATTCTGGTTGGTCGCTGCAGTCTTCACCTGGGGCGCGATCTTTGCGGCAGGCGGCAGCTACATCACCAACTCCGTCGGGCAGCTCGCGCTTTCAATGTGGTTTTCGGGACCGGAGTCGGCAGAATGGCTGACCGTCATGTTCTTGGCGCCGATAATCGAAGAACCGCTGAAAGCCGCGATCCTCATCGTCGTGGCACTGACTCCCTGGTTCGACAACACCACGGACGGCTTCGTGTACGGGGCCGCAGCGGGTCTCGGCTTCGCGATGTCCGAGAACATCATGTACTTCAACAGAGCTGCAGAGACATCCGTGGACTTCTGGCTCTTGACTGTGATTGTCCGGACTGCAACCTCGGGACTTATGCATGCCATGGCCACGTCAATCGTTGGCGCCGCCCTCGGCTGGGCCAAGACGCGAACCATCGACATTCAGATTGTTGCCTTGATCATGGGCGGCGCAACCGCCGTGACCATTCACACCATCTGGAACGGCCTCATCGTCATCGGCGGTGCCTCAGGCGTCTCACTTTTCTGGATAGACGTCCTCATCTTTACTGCTGAATTCATCATGATCTTCGGGATCTTCATGATGTGCCTGCGCGGGGAGCACAAGATGATTCAGCGTGAGCTCTTAGATGAGGCGCGCGGCGGTGTTCTTCCTCCACAGCACGTGGCAATTCTCTCTTCCGTG
>Ga0315315_10004652_pt1 | contig 12657 bp, 9 predicted proteins | sample M140m3416metaG_FD_203699 | JGI IMG/M metagenome (GOLD analysis project Ga0315315, IMG submission 203699) | Ammonia-oxidizing marine archaeal communities from Monterey Bay, California, United States - M1 40m 3416 | ecosystem: Environmental > Aquatic > Marine > Intertidal zone | place: USA...
AGTCGGTAGCACTGTGGTCAGTTTCTAGGTCCCATACAATATACTTCATATTATTCTCCTTAATTGAAGTACTTGAAAGAATTTAAATTAATGAAATTTATAATAAAAAACATTAACCAAGCATCTAAACAAGTAGCTTCGTAAAGTTTTTATCTAAGTTTAAATGAAGTAAGTTTTTTTTAAGAAACTAAACTGTTTGCATCTAAACAAGTAGCTAAAAAATCTAGTATTCTCCTTATAAATTATAAAAAATTTAAAGTCAATAAAAAAATTAATTATTTAATTGCATTTTATAATACTCATCAACTTTTCTCATAAAAATTTCTTGATAATGTTTTAATCTTTCAGAATTAATTACAAATCGTTGAAACATTAAATCTTTAGTACAAACAAGTATCACTCCTTGATTTATATCAGTTCCATAAACTTTATTATGGGCCATCTGATACGCTGAAAGTTGCAAATAGTAATCTGTATTCCACTCATCCTTTCTTAGTTGACTACTATTTTTAAAATCTACGATTGAATCTTTGCCCTCATAGTTACAAATTAAGTCGGCGGCCCCCGCGTAGCGTTCTGGATAATATAATGTTGCTTCAACACCCCAAATTTCATTTATCTTATTTCTTAAACCATTCTCAATAATTTGATCTGCCATCTGTCTTTCTAAAGTATTATCACCTAACAAATCTAAATTTAATTTTCCTAACAAAAATTTCTCAAGAAAATCATGCATTGCTTGACCTCTGCTTGTAGCTTCTTTGGTAATTTTATCTGCAGCAGCTGCACCTAATTTTGTACGCCATCTATTAAGGCTTTCTATTGCCTCTTTTGATTTTGTAGCATTTAAAATGGTTGTTACACTTGGAAGCTTTTCACTATTAACATCATACATCCTTCTACCATTGGTATAAGCTCTAATGGATTTTGGATAATTAAATTTTGTATTGAAAATCATATATTTTAATCACTATATGCATTTTAGTTAATAATACTTGTATTTTTTCTCAATTCTTCACGATTGAGAATACCCAAGTTTATTTTTATTCACCGGTTCAAATGGATTAACCCAATGAATATAACTTTGTTCTCTTGCATAAGCATTTTGATTTCTTTGTTTAATCATTTCTCTTCTTTTATTTTCCTCTCGTAACTCATTCTCCTTTTGAGTTTTGAGCCAAATAAGTAATATTAAAATAAGTATTTTTCTCATTTATGAAAATCACTGATTTCTCTAAATTTATGTCTTTCTCTTCTCCATAAATAAAAAAAGATTAAGATCAATAAAGGTTGTAAAATAACAAAAATAAGGATGTTAATTAACTCATAAGACATTCCTGTATAATCAGCCATAATTTCAAGGACTAATACACACCAATTAAAAAAATCATTAATCATAATTTCTCCTGTGAAAGTTCCCTGCAAAGCTTATTTGCCTCTAAGACTGACGGAACAAGCTTATCTAATTTCCAACTATTATTTCGAATATCAAAATACTTAGATGCGGTAAAATTTAGTCCATCTACAATTTCAATTTCATATTTTTGAAACTCATCATAAAATTCTTTTAGAAAATAAACATATTCCTTAATTGGATAAGAACCTAAACTTAGATGAACACGGTAGCCCATTAAAAAAGGAGATATATCTTGAACTGATGCAGTTATTTCAGCTCCATTTAACTTAATTGGAATATTCTTGTTTAATAATTGATTGATATCTCCAGGCTTTTCATAGGTATAAACAGTAAATGTATTATAAATTTTTTCACAGTTATCTTCTGCTCTTATCCAAAAATTAAGGTTATCACCATGAGTAACCTCTCCACTAACACGAGCAAATGATAATGTTTTATATCGATCGATAGTCCACTCAGAGGATTGAGCTTGGTAAGCAATAACTAATAAAAATAAGAATAAATGTAATGAGATAAAAATTGCAAACCGCTTCAAGATTTAAACTCCACCTTAAAACCATCACTTTTTAATAGAGATGTTATTTTATCTAATAATAAACTGTGATGAGTATTAGGGCTTACTTTGAATTTAAAAGTTTGTTTATAAACTGGGGTAGAATTACCGTATGAGATGAAAGTTGATACATGACAATATTTGTGGATATCGTTTATTTCCATTAATTAGAGCTCCTTATGGGTTGGATTTTTGAAAGTAAGTAACTTGTAGTTAGTAATAGTGGTTCCAATCCTTTTCCGAGGGAGTTGCCTACGTGATAACAAGGAAGATAATGAAAAGAAACGTAAACAGGATGAAAAAAGATTGGAAATCCAATGCATGATTCTATTTAAACCAATACTTTTTGGTCTTAATCAGTCTCAATTATGTTTTTAAAATGATTATTTAATAAAGATGTTTTTGAAAATCTATGAAGGTAGATTTAATTTTATCTGCATCACCTAATGCTTTTTGACCATCATGTAGAGACTTATACTTCAATTCAACAAGGCTACTCAATCTATTAATATCAAGTTCTTCAACACCACCTTCGACATATTTACTCAAGACAAAGTCTATAAACTCTTTTTGATTATCATTTAGGTTTTTATAAATTTCTTCTTCTGCATTAGCCACTCTAGTTGTTCTTCGAATAGGTTTCTTACTGTAGGCAACATGTACTAAAACATCAAAAATATCACTATCTTCAGCTTCTATTAGTGTTTGGATAGATTTTAAATCTTGTTTAGCAAAACCTTCATCTTCAAGCTTTTTAAATAATTTATTCCTAGTTATAGGAGATGACCATAACTCTCTAAGCTGCTCCTCGTTTTTTAAGATTTCTGGTAAAGTTATTGTATTAAACAATTTTTTAATAAATTCTTGTACAGAAATTGGTTTTTTCTGAAAATAAAACAAAGTAGTAGACATAGATGTAATCGACAATTCATTTCCTTTAGCAAGCTTAATTATAATTTTTTCTTTTGGTGGTTTAGGTGGCTTAGGTGGTCTTGGTGGTGGTGGCGGTTTAGGTGGTCCTGGTGGTAATCCAGGTCCGTCCCAATCAGGGTCAGAAAATTTTTTGTAAGCACCTACAAAATCAACAATAGTAAAATAAAACTTATCCTCAAATAGTCTTGTGCCTCTTCCTATGATTTGTTTAAATTCAATCATATTATTAACTGGCCTCATCAAAACAATATTTCTAATATTTAAAGCATCAACTCCAGTGCTAAGTTTTTGACTAGTAGTTAATATTGTAGGTAGAGTTTTTTCGTTATCCTGAAATTGTCTAAGATATGTATCACCTATTTGTGCATCTTCAGCAGTCACCCTTACACAATAATCTGCTGGAGGGTTAACTGACTCTTGATTGATTAAATCTCTTATCATTCCTGCATGAGAAATACTTGCACAAAAAACTAATGTTTTTTCTTTAGGATTAATACTGTTAAGCATTAACTGTACTCTTTTGCGTTCTCTTTCTTTAATTATAATCTTTCTATTCATGTCTTTTTCTTCAAAGACCTCTCCTTCAGTTATTAAATTTTCTCCTGAAAGAACCTCATCTTCACTTGTGTAAACATAATCTCCCATAGTAATTATCTTGACTCTAAAAGGCGTCAGAAAACCATCTGTAATTCCACTATTTAATGAATAGGTGTAAATTGGTTCTTTAAAATAATTATAGGTATCAGCATTTATTTTTCTTTTAGGTGTAGCTGTTAAACCAATTTGAGTTGCTGTTTTGAAATAATTTAAAATATCTCTCCAATTGCTTTCATCATTAGCACCACCTCTGTGACATTCATCTATTATAACTAAATCAAAAAAGTCAGCTGGGTACTGACCAAAGTAAGGTTTGTTTTCTGGCCCAGACATAAAGCTTTGAAATATAGTAAAGAATACAGAACCATTTGTTGGAACATGACCTTTGTCTTTAACATCTTTAGGAGTAATTCTAACTAAAGCATTCTCATCAAAAGCACTAAAAGAATTAAAAGCTTGGTTGGCTAATATATTTCTATCAGCTAAAAATAATATTCTGGGAACTCTTTTACTATCTCTTTGCATATTCCATCTTGCATGAAACAACTTCCAAGCAATATGAAATGCAATTACCGTTTTACCAGTACCTGTTGCAAGAGTTAAAAGTATTCTATTTCGTTTATTTGCAATAGCATCAAGCGTGTTATTTATAGCTATTTCTTGATAATATCTTGGCTCTCTAAAACCTTTGAATGTTTTAAAATCAACATCATCAAATTTACTAGACCATTCATTTTTATCTTTAAATGTTTTAGCCCATAGTTCTTCAGGAGATGGAAATTTATCAACTTCAGTTTCTGAAGTGATAATCATTTCACCATCTTTGTTAATCTTTATTTCACCTTTTTCATTTTTAGAATAATTAATCTCATAAATCTTGTGTCCATTACTGGAGTATGTAGTAGGTATTTTTAACTTTTGAGCATAATCTTTTGCTTGGCTAATACCTTCACTTACAGGTAAATCTTCTTTCTTTGCTTCAATAACTGCTAGTTTTCTGTTCTTATAAACAAGAACGTAGTCAGCCTTAAGAATGCCAGCTCTAATACCTCCAGGTTTAATTTCACCATTGGTAATTTTAAATTCTCTTCTAACAACACTTCCTTCAACTTTACCCCAACCAGCTTCTTTAACTTTCGGGTCAATTAATTCTGCTATTGTTTCTGCTTCGTTCATACAGATTTATCTATTAAAAAATATTTAATTAAATTATTTTTTAAAGCATAATAATTATTAATTATCTTTTTGAGATTATCTTCATAATTATTTAAACTAATAAAAATATTATTTATTTTTTTCATAATTTCATTTTGAGTATCAGGAGATGGATATGGAATTAATAATTCTTTTGCCTTTTGTATTGTTAATGTTCCAACTGTTGCACCAATTGAATTAGTTATTTGTGCTTTAACAAAAGGACTTTTAAAAATAAACTCAATATATGCAGAATTAATATTGCTTTGTTTTTTTTTTAACCAAATTATATTTCCATCTTTAAAATAAAATCTATCATCTTTTTTAACAAGATAGGTAATTCCAAGAGTACCAACACCTGTTATTAATATATCTCCTTCCTTTGGCGAGCCATATTTTTTACTATAAAGGTCATACATTTTTTGGGATATATAAATTGGATTTTTAAAATTTTCTTTCTTAGCTAGTTTTACAATTTCTCGTGCTCTATAAAAGGGTACTCCATTTTCTTTCCATTCAGATTTAAAAACTCTTTTACTTGATGTAATTTCATATAAATCACCAAGTTTAATTTTTTGACCATCTTTAAACATTTTTTTTAATATTGATATTTTAAGAGAATTAAGTTCTTCATAGTTCTTTTTTTTTATTGAAATATTGCTGTCAATATCGGCAAATATTGTTTTAATCTTTTTTATGAAAAGTTTTTGTTCAGATATTTCAGGAATTGGTATTAAAATTTCACCTAAGTTTTTTCTAGATATACGTTGCCTTGTTGCTCCAGAAACTTTTTTTTTTACATCTAAAAAATACTGAGGAGATTGCATATAGTAATTTAAATATTCTGTTAGGCAAATTTTTTTTGGTCTTATAATCGTACAGTCAACAGCTGTTATTGCTTTTTTTGCTAGTTTAGGAATTATACATGAACGTCCTACTGGCTCAGGTAATCTTGAGACCAAGATATCACCAGCTAAAATTTCTTTACAATTTAATTTTTTAAATGTTTTTTCAGATATGTATCGACTTTTATCTTCACGATTAGCAAATACACCGTTTTTTATATTACCTGTTTGAATTAATCTAATACCATCAACTGACTGGTCTTTTGATTCTATCCAATTTCCATCATCAAAAACTTCACATAAATCTTTTAGTTTTATTGTTTTTAATTTCATAAAAGTTCTTTAATTTTTTTGAGCATATTTGATGACTCATTATCAAGCTCATTAATTTCATTTATAATTTTTTCTGGAGTTCTCTCATCAATTTTTTCTTTAATGTTGGGGTTTTGAACTTCTAAATTAAATGAAGTCTTGCTAATTTTATCAATGTCTATCTCCCAACTGTTTTTGCTAGATTTTTGTGATTTGGTTAAATTTATAAATTCTTCTAGGTCATTTTCATTAAGAGAATTTGTTTTACCCATACTCCTTCCAACATTAAGTTGATAGTACCAAAGTTTTTCTGTAGGTTTTCCTTTTTCAAAGAATAATACTACTGTCTTTACTCCAGTTCCAATGAAAGCTCCACTAGGTAAATCTAGGATTGCAAACAAATTACATTCTTCAAGTAACTGTTTTCTTAGAGCAATACTTGCATTATCTGTATTACTTAAAAAAGTATTTTTAATAACAACACCACATCTGCCACCAACCTTTAGTTTTTTTATAAAGTGCTGAAGAAATAAGTATGCAGTTTCTCCTGTTTTAATTGGAAAGTTTTCTTGAATGTTTGCTTTCTCTTTTCCACCAAAAGGAGGATTAGCAAGAATAATATCTACTCTATCCTTATTTTGAATTTCTAGAATATTAGATTCCAAAGTATTTTGATGAATAATATTTGGACTTTCAATTCCATGTAGTATCATATTCATTATAGCAATTATATAGGCTAAAGTTTTCTTTTCAGCTCCATAAAATGATTTTGTTTGAAGTGTTATAAGTTCTGAACCTGTTAAAGATTTTGATTGTTTCATATGTTCAAATGCCTCAACTAAAAAACCAGCACTACCAACTGCACCATCATAAACAGTCTCTCCAACCTTAGGGTCTATAACTTTAATAATAGATTTAATTAGTGGTCTTGGAGTGTAGTATTCACCACCATTACGACCAGCATTACCCATGTTCTTAATTTTCTCTTCATATAAAGCACTTAACTCATGCTTTTGTTCATTGCTTTGAAATTGAAGATTATCCACTTCATTAACAACATCTCTTAATGTGTAGCCATCTTGAAGTTTATTTTTAAGCTCAGAGAATATTTCACCGATTTTATATTCAAGTGTATCAAAGCTTTCAGCACTGTTTCTAAATGAAGAAAGATAAGGGAATAACTTATCATCAACAAACTTCTTTAAATCTGGCCCAGTTAATGTTTTATTGAAATCTACTTTACCAGCTTTATCTTTAACAATAGCCCAAGTAGACCACTGAAATTCTTTATCTAGGGTAGGCTTAAATTTTTTGTTTTCTAATTTAGCTTTAGTTTCTTTATCTTTTTCATAATCATCTAACCATTTAAGGAATAATATCCATGATGATTGCTCAGCATAATCAAGCTCAGTACTACAGCCAGAGTCTTTCCAAAGGATATCGTCAATGTTTTTAAAGGTTTGCTCAAACATTAATATAGTTTACAAATATTTATTTTCATTTAATTAATCTTTTTTAATAATCCTTTAATATGATTATCTAGTTTTTTTAGTTCCTTGTTTGGATCCAAAAACCAGTCGGTAGACCAGATTCTATAAATATTCCAACCTAATCCTTCCAAAATTTCTTGTCTTAAAATATCTCTATCTCTTGCTGATTTTGAGGAATGATAAGCTCTCCCATCACACTCAACACCTAATATAAATCCATCTGGGAAACTTTTATGTTTCACACCTATGTCAATAAAAAATCCTGAAACACCAACTTCGTGAACAATTTCATAACCCATCTTTTTTATACCTTCTCCAATAAATAGCTGAAAATCATTTGGAGGTTCTCTCCCAGTTGATGTATTTCCGGATTCTATTTTTCCTGTTTTAGCATATTCAATATAAGCTTTGAAAATTTGCCTACCTTCTGGTGCTCCCTCTGATTGAATGTCGTTAGAACTTAAAGAAGTATAAAGATGAAGGTTTTGTCTAGCTCTAGTAAATAAAACATTTAATCTTCTTTGACCTCCTTTATTATTTATTGGTCCAAAGTTTTGTTTAGTTTTCTTGCCAGGTCCTTCTGGACCAAAAATAGTTGATACAAAAATTACATCTCTTTCATCACCTTGAACACTTTCTAAATTTTTAACTGTAAATTCTTCTCCAGTATCTTTCCATGAATTTTCATATTCTTCGATTATTGGATATTCTAATTTTCTTTTATTTATGTCGTCCTCTATCGACTCTGCTTGAAAAATATTCATTGTAACAATTAAACAACTTTTAGATTTTTTATCACCATCACCTTTTCTTATATTTGCTTCCATGAAAGGTATTAAATCTAAAATTAATTTGTCTTTTTCTTGAATATTAATTTTTCCTTTATAGAAGGCATCAACTTTTTTTGATGTAACTGCCGAAGTAGTTACTGGAGATGGAGGTATAATTAGTTGGTTTTGATAAAAATGATGATTAGAAAAATCTATTAAACTTTCATGCCTTGATCTATAATGCCATTTAAGCATTCTATTAGCTTTAAACCTAGAATTTGCTAAATCTAATATTGATTCTTCAACAAGATCATTTTCCTCATCTTCATCATCATCTGTGCTTGCATTAAACTGGTTTGATGGAGGAAGCTGTTGTTGATCACCTACAATTACACACTGTTTACTTCTAGCAAGTGCACAAATTGAGTCTTCCATTCTCATCTGTGAGGCCTCATCTATAATCAATAGGTCAAAAAAATCTTCTTGAGCAACAACAAGTTCAGACAAAACTGTAGGTGACATTATAAAACATGGCTTCATATCCAAAAGTGCTTGGGATGATTTTTTGATAAGTTCACGTAATTTTATTCTTGGCATCTTTTGACTAGTTATACGTTTAATTAATGCTAGTTCTGTACATTTTTTTGTTTGCCCACTACTCCGCCCTCCTGTTATATGATTGTCAGCAAGAGTATTAAAAAGTTTCTTTTTTTTAAAACCTACAAGAGATTTATCTAAAATTTTAAACTCTTTTCTTAATTGTTCTAATTTTAAACCATCATAAGTAGTTAGATTAGGATATAAGTTATAAGCCAATCTTAGAAGATAATTGTAATATAAAGTTTTGAACAAATCCTCATAACTAAGTTCGCCTTTGTCATAATTATCTATTAAAGATTTGAACTGTTTTTCAATTGGACCAAATGAATCTTGAGAAATAGAGTAATCGTTCCACTCATCTAATAATTCTAATTTTAAATTTTTAATTTTTTTCTTTATGAGAGTAAAGTTTACCAGCTTATGCGATTTATTAAAAAATAACTCCTCATCAATATGAGTTTTAATATCTTTAAATTTTTGATCTAGAATTTTGAGATCATTATTTAATATACTTTTAATCTTATCTATTTTGTGGACCAGACTTGGTTTTTCTAAAATTAAATTTAATGTTTTTTTATCAAATAGATTAAAGATAAATTCTCCAGCAATAATGATTTCATCTAACACTTCTAAATTAGTATTTTCCTCATTATAAATATCTCCTAGGATTTTTTTATACTCAATATTATCTTTAATTATTTTTTTTGCAGAACTCAAATCAGAGTGAATTTTTGAATATTTAATATAAATATTTAGTTCTGTAATTGCATTCTCTTTTGAATATAGAGCGCCTTCTTTTTTAAATGATAAATATTTAATTTTAGCATTTCTAAAAGTAGAAGATAAAAAAGAAAAAAAATGAGAATGAAAAATTGTATCTTTAATGTCATTTAATTTTTTAAAATCACTTACTTTAATATTAAATATACTTTTTGTTTTTTTTTCTATTTTTAAGTTATCTTGAATTTCAGAAAGTTTTTTATACAAATCTTTTATTATGTCTAGGTCACTTTCTTTTTTAAAAAAATTTATATATTTATCTATTTTTTCAATATTCTCTATTTTGCTTAAAATAATTTTTTCAATATCTTCAATACATTCAACTTTATTAAAAATTTTGAGATTTGGATTTTCAGCTATGAATTGCTGAATTTTTTTTTCTACTTTTTCAATATCTTCACTAAAATTGATAAATTGTTTAAAAATTTTATCTTTATCATATGGGTTTATTTTTGAGTTTGTAAATCCATTCCATGGATGATTGGATACTGATCCATATTTTTTTAAAAGTTCATTAGATATATCTTCTGAATTTCTAAGATTATCAATAATAAGTAAAAATTCATCCTCTGTAATCTTTTCAAACGATTTTACTAATTTATCTAATTGATTGTTAAATATTTCTATAAAGATTTTACTTTTACTAATTGAAGAGAATTTTGATGTAAAGCCACTTATATCGCTAACCTTAATTCCTGAGTTACCAATATTTGCATGAAGGATATCTTTATATTCAATAAGTTTATTTTTAACCTCTTCCTCTTTAGCTTTTTCAGTTTTGTAATTACTATCCTTAAAATCTAATCTAGAAATACTTAATCTCTTTTTAATATCTGCAATAACTTCAGATTTTCTAACAGCTGTACTTGCAATTTTAAGACAAAAATCTCCTAATCCTGCAGCAACCATTTTTTTATAAACCACTTCTAGTGCGGGTTTTTTTTCAGCACAAAACAATATAGTTTGTTTTTTAGCTAAAGCAGCACCTATGATATTAGATATTGTTTGTGATTTACCGGTTCCTGGAGGTCCTTGTATTGCAGTATTTTTTCCATCCATAACATCTACAATTGCACTAAATTGTGATGCATCAGAACTATTAATTAAAATTGGTACTTTTTTTGAAAGTTCTTTTTTATCAACCTCGTAATCTTCATTTTCGGAACTACCTTCATGATCAGATCCAGAAAATATATCTTGTAAACTTTGTTGTGATCCTAAATCCTGCCAATTTTGTGGGTCTAGATCGTAATACATTGCCATTTTTGGGAAATAGAAATAACCAAGTGTTATAAATTTTTTTATACTCCATCTATCTCTTCTATTAATACTTTGTTTTATTGTTTCAAAATATTTTTCTGGAGTATCATCATCTTCAAAATCTTTAAGAATTATACCAAAATCTTTTTCTAGTTTTGCCTTTAAAACAATATTTACTTGTATATCGCTATTTCCTCCAGAAATTATAAATTCAGAACCCTTTTTAGTTCTCTTTTCTTCCAGCTCAACCGGCATTAGGAGAAGTGGGGATAAAAGTTTTTTATCACTACTTTCGCTTTCAACCCATTCTAAAAATCCAACTGCTAAATACATAGTATTAATACCTTTTTCGGTCGATGCAGTTTTTGCTAGTCTTTTTATAGAGTATGCTTTTCTTTCCAGCTCTTTAGGTTTTAGTATAGTCTGAATGAATTTATCCTTATGTTTATTTGAAAGTTCATCTTTTGATTTTGCGGGTAATTCATATTCTGGATTAATTCCATGTTTTTTTGCATATTCTTCAATTCCAATAATGTCGACAGTTTGTCTCTTGCTTAATTTTAACTGAATCCTAACTCTGTCTTTAAGATCTCTTTCAATTTTTAAAGACTCTTTATTTCCTCCATCGTATAACTCACCTAATTTTTCTACTTCTTTTAAGAAAACTTGATCTTCTCGTTTTGAAATTTCTAGTGTATCTAAAAACTCTTGAGATTGTTCATCCTTTGGTTCTTTTTCTTCCTCTGGTAAAGGCTTAAAAGTAAAACTTTTTCCATTTGATAAATCCTGATAAATTTCATCTACTACTTCATCAACTATTCTAATCTGATCTCTTTTATTATTTTGATGTTTAAAGTTTATAAGCTTATTTCTATTTGTTGTAGCTCCAACTAAAATTTTATCTCTTAATTTGGCTATACTTTCTCTTGCAAAACTTATTTTTTCTTTTTGAGATCTACTTAATTCTTCTGACATATAATTTATATTAGCAAAACCCTCTTCAGGTGTCTATGTACTAGGAATACTAACATTTATAGCTTGGTCATATTCCTTTACGTCAATCAGGTATCTATGTGATAAAATTAGCTAGTACCAAACTAAATTATATAAGCCTGAGACTCTGCTATTGATAATTTTTCTTTTAAATCATTATTTGGCTAACAACATTACAGAACGGGTATAATTCTCATCAAAATAATAGTCGGCTAATCTTGCAATATCATTTAATGAGATTGATTTAAGCATAACATCTGCGTTAGTTATTCTTTCAATACTTAGATTATGTTGTCTAACATCCATTAATACATTAAACCAAAAATCATTAGATTGTAGGCTTGATTGATAACTATTTTTTAATGCCAATTTTTGATCTTTGAATATTTGTAAATCAAAATCTTTTGTTTTTATTTGATCAATGACTAAATCAATTTTATCTTTAATTTTTTCCACATTTTTAGGATCAGCTTCAAAGTAAGTGTAAAAACTCATTAATTCTATGGGTATTTTTTGATCAAAGTATCTACTAGCACTAATAGAGTATACTAAATTATCTTTTTCTCTTACTTCATCAAACAACAGTTTGTCTAAAATAGAAAACAATAATCTAGATTTTATCTTTTCTTTATAACTATAGTTAAATTCTTTGTTATAAATTCTCATCACCGTTGCTTTTTTGGGATCCTCTTCAACATACTCAATATATTCTTTGTTTTGATTTCTTCTAATATTGTGATCAATAAAAACATCGTTTCGATCTAAACTTTTTAAACTTCCAATATATTTTTCAATTAACGGTTCAATTACTTCAAACTTAAAATCACCCACAAAAATATAATCAAAATCCCCCCCATCAATAAATCGATCTTTATAAAAGTTTTGAACCTCCATTAGATCGATTTGTTCAAAG
>Ga0315315_10004653_pt1 | contig 12656 bp, 8 predicted proteins | sample M140m3416metaG_FD_203699 | JGI IMG/M metagenome (GOLD analysis project Ga0315315, IMG submission 203699) | Ammonia-oxidizing marine archaeal communities from Monterey Bay, California, United States - M1 40m 3416 | ecosystem: Environmental > Aquatic > Marine > Intertidal zone | place: USA...
TGGCGACCAAGGTTACAACGCTTCTGAGGCGAACCCCAGTGGGGGTCAACCGGTGGGGATGAGTTGGTTCCCCGGATATGCGATTGACGTGGGTACGGGAGAACGCCTAAATATGGCATTCGGAGAGGATTCTTGGTTGGGCGCAGATAACGGAAACGACATGATCTTCAACCCTTCTGCGAGAATCTATAGCGGAGGAGGAGGCCAAGGAGGCGCTGTATACGCAGGTGGACAGCACTGGATTTATGTCTTCAAGAACTCTCAATTTGAGGAAGGTTCTTCTAACCGTATGCCTTCGTATGATGCAGGAACGTATCTGTATAACAACTTAGAGGCAGACAACTCTACAACGAACGTCAGAAGGGTTTTCAGAGCATGTACATGGGTCGGATCTTCGCTCTCGAATGATGACTTCCCGATGCTTTCCGTTGAAGACGGACTGATCCCTGGTAAAGCACGTGTGAAACTAAGGATCTCCAAGGCATATGAAAAGTACTCGCCTTTGATCGCGGATGTTTCTGAAACAAGTCAAGCGGACAACAACTGGAACCCGCTCTACACCTTCTCTACGAAGTCTGTGGCAACGGGTACAGATAATGACAGTACCCTCACGAGCATCCTTGATGTGATAGGGGTCGTGCCAAATCCGTATTACGCGTACAGCAAATACGAAACAAGCAAGCTCGACAATCGCGTGAAGATTACGAATTTGCCAGAGGTGTGTACAGTGAGCATTTATAACCTCAGTGGTACACTCGTTAGACAATTCTACAAGACAGACCCACTTACATTCGTGGATTGGGATTTAAAGAATCAAAGAAACGTGCCTATCGCTGGGGGTGTTTATATCATACATGTGGATGTGCCAGGTATAGGCCAAAAAGTCCTAAAATGGTTTGGTGTCATGCGTCCAATAGACCTAGATACATTTTAAATCAGGTACTTTTGCACTCAAACAAATCATTCATGTCTCCATTTTTACAAAAAATACTGAGGTTCCTTGCGGGTCTCCTAATCCTATTTGTGGGATTTTTTATGATGCAGGGTCTCATAGGGATGAAGCAGTCCCCAAGTGTTACACTGCCGGAGACAATGGCGAGACCCGTGCGGACCACTGTCGTATTAAATACGGAGGTTACACCGAAGATTCCTGTGGAAGGTCGCATTCAGGCTTGGAATAGAATCGATCTTTTTGCAGAAGTAAATGGTGTCTTAAGTCTGATGGGCGAGGATTTTCGAGAGGGTAAATCTTTTAAGGAGGGAGACATTATTTTAAATCTGGATGATTCCGAATCAAGATCAAACCTCAAAAGTGCGCGATCGAACTACTTGCAACTTGTAACGGGTATGCTTGCGAGTATTCAAGTCGATTTTCCGGAACGAATTGAGGTTTGGGAACAGTATGTCGAGAGCATCGATGTCACAAACGTACTGCCATCACTCCCCGCACCAGAAAGTAAGAGAGAAGAATACTTCATTGTAAATAGAGGCCTACAAGCCAGTTTTTATAGTATCAAAGCTTCGGAGGAGAGGTTGTCTAAATTTACTTTAAGCGCACCTTTTGATGGTTTTGTAGCGCAAGCTTTGGTCAAGCCAGGCTCTCTTGTTCGCGCTGGACAGCCCTTGGGATTGTTTGTAGGTACGGAGGTGTACGAAATTCAAACAGCGGTCCATTCGCGGTATTTGGCAACGGTGAAAATCGGAGACAAGGTGCGCTTTAGTGACGAGAATGACAGTGTAGTTGCGGAAGGGAAGGTTGATCGTATCGCAGGCAATGTAAATGCCTCCACTCAGTCAGCAACCGTTTTCTGTAAGGTTCGACCATCAACAAATAGGGAAGACCAAATGCGTGATGGCAGATATCTTTCAGGTTTTATTGAGTCCTCCGAGATTAAAAATGCATTTGAAGTTCAGAGAAATTTGATCGACGGAGAAGGGAACGTGTTTGTCATCAATTCAAATGAACTGGATAAAATGTCTGTTGTTCAGGAATTTCGTGCCATAGAAACTGCGATTGTAAGTGGCATACCAAACGGAACGCTGATTCTGTCAAACCCTATTTCAGGCGCTTATCTAGGCATGCCTGTTTCTGTTAGCGAAAGCATCGAAGAGTAATGAGACAAGTCATTAAATTTTTCGTCCAACATCACATCGTTGGGGATTTATTGATGTTTGCGATCTTGGTTTCTGGATTCGTTGGCATGTCGAGTTTGAGGTCTAATTTCTTTCCGGAAGTTGATTCAAAAACTGTTGTTATTCAAGTCGTATACCCTGGTTCTTCTCCTGAAGAAATAGAGAAGGGAATCGTTGCGAAAATCGAGGAGAATCTCCAGGGCGTTGCAAATATTGACCTTGTCACCTCAACATGCATTGAAAATGCAGGAAGTATTGTTGTAGAGGTTAAGCAAGCACACAAAACAGACCAAGCGCTCCAAGATGTTAAAAATGCTGTAGATCGGATTGCGTCATTCCCTGTTGGAATGGAGCCGCCTATTATTTTTAAACAGGACCCAGAAAATGTCGCCATTGTTTTAGCTGTTTCAGGTGTTGAGGATTTGTATTTGCTTAAAAAAACAGCGCGTAAAATTGAAGAGGATCTAAGGTCTTCAAATGGCATCTCTCAAATTCTCCTTTCTGGATTTCCGGAAGAAGAAATAGAAATTTCAGTCAGGGATGACAGATTAAGTGAGTTGGGAATTACTGTCGCACAAGTTGCTCAAGCTGTTCGGAATACAAATATTGAAACGACGGGTGGCAGAATTAAGACTGACAAAGAGGAGTTAATTGTGAGGGGTAGGTTCAAGGACTACGTGGCTGAAGACTTAAATGACATCGTTGTCAGAGCGGACAGAGATGGAAGAATAATTCGTCTTTCAGATGTAGCGGAAGTCAAAAACCGTTGGGCAGATAGTGATCCTACAAGGAATTGGTACAACGGAAAACCCTCAGTGAGTATTACTGTAAACAGCTTAAATTCAGAATCCATTTTGGATGTGACCCAGTATGTACGTGCATATACTCAAGCCTTTAATGACAGGGAAGATGTTCTTGAAATAAATATCGTGAGAGACCAATCTGTTGTGTTGAATCAACGGATTGATCTGCTCGTTAATAATGGCATCATAGGATTTCTTCTTGTGTTGTTGTTTCTGGCATTGTTTCTGAATCTGCGTCTTGCGTTTTGGGTGGCTCTTGCCATTCCCGTGTCTTTTGCCGGCATGTTCATGTTTGCAGACATGGCTGGGATTACCATTAACGTAGTAAGCTTATTTGGGATGATCCTCGTGATAGGAATACTGGTCGATGACGGCATCGTTATTGCCGAAAATATTTATAGAAAGTACGAGCGGGGTTACTCAAGAATAGATGCAACTGTGGAGGGTACCATGGAAGTATTACCAGCCGTTTTCTCAGCCATTGTTACGACAGTGATTGCCTTTTCTGCGTTCTTTTACATCGAGGGAAAGCTGGGAGATATTTTCCAAGACATGGCCACCGTCATTATCCTGACATTGATATTCTCTCTCATCGAGGGCGCATTTATTCTCCCGGCTCATGTTGGAAACTCAAAGGCCCTAAGGCGAGAGTTCAAGCCAAACAAACTTGAACGAGGGATGCGAAAATTTCTCAATGGATTTAGAGATAAACTTTATGCGCCTGTTCTGAAGTTCACATTAGATAAGCCTTGGATTTCATTTTCAGTGATCGCCTCTATTTTTCTTATTTCTGTGCCAGGACTTATTGGTGGTGGATTTGTAAGAACAACATTCTTTCCATTTATTGAAGGTGACTTCCTGACGGTCAACCTCAATATGCAGTCCGGTACACGAGAGGATATTACACTTGAGCAATTGAACAGAATTGAAGCTGCTGTTTGGGAAGTGAATGAGGAGTTCAATGCAGACAGAACGGACAGTTTAGAAATCGTTCTTGCCATAGATAAGAAAATAGGCCCTGCATCTCATATGGGCACCTTATATGTTCAGCTTTTGGACGGAGAAAACAGGGGCGTGATGAGTACAGATGTCAGCGCAAGGATCCGTGAGAAAGTGGGTGTTGTTTATGGGGCTGAGGATTTAAACTTCACCGCGTTTTCACCTTTCGGAAGAGCGGTGTCGGTGTCTCTTTTAGGCAATGATCTTGAGACTCTAGAAGCAGCTACACGCGAACTGAAAGTAGAAATGAATAAGCGCGATGACATCAAAGATGTGACTGACAGCAATCAGGCGGGCCTTCAGGAAATTGGTGTAACCTTGTTGCCTCGTGCCTATCAGTTGGGGTTCAATGAACAAGAGCTTTTGGCCCAAATTCGTCAAGCATTTTTTGGGCAAGAGGTCCAAAGATTACAACGAGGACGAGACGAAGTGAGGGTTTGGGTGAGACTTGACGAACGTGACAGAGCGTCCATTGGGTCTTTGGAGAATTTCAAACTTAGGACAGTGAATGGAGATGAAATTCCATTTACAGAAGTGTGTCAAATAAACGTTGAACGTGGCCTTACAGCGATCAATAGGATTTACGGGCAACGTGAGGTAAAAGTGAGTGCGGACCTCTCGGGGCCCAAAGCAAGTGCCACAGATGTTAACGACGAGCTCAAGGGCGTTATTATCCCACAAATTCTCGCACGATACCCTTCAGTAACTGCGAGTTATGAAGGTCAAAACCGAGAGGTGATGAAGTCTCAAAATTCCATTAAAAAGGTGATGCCGCTCATTTTTGCCTTGATGTTTTTTGTGATCGTTTTAACGTTTAGATCCCCACTCCAAGGAATGGCTGTATTCGGTCTCATTCCTTTTGGTTTGGTTGGAATCAGTATTGGTCATTGGCTCCTTGATGCTCAAATTAGTTTATTCTCTGTTCTTGGGATGCTCGCTTTAATAGGCATACTTGTCAATGATGCTTTGGTTTTTATTGCAGCATATAACAGTTACCTGAAAGATGGCATGACCGTTAGAGAAGCGATATGGGAATCTGGGATGAATAGGTTTCGTCCAATTATCCTCACTTCTGTGACGACTGTTGCTGGACTTGCGCCACTTATGCTTAACAAGAGTTTTCAGGCTCAATTCCTTATTCCTATGGCCATTTCAGTGGCCTTTGGCTTGCTGTTTGTGACGGTCATTATTTTGATACTCCTCCCCATTTACTTACAATGGATTAACCCGCTTCATAGAACCTGGATTTGGATTAGTGATGGCAGGTGGCTGAAATCACTCGATGCGGAACCCGCAATTCGCGAACAGCATCTCAATGCAGAATTGGAATCAGAAAGTTCTTCACCTCATGATTTTATTGAGAAATGAATAAAGCAATCCAACTTACAGCGATTTTATTTGCAGCCTCTTTTTTCGCACATCCAACATGCACTCATGCACAATTGAATTCGGCTGCTCCTTTGAGTCTCAATCAAGCGATCAATCGTTCTCTTGAATCAAACTTTGGGATTCGCATCGCTCGTTTACGCAACGATATTTCTTCCGTCAATAACAGTTGGGGTGCAGCTGGAGCACTTCCCTCTCTTTCGACTTCTATTGCGGGTTCCTCAGCAATCTCAGACCAAACACGAAACCCACTTTCAGTTATTCAAGAAAAAATTGAATCAGAGAGCATCAACGCTTCTGTTAATCTAAACTGGACTCTTTTTGACGGCTTGGGAATGTATGCATCAAAAACAAGACTTGAGCTCTTGGAGGCGCAATCTTCAGGTCAAGCATCTTTGATTATTGAGCAAACGGTCGAGGCTGTTGATTTGGCCTATCATAATGTTCTGCTTCAAACTGAGTTATTGAATGTTCTGGCAGAATCGATGTCACTTAGTCGTGACAGGTTGCGCGAAATAAAGTGGAGTGAATCATATGGGGCTGCAGGCACTTTTGACAGACTTCAATTCGAGAATGCGATTCTTGCAGACAGTACATCTTGGTTGCAGCAAGGTGTTGCAGTTAAATCTTCTCTCAGAAATCTCAATTTATTAATGGGAGATCACGAAGATTCCTTGTGGGTTCTTACTGACGACCTGAATGTTCCACCCTCATTGCCAAGCTCAGTCGATATAAGCGCAGCCGTGCTTCAAGACAATACGAGTGTGAAAAACGCTATTATTTCCGAAAGCATAGCCCATCAGGGAGTCAAGCAGGCCCAAGCCTTTCTCTATCCTGTGGTCGGATTTAATGCCTCGTTTTCTGATGCGGCATCACAGGGGTCATTTGGAGATGTATCAGGCTCCGCTAGGTCATTAAACACTTCAGCATTTCTGACGCTTAACTTCAATCTCTTTAATGGCGGGGCAACACGTCGTGCCATTTCTTCAGCGAAAATCCAAGCTGACATTGCAGCCATTGATCAGGAACAAGCGATGAAACAAGCTGGCTCTTTGTCTCGTAACGCATATGACAAATACGTCTTAGGTGACTCCGTGTATAATCTGAGTGTCAAGACGACCCAAAACGCGCTAACCTCTCTTGAAATTGCTGAGACTGCATATAAAAACGGTGTGATCAATGCCCTTGACTATCGGACTTTGGAGATTGCCCTTCAGGCCGCAAGAGTTAACGAGCTGAACGCCTTGTTTGTTTGGCGTGGTGCTTACATGGAAGTCTCCAGACTTGTGGGTGACCTTCGCGCGCCATTGTTGTCAGAATAAATTTACACCTGCGTAAGCGGAATGCTTTTTTTAAAGTCCTGAGATTGCCAATAGACTCTCTCGTTGAGCGTCTCGTAAATCTGCGGTAACCATTTCAGCACACATATCCTTCCACGGTGTCGTTGCTTTCCAACCGAGCTTTGAGAATGCTTTTGAAGCGTCCCCAACGAGCGAGTCAACTTCTGCCGGTCTGTAATACCGAGGGTCTATTTTCACCAAAACAGCACCCGATTTTGAACACACGCCTTCTTCGTTGGCGCCTTCACCTTGCCATTTCAGCGTGACACCCGTCTCTTCGAATGCGTGTTGGGTGAAATCTCGCACGGAAATCTGAGTGCCTGTAGCGAGTACGTAGTCATCAGGGACATCTTGTTGTAACATTCTCCACATCCCTTCGACGAAATCGCGCGCGTGTCCCCAATCTCGACGTGCGTTTAAGTTGCCTAGGTACAGGCATGATTCCAGTTCCATTTTAATTCTGGAAGCTGCGCGGGTGATTTTACGGGTCACAAAAGTCTCTCCTCGTATGGGGCTTTCGTGGTTGAAAAGGATCCCGTTGCTTGCATGTATCCCGTATGCTTCTCGGTAGTTTTTTACAATCCAATAGGCGTATAATTTGGCCACACCATATGGTGAACGGGGGTAAAATGGTGTGGTTTCTCGTTGTGGGGTTTCTTGCACTTTTCCATACAATTCAGAAGTGCTTGCTTGGTAAAAGCGACATGTTTTTTCAAGACCCAAAATTCGAATTGCCTCGAGAAGACGAAGTGTGCCAAGAGAATCTACATCTGCGGTGTATTCAGGCGTTTCAAAACTCACTTGTACATGGCTTTGGGCTGCAAGATTGTAAATTTCATCTGGCTGAACCTCTTGTACTATTCTGATTAAATTAGTGGAATCAGTCATGTCTCCATAATGGAGTTTGAGTTTCACATCCTTCTCGTGCGGATCTTGATACAGGTGATCGATTCGGCTTGTGTTAAATGACGATGCCCGCCGCTTAATGCCGTGGACTTCGTATCCTTTTCCCAAAAGTAATTCAGCGAGATAAGCGCCATCTTGACCTGTAATCCCCGTAATAAGTGCACGTTTTACCATAGTCTGCAAGTTAGTCGATAAGCTGTTTTATGAGAAACGAAATAAGCATAGATTATTGAAGGTCAAAGTCTTGAGATTTTACATGTCTGAAGTAAGCGCCTTCCGTTTTCATGAGGTCGACATGGGTCCCGTTTTCAACAATTTCTCCATCGATAAGTACAAGGATTCGATCTGCATTTTTTATTGTGCTGAGTCTGTGAGCGATGACTAGGGTGCTTCTGCCTTTCATGAGTTCTTCTAACGCAGCTTGAACTTCTTTTTCGGAGACGCTGTCTAATGCGCTGGTCGCTTCATCGAGTATTAGGATATCGGGATCTCGAAGAATGGCACGTGCGATTGCGATTCTCTGGCGTTGTCCTCCCGAAAGTTGAATGCCACGTTCACCCACCAAAGTCTGAAAGCCTTTAGGAAAGGATTCTATAAATTCCAGGGCATGCGCTCTTTTTGCGGCTTCCGTAATCTCTTTGTCTGAGGCGTCGAGTTTCCCGTAAGCGATGTTTCCCCTGATGTCGTCCCCAAATAAGATCACCTCCTGGGGCACGTATGCGATGCGCTTTCGGTATCCCCGAAGCTCCATAGATGTGACGTCTTTTCCATCAATAGAGATCCTTCCTGAGACCGGTTGTTCAAATCGAAGCATCAATGATGCTACAGTTGATTTCCCAGCGCCACTGGGCCCTACAAGCGCCACTTGTTCTCCTGCCTTTATCTCTAGAGATAGATCATGCAGAATGGTTAGGTCTTTTCGTGAACTGTAGAAGAATTTGACCTTCTCAAATTTAATTGATTTCCTTAAATCGTATTTGGTGACTTCTTCTTTGAGACCTTCTAACTCACGTTTTTCTTTGAGTAACTCCATGAGAGAATCGATGGCGCCAAGTCCTTTTTGTACGACGCCGAAAAGACTTGCAAGACCTCCGACACTCCCTGCAACAAGACCAGTCATGAGGAGAAAAGTGAAAAAATGTTCTGAAGCCAAATCACCAGATTGCATTAAAGCAGCGCCTTTGAATATGACGAGTGTAATCGCTCCAAAAATGAATAAGATGATGAAACTCGCAAAAGCCCCACGCCCCATCGCTCCTTTCATCGCTAACTGTCGAACAGTCTTGATACTTCCCGTGTAGCGTTTGCGCTCATACCATTCATTTGCAAAGGCCTTGACATTGATAATTCCCGTCAGAACTTCTTGAACAATGACATTGGAAGATGCGATTTCATCCTGTGTTTCTTTTGAAAGTCGTTTGATAAATTTCCCAAAAAATATTGCGACTAGAATAACAACGGGCAAAGTTCCGAGCATCATAAGGGTTAAATCGACGGAGAAATAGGAGAGCGCTGCAACGCCTCCAAACAAAATAATGGTTTGACGTATGAGCTCCGCCAGAGTGACCGTGAACGTGTCCTGTATGGATGTTATATCTGCCGAAATCCGACTGTTCACATCACCCACACGCCTGTCATGATAGAAATCCATAGGCATGCTGATCACCGCCTCAAATGTATCTCGACGTATGGTCAGCATCATTTTTTCAGTCATATTTGCAAAATGGTAGACACGTAAGAAACTCAGTGATGCTTGGATGATAAGTACAATTGCAATTGTCCATCCAATGGATTCTAGATTGTGCAGATTCAAGCCGCCTAACACCCCACCTTCAAACTCGGTCTCAATGTCACTTGTGACATCACCCATGATGCCTACCCCTCCTAATTGGCCCCACAATCGAGTGACGAAGAGCGTTAAAATACTAGATATTGAAATTAATATTATCCCAAATGCAAAGCCAAATTTGTGAGGCCTTAGGTATGGCCACATTTGTTTAAATCCACGTAAATCGGCTATCTTAAATCGATTCTTTTTAGGCGCTTCCGTCTCCGTTGTATTTTCACTCATCATTTGCGCGAATTTAGCACTTAAAATAGGGTTGTAAGAATAGAAAGAGTTTACTATCTTTGCCCTCCTCTACAGGGAAAAATAGAAATCATGCCAAAAAGAACATTTCAACCTTCAGTTCGTAAGCGCCGTAACAAGCATGGCTTCCGTAAGCGTATGGCTTCTTCAAGCGGCCGCAATGTACTTAATGCTCGCCGCCGCAAAGGACGCGCGAAACTAAGTGTTTCTTCAGAACGCCGTCACAAAGGTATTGAGCGATAGATCGCATTTGCTGAGCGCTTTCCGTTCAGACGTATTATTTCAACAAGGGAATCCATTTGGGTTCCCTTGTTGCGTTTGTTTCCAATAGTTCCCAACTTTGCCCTTTAAAAAGGACCCAGCGCAACAACGATTTTATCCTCACAATAAATCTTCCAATTGTACCCTAAACCTTGAGCAAGGTCCTTGTTTTTGTTGTCAAAATCAACTTTCAGATCTTCTTTGAAATCCAAAAGTGGTCCCAGCGCTTTATACATGGCTTCTTTACACGCCCAAACTTCAGCTAACCTACCAGTCTCGATTTCTTCATCTCGCATTACTCTATGCGCAATCCGTTTTATTCTCAAATCAGCTTTCAATACAATGTCTACGCCTATTTTTTCTACTTCCCGAGAGAGAATAACCGCGGCATAGGCGATCCCACTTTCTACCATTTTCTCTATCGTGTGACTTATAGATATTGAAAGGACACTTCTTTTCTCATTTTCAAAAAGAAGAGGAGCCCCACTTTGTGCATGCTGTAGATGCCAATTATCTTCACGTAAAAGGTCAGAAATACACTGTACTACTGCATAAAGCTCCGCTATTTTGCCTGAAGACAAATGAGGTATATCTCTTTTTGGATAATGCTTTGACACAATTTTAACGATTGCTTCACTTCCGACTTTATCAATATTGACTTGTCTTACTGCAAGGCCTATTGTTTTGTGATGTTTCATGGTCAACATTTTGCTAAGGTAGCCTTCTATATCGTAAATTTGTGTCATGAATTCAACAGAAACAAAAGTGCTCCCTTACAAGGTGAAAGACATAAGCTTAGCTGAATGGGGTAGAAAAGAAATTCGTTTGGCTGAGGCTGAAATGCCAGGTCTAATGGCAATAAGAAAAGAATATGGCCCATCTAAGCCACTTCAAGGCGCCAGAATCGCAGGGTGTTTACACATGACGATTCAGACCGCGGTATTGATTGAGACACTTACAGAATTAGGTGCGGAAGTTCAGTGGTCTTCATGTAACATCTTTTCCACTCAGGATCATGCAGCTGCAGCCATTGCTGTCACTGGAGTTCCAGTTTTCGCTTGGAAGGGATTGACAGAAGAGGAGTTCGATTGGTGTATTGACGCTACGTTAAGATTCGGTGAAGATCGCAAGCCTTTAAACCTGATCTTAGATGATGGAGGTGATCTGACGAATATGGTTCTAGATCAATATCCTGAAATGTCGGCTGGCATAAAAGGAATTTCAGAGGAAACAACGACGGGTGTTCTGCGTTTGTTTGATAGAGTTAAGAATGGCACGCTTACGATGCCTGCGATCAATATTAATGATTCAGTTACAAAATCTAAATTCGACAATAAGTATGGTTGTCGTGAGTCTCTGGTCGACGCGATAAGGAGAGCGACTGACGTGATGATGGCTGGGAAAATTGCTGTTGTGGCTGGTTTTGGCGATGTAGGAAAAGGTTCAGCAGAATCACTTAGAAATGCAGGTTGTCGCGTCATGGTCAGCGAAATTGATCCTATTTGTGCGCTTCAAGCTGCCATGGAAGGATATGAAGTGAAACCTATGCTAGACGCATGTTCAGAAGCTGATATCGTTGTTACCGCAACAGGCAATAAGGACATCATCACGTCAGCTCACTTTGAGAACATGAAGGATAAGGCGATCGTTTGTAACATTGGACATTTCGACAATGAAATAGATATGGACTGGCTGAATAAAACGCACGGGTCTTCTAAGGATGAAATCAAGCCTCAAGTCGATCAGTATACGCTGAATGGAAAAGATATTATTATTCTCGCCGAGGGCCGACTTGTAAACTTGGGATGTGCAACGGGTCATCCAAGTTTTGTGATGTCGAACTCATTCTCAAATCAGGTGCTGGCGCAATTGGAGCTATGGGAAAGGGCTGATAACTATGAAAATAAGGTTTACACGCTGCCTAAGAATCTAGATGAAAAAGTAGCAAGGCTTCATCTTGAAAAAGTCGGAGTTGTACTTGAGGTTTTGTCTCAAGAGCAGGCAGACTACATTGGAGTGCCAGTTGAAGGGCCTTATAAATCTGATGAGTACCGTTACTAATTAACCGCGACACTTAGTTATACACGTGGAGTATCGGTGGATTCCAATTCGTTCTGTATCGATGAAGTGAGAGTGTAGCTGGTCCTTGTATGACAGATCCGTCTAGGATGAGCCATTGCGATTCTGAACAATCATCAGCATCTGAGAGGGTGATTCCGTCAGATTCTACAGTGACTTTACAGTCTAACGCGACATCGTAGGTCGCGTGCCTATCTAAGACGACAAATTCATCCATTGTATAGCGATATACAATAAGTCCCTGTGAACCGCCCTGCAAAATTAAGTGTTCGCCTGGAAAATTAAGGGGATTGTATGCTGGGAGATTGAGGTTGATATCAAAATTCACAGGCACGTATGGGATGTTTTGGTTATTCTGATCACACGTAGATTGTATGAGAAGAAAAGCACCCACCACCACGATCACTGAAATTTTAAATTGTTTCATTGTTTCAATTCTTTTTTAACCCAAATGGATCTTTTGCTTTACCTGCCATAAACTGTTTGAGATAAGTAGGTTCATAGAGTGACAGATCCTCAAATTTATTTGCTTCAAACTTATCGGTGGCGATATTCACAGCTGCTTCAGAAGTAGGCCAATCTTCAATAAATATTCTGTTTTCTCCCTTCAGGATGTCCCGACATTTCAAAGCCCCATCACCTATAAAGCATATGTTTTCA
>Ga0315315_10004656_pt1 | contig 12655 bp, 15 predicted proteins | sample M140m3416metaG_FD_203699 | JGI IMG/M metagenome (GOLD analysis project Ga0315315, IMG submission 203699) | Ammonia-oxidizing marine archaeal communities from Monterey Bay, California, United States - M1 40m 3416 | ecosystem: Environmental > Aquatic > Marine > Intertidal zone | place: USA...
AAAGTGATATCAGACATTTATTATTTAGGTTTTTTTTTAATAGATTGAGTTTGAAGTCTTCTCCATTTTTCTAAATTCGATTTTACTTTTGTATCAAAGCTACCAATTATTGAGGCAGCAAGAATACCTGCATTAAAAGCACCATCGATTGCAAGACACCCTACAGGAACACCTTTAGGCATTTGTGCCATAGACAGCAAACTATCAAGGCCTTTTATTTTTTTAGTCTCCATAGGAACACCCAATACTGGTAAGGTAGTTAAAGAAGCAACCATACCTGCTAAATGTGCGGCTCCGCCTGCTGCTGCTACGATTACACCAAAACCATTTTTTTCTGCAGTTTCTGCAAACTGAAACATTCGCTTTGGAGTTCGGTGGGCACTAACTATTAAAGTTTGATGTTTTACTTTCAGTAATTTAAGGATTTTCTCGCAGTCTTTCATTACGGAATAATCGCTTTGAGAGCCCATGATGATGGCTACTTTGTTATTTTGTTTCTTAGTTTTCACAGATTAATTTAACAATTATAGCCCTAAAAACAATGGCCTAATGCTCATTAGGCCACTTAATATCTGTAGGGGAAAGATTTTAAGCTCTTGCTCTAAAAAGTAAAGCTTTTGGCGAGTTTTGAAGCTCGAATAAAGAAACTCTTTTTAATTTTCTACAAGTTGATTTGTTTTTACTTTTTTTAAATGCTTTTAATTTCATATTTCCTTTTAATTTATTTTAAGTAGTTTAAGTAATGCTAAAATTGCAAACTTGATTTGAATTTAGCGATAGAATTAGGCAAAGATTTGTCTGCTATTGGTCAAATTTATATTTTTTCTAATAAATCTTTCGTAAGTTTACTAATGGACCCATTACTGTCTATAACTGCTAATTCAACCTGTGCTGTAACTAATATTTCACTATTTTTAGAAACCTCTTGTAACAAGTTGAGTCTTACCGGTGATTTTTTTATAACTGTCGTTTTAACCTCCAAATTGTCCTCAAAATTTGCAGATTTTAAGTATTTAACATTGCATTCTCTTACTACAAAGACGGCATTAAATTGATCTCTTAACTGTTTATGGTTAAGTTTTAAATGATCATAAATCATCTCTGTTCTTGCACGTTCAATAAAATGTAAATACCTTGCATAATAAACGATGCCTCCAGCATCAGTATCTTCATAATAAACTTTTGTTTTATAAATATGGTCTGCCATATAATTTACAATAATCTTTAAAGCGTTCCATTTCAACAAAGATAAGATAAATTTCTTTTTTTTGACTAATTTATGCCAAGTAAAGTGCAGAATTTTTAATTAACTTTAAAATATGAAAACATTATCTATTATATCTTTTTTACTTTTACTAACAAACTGCGCTGGTGGAAACATGGCCAAAGTGAAAATTGGTAAACGATGTACATTAGCTGACGCTAGCCAATTACAAGAGTCGTCTTATGTTTGGGTAGTAAGCAAAGATGCTCAAAAAGATTTTGACAAAAGAATTAATAAGTCAAATTGTCTTGACAGCTAAATAGTTGTTTATATTAAAATAATTTATGATAAGAAGGGGTATGAATTTACCCCTTTTTATTGCTTGTGTCATAATCGTTTTAGCTCTAATTATTCTTCCTCTAATTGTTTCCTATAAAGCTGAAACAAAAGAAAAAAATAACAAAAATGAATGGGATAAGATAAATGAATATGGGAATAAACTTAACAACAAAACTAGAGAAAAATATTAATAGAAATAATGAAAAAATTATTATCATTTCTACTAATTATTCTTTTTTTTAATATAGAGCTTGTTGCAATGGAAAAACGACCTTATCATCACTTGCCTGATGGAACTTTTAGAAATCCAGAGGGATCGCCAGAAAGAGACCCTAATATAAAGTGGTCTTATAAGATCTTTAATGAAGAGAGAAAAAAAATAAAGATTGAAATTCCTGATGATCACGTTGTGCCTAAAACAAAAGTTATAGAAGATCTAAAAAACAATGAGGACAATGACTATATTTTTTGGGTTGGTCATGCTACTTTTTTAATTAAGTTAGGAAACACAACAATTATAACTGATCCTGTTTTTTCAAAGAATACTGGTCCATTAATCTTTGGTCCAAAAAGGTATATTCCACCAGCATTACATCTTAATGAAATTCCACCAGTTGATTTATTTCTTTTAACGCATAATCATTATGATCATCAAGATGCGTCTACCATAAGAAACTTTCCTCATAAAAAATCTAAAGTTATTGTTCCACTAAAACTTGGAAAATATTTTAAAAACTATAGGGATGTAAATGAGTTAGACTGGTATCAAGAAATTCAAGTCAACGAAGATATTAAAGTTACTCTATTGCCTGCTGTGCATTGGTCGCGTAGAGGAATTTGGGATATGAATAAAACATTGTGGGGGAATTTTTTAATCGAGCACAAAGGTAAGAAAATTTTATTTGCTTGTGATACTGGTTACGGTCCTATCTATAAAGAACTTGAAAAAAAATATGGACCAATGGATTTAACGTTTATAAACATTGGCGCCTATCAATTTTACCCAATTTTACCAGTAAAAGATAAATCTGTTTATCATACTAATCCAGAGGAAGCTTTGCAGATTGCTAGAGATTTAAAAAGTAAAAAAGTAATAGGCATGCATTGGGGAACTGTAGTTTTGTCACTTGAGCCTATAATGGAGCCTCGTCAAAGATTTAAAGCTGGAGCTGAAAAATATGGTTTTAGTAAAGATGACGCTATTATTTTTAAAATTGGTGAAGTTAAAAAGTTAAACCAAATAATTAACTAACTTTTCTTTTATTTCTCTCACTGTCTAATAACTTTGTTAAAGCATCAACCATTATATCAGAAGCTTTAAATATTTCATTTGGTTGAAATTCATGTGAGGTGTGATTTTCAGGATCGGTTTTGTCTTCAATTATAATCCCCTCATCTGGTGAATTATTTTTTATATAAATTAAAATCAACCAATCCGCTTCTATAGCATCATCCCATTTTATATAAATTTCTCCAGTTTCAAATCTTTTATCAACACATCTAATAATACTTAAATATTTTGGAATGTATTTTTTATTCAACTGAAAACATAAACTGTGAGCCGATCGGTAAAAACTTTCAAGAGCGTATTCTATCTTTTCTCTTTCTTCGTTATAAACTCTCTCTTTCTCTAATAATGTTGCTTTGTCGTCAGTTTCTTCTACTTTAATGCCTAAACTTGCAACCCTTTCTCTTATTGCTTCATTAATTTTTTGTTCTCTGATTAATTTGTATTTTTCTTTAATTTTATCGATACGTTGTTGTACTTCTTCGTAAGATTCCCTTTGTTGGCTTAAAACGTATTTTTCTAAATTTTTAATTTCTATTTCTTCTCTTTTTCTAAAAAGATCAATTTTTTTCTCTAATTTAATTTGTTCTAAAAATTGCCTCTGCTTCTCTGCTCGCTCTTTTCTAAGTTCAGCTTGCTCTGATTTTATAAATCTTTGCAAATCTAATTTTCTTTCTTTTTCTAATTTCTGCTCTTCTTTGAGTTCATTTCTTTTTGCTTCTAAAGCTAGTTTTTCTTGCTCTAATAACCTTTTCTTAGCATCTTTTTTTTCTTGCTCCATTAACTTTAATTTTATTTTTTTTTGTTTCTCTCTCTCTTCCAAGATGATTCTTTTTATTCCTGAAACTTTATTGGATATACCTATAAAAAAATTTTGTAAGGTTTGATCTAAATTTATATTAAATCTAAATATAGATTTAACTTTGTCATTTAATCTTAATAAACTTGATACTATGGCTCTAGTTTTTTGGGTATTTTTTCTTGGTGAATTTAACTTAAAATTTTTCTTAAATTTTATTTTTGGTTTACGTTTTATTCTTTTCTTTCTCCTCTTTAACTGTATTTTTGATTTTAATCTTTTTTGAGTTTTCTTTTTTTTTATTTTTTTTCTTTTACTTTTAATCTTTCTTAGTAAGGATTTTTTTGGCTTTTTTCTCTTAACCTTAATAGGTTTTTTTTTCTTCTTTTTCATATCGGCTATTAATTAAATAGCACTTTTTATGAATATATATAGTCCCTTGTGCAGTGTGCAGATTGAAAGTTCTTAACAATTTGTAATTGAAAAACGACTAGATCTCTATATCTGAAAGCTGCTGCACAACTAGCCATATAAAACTCCCACATTTTTACGAATTTCTCATCAAATAGATCTTTTACCTCTTTTTTCTTTTCTAAAAATCGCTCTAACCAACTTTCTAAAGTTTTGTCGTAATGTCTTATAAGCGTTTCTGTATCAGCAACAATTAATCCTGTCTTTTCTATTGGATTTATTATTTGGCTGAATGAAGGACATACTCCTCCAGGAAATATGTACTTATTAATAAATTTGTTTGGCGCTGAGGGTTTATCGACTACTCCTATTGTATGTAATAAAAATATCCCATCATCTTTAAGAAGGCCATTCATCGATTTAAAAAAGGTATGATAAAATTTTCTTCCAACATGTTCGAACATACCTACGGAAAAAATCCTATCATATTTTCCTTTTGCCTCTCTATAATCAATTAGTTCAAATTTTACTTGGTTATCTAAATTCAATTCTTTTGCTTTACGCTTACAATATTCAATTTGATTTTTACTTAAAGAAATTCCAGTAACCTCACATTTTTTTTGTTTTGCAATCTCAAAAGCCATTCCACCCCAGCCACAACCAACTTCTAATATTTTTTGTCCTTCTTTAATGTCTAGTTTCTTTACAATGTGGTCTATTTTATTTTGTTGAGCCTCTTCAATAGTTTTTGTATCATTTTTCCAGTATGCACATGAATATAATCTGTGAGTTTTATCTAAAAATATATCATATAATTTTTCACCTCTATCACCACCAATATCATAGTGATGTTCAACATTTTTTCGAGATTTGCCTGGTAAATTAAAATTTGTCAGTGTTCTCCATATCTCATAAATTTTTTTAGTAATTAGACTAGTTGTTGAGATTTCACTACGACCTAAATTTTTGACAAGATCCATCAAAAAATCTTTCATAGTAGCATTCTCTATTTCAATTTCATTTCTCATATAAGCCTCTGGAAATTCAAGCTCGGGGTCTAATAATATTTTCCATTCTAGATTATCTTTAAGAAGTTTTAAGGTAATTGGTCTATCTTTTCTTGGATTGCCACAAATATATTTTTGCCCTTTAGCATCAATTAAAATAATTCCTCCTTCTTTATAAATTTTTGTAAATATCCTTGCTAAAATCATAATTTATGCCGCTAAATTTTTTTCTGCTACAAATTGTAGTTTATTTAATTTATCAATTAGCTCCCTTTGTTTATCTTGAGATAGTAAAACTAATGGTGGTAAAATATTTTTAAAATTCTCGTTTTTAACTGCTAAAAAGCTATGCAGAGCGGAAATTAAATTATATTGATCAAATGTTTCTCTAACATTAATCAATTGTTCATTTTTGGTTTGCGAAACTTTATTTTCAAAATCATCAAAGACTTTTCTCGCTAAAGAATGAGTAACATTAGTTACAGCTGATATGCAGCCGGAGCAACCAAGCTCTAAACCTTTTAAAAGTTTTGCCTCTGAACCTGGAAACATTAAAAACTTTGGCAATTTTAATTTTTCAAATAAATTATAACTAGAATCTTTACAACCAATTATATTATCTGGAAAAGCATCAACAAGTTTAATTACTAATTCTACTGAAAATTTGTAGCCACTCAATTTTTCAAAATTATAAAGAATAATCTTAACCTTAGGTATTGCATTAATTAGTCTCGAATAGAAATCAAAAACCCCCTCGTCTGTATTTCCTTTATAATATGCTGGAGGCATAATTAAAAATTCTCTAAAATCGTATTCCATTGCGTACCTAATTAGGTCAATATTTTCATTTAAAGAATTGTTTCCAGTGCCTAAGAAAAATTGTTTTCTTAATTTGTGACTAGCGATTTTAGCTATAAGCTCTTTCTTCTCGTTCGTTGAAATTAATTGGCTCTGTCCTGTGGAACCAAAAAAGAAAACTCCATGCAATCCATTTTCTATAGCCTGGCTCGCGTGTTTTATGGTCGAATCAATATCTAAAGTTCTGTCAGCGTTAAGAATACTTAATCCTGCTGCGTACACACCTTTTTTAATCATAATCTTACCTAAATTATTTTATCTAAGTTATATTATAAGAATTAAAAATGAAAGTTTTAGTAATTCAACCAAAAATTGGAATGGGAGATATGGTTATTTATTTGCCATATATTCATGCCATTTCAAAAAAATATCAAAAATCTGTGTCAATTTTAGTGAAGGAAAATTCTCGTGCAAATCAACTATTAGCAGAAGATAAACATATTGGAGAGATTTTAACTTTGGATCGAACTAAAAATAATTCTGGAATTCACGATGGTCTTTTAGGTTTCTTAAGATTAGGCAGAGAACTAAAATTAAAAAAATTTGATAAAGTTTTTATATTTAGCAGCTCCTTAAGATATTTTTTAATTTCAAAAATAGCTTGTATAAAAAATATTTCTCAATATCCATTATTTAGGAAAAAAGATAATATTGTTACTTCTGCCAAAATCTTTACTGAAAGTGAATTAGGTGAAATAGTAACAACTGAGCCAAAACTTAGTATTAATGAAGATAAAATAAATAAGACTAAACAGAATTTTTCCAAAGAGTTTAAACACATATGTTTAGGTATATCAGCTAGTGGTCCTACTAAAAGATGGAACATCAAAAATTTTATAAAACTTTGTACCGATATAAATACAAAAATACCTTCAAAATTTTATTTGGCAGCAGGCAATGATGATAAAGACTTAATTAATCAATTTCTTAATTCTGGATTATCCAAAAACTGTATTTCTTTTAAAGATCTAAAAATAAGCGAAACATTACCAATTATTAAAAATTGTGATTTATACATTGGTAATGACACCGGTTGGCTGCATATATCTTCAGCTCTAAATATAAAATGTATAGCACTATTTATGGATAGTCCGGTACAAGCTTACGGAAAATACTCAAAAAATATTAATGTAATAGTTCCAGAAGGAGAAACAGAGAAAAGTACAACACATGATACTCTAGGTGCAGAAAAAATTTCTTTTGAGAAAGTTTTAAATAAATCGATTGAACTTTTAAATTAACTAAAGTCAGTTTTAATTATCTTATCTTTCGCTTCATTAACAAGTTGACTTAATCTCTCTGTTTTAACATCTCTATTCATATCAGGATGGATTTTTTTTTGTAATTGGTTGGCAGCTTTGAGAACTTCTTCTTTTGAGCAACCTCTCTTTAAACCAAGCAACTTGTAAGCTTCGTCATTAGTCACACTTGATGAGCCTTGGGTTTGACCAAATTGCCCTTGAGAAAATCTAGCAGAATTTTTTAAAAATTGAATTAATCTCCACAATTGAAACATTTGTAATGCTGTGAGACCTTTTATTTTTAATCCACTTAAAATTACAAAAAGGAAGGGAAGTGAAAAAATATATTTTCCACCAATAGCTAAAAGCGTGGCTAAGATTAATGAAAAATAAACTGCAATTTTTTTAATTGTAGTAGCTATCTTTTTTGAACTAGTTCTAGCAAACCAATTCAAAAATAAATAAACGATGACAAAGATGGTAATTCCTATTAGAAACAAATTCATATAATTTTCAAATATGAGTATACCAAAACTTAAAAAAATTAAGAGTGAGAAAAAGTATCACGACCTAACCTTATCTGATGAATATGCTTGGGTTGATCAGCCCAATATCCTTGAGGTGCTAAAAGATGCTAGCAAACTTGATTTAGAAGTTAAAGATTACATAAGTGCGAATAATAAAATTACAGAAGACTATTTTAAAGATATTAAAGATTTACAAAAAAGATTGTTCAAAGAGATAAAGTCTAAAATTAAACTAGATGACACCTCCTTAAAATTTAAAGATAAAAAATATTATTATTGGGCTAAGACTGAAGCAGGGGGAAATTATGGAAAAAGAATTAGACAATTAATTGATGTTTCTAAACCAGAGGAAATTTATTTTGATGGTGACCTTGAAAAGAAAAATTATGGATCTAAGTATTTTGGCGTGGGTTCAGTAAGCATCTCACATTGCGATAATTACATGGCCTATTCTTTAGACTTAAAAGGTTCTGAATACTATACGATTTATTTGCGAGATTTAAGAACTGGAAAAAACGAGAGTGATATTATTGAAAATACTAGCGGAGGAATAACGTGGTCTTTAGATAGCAAAAGTTTTTTTTATTCAAAGTTAGATAAATTCCATAGACCTAGACAAATTTTTAAACATGTTCTTGGTACGCAAATAAAAGAAGATAAACTTATATTTGAAGAAAAAGATGATACCTTTACTTGTGGGATAAGTCTTTCATCTGACGAAAAGTTTTTTATAATTTCCACTTCTGATCATATTACTACTGAAGAATATTACTTTTCGTCTAATATTGCTGATATAAAACCAACTTTATTTAGAAAGAGAAAAAAAGACGTCAGATATTCACTCGACTCTTGGAAAGGTTATTTTTATGTACATACAAATGAAGATGCTAGAGATTATAAAATACTGAGATGTAAAACCGACCAAATTGATAAACTTGAGACTTTTATACCTGCCAAAAAAGAAACAGTGATTGGAGGATTAGATTTTCTTGACGATTACATTTTACGAGCTGAAAAATCTGATGCTATTTCTAAATTATATGTGAGAAACATAAAAACTAATAAAGAAGAAGAAATAAAAATCTCCAACGAAGCGATTGGTGTTCCTGGGGCTTCTCTAATGCAAAAAGATACAAATACTACAAAAATTAGAGTCAGTTGGGAAAGTATGGCTACACCTGGTAAGATTTATGAATACGACATTGTTTCAAAAGAAAAAAAATTAGTAAAAGAAACTGAAATTCCTTCAGGTCATGATTCTAATAAATATGTTATTGAAAGAATTAAAGCGAAGTCTCATGACGGACGAATGATCCCTATCAGTTTAGTAAGATTAAAAAATGCAAAGCAGGATGGAAAGTCTAAGGTGCTACTTTATGCATATGGTGCCTACAAACATAGCGTCTCTCCCTCTTTTAGTGCTTCAAGATTTTGTCTCGTTGATAGAGGAATTACTTTTGCCATAGCGCATATAAGAGGTGGAGGAGATCTTGGCGATGTTTGGCATGAAGAGGGAAAAAAGAAATTAAAAAAAAATACTTTTTTAGACTACATCGCTTGTGCAAATCATTTAATAGAGCAACGCTATACGTATAGAGGTGGGCTTTGTTTTTATGGTGGTAGTGCTGGTGGACTCACAGGTGGTGCGGTAGCCAATATGGCGCCTGATTTATTTTTTTCAATGCTTCTTCTTGTGCCTTTCGTTGATACAATGACAACAATGTTGAATGATAAACTACCCTTAACACCAGCAGAATGGGAGCTCTGGGGAAATCCTATTAAGAGTAAAGAATATTTTGAATATATTCTTTCTTACGCTCCATATAATAACCTTAAAAAAAAAGATTACCCTTCAATGTTAATTACAACATCTTTATTCGATAACCGTGTTCTTTATTCTGAGCCAGTAAAATATATTGCAAAACTTAGAGATGTTAAAACTGATAATAATACTCAATTACTAAAGTGTAAAATGGAAGCTGCAGGTCATGGTGGTATGAGTGGAAGAGACAATGCAATCACAGAATTAGCTGAGGAGTATTCTTTTATTTTAAAGTCTGCAAAAATTTTTAACTAAAGACCTTGAAAAATTAATATCAATTACCATATCTAAATTATTGGTCGCCAACTGGGACCAACAATTAACCTTGCTAACAAAGGAGGATATATGACAAGTAAGGATCTATCGATCTTTAATTCACTTAGACCTTTTAGCATTGGATTTGATAATATGTTTGATCAATTCGATTCGATGCTAGGTAATGGCAGTCTTGCAGTGCAAAGCAATTATCCGCCATACAACATCCGAAAAGTAGGTAAAGATAAGTATGCTATTGAAGTAGCAGTTGCTGGCTTTAATAAAGACGATGTTGAAATTGAATATGAAGATAATCTTTTAACAGTGAAAACAAAAGAAGTTAAAAGATCAGAAGAAAAAGATGGTGATGAAGTTATTCATCGAGGAATCTCGCAAAGATCTTTTGCAAGATCATTTACTATTGCAGACGATGTAAAAGTAAATGGTGCTGAGTTAAAAGATGGCTTGCTAACTATTTCTTGTGAAAAAATCATACCTGAAATAAAGAAAAAAAGACTTATTGAAATTAAATAAGTTTACCTTACTTGCGGAGTTAGCTCTCCGCAGGTAATTTAAAAACAGTTTTTACTGCTAAAACCGACCACAATATTTTTTGGATTTACCTCAAATTTTCGCTCACACTTAATTTTATATTTTTTGGTAAAATAAACGTAATTCCTATTTCTGGTTTTTAAAAATTCAACTTTATCAGGTTGACCATAAAAACTTTTAAGATTCTCTTCAGATTTATTTAACCATTTGCTTAATTCTTTTTTTTCTAATTCTGTTGTTCTGTCTATTTTGTTTGTAACTGTTTCGCAGGATTCAAGTGTAATTAGTATAGCGAATGAATAGATATATAATTTTAGTTTTTTTAGCATTCTAAAATTCTACACCTAAAACTTATAAACAGAAATATTGAGCGTAGGTTGTAAAATTCTTAATTAGCCCAAATTAATCAGGATTTTAAAATAGATATAGAGTATTTAACAGCAACAGGAGGTTTTTAGATGTTAAATAAATATTTTGAGTATAGAAAACACAAAACTAATTTTAGAACTGAAGTAATCGCTGGTGTAACAACTTTCCTTACAATGGCATACATTATGTTCTTAAATCCTTTTATTCTCTCTGGTGAATTCGCTGGAACAGAAAAAGGTTTTTTTGATTTTGGAGCAGTATTCACTGCAACAATTTTAGCAACCGCCGTAGCTTGTTTTATAATGGCATTTCATGGAAAAACTTGGCCGGTAGGATTAGCACCAGGAATGGGTATTAACGCATTTGTAGCTTATGGTGTTGTCGCTGGACAAGGTTATACACCTCAAGCTGCATTAGGTGCAGTTCTTGTAGCTGGTGTAATCTTCTTAGCAATTTCATTAACGCCATTAAGAGCATGGTTAATTAATTCTATTCCAAAAAGTTTAAAACTTGGAATCGGAGCAGGGATTGGTTTGTTCTTAGCAATCATTGGTTTGGAGATAATGGGAGTAGTTGGTGATCACCCTGTAACATTAGTTACATTAGGTGACATTAAAAATCCTTTAGTGCTTCTAGCATGTGCAACTTTTGTCTTCATGATTGTCTTAGAAAAAATGAAAATCAGAGGTAATATCATTATTGGTATTTTGCTTTTCAGTATCATTGCGTGGGTATCTGGCTTAGCTAAATTTAATGGAGTTGTGGGATCAATTCCTCCAATGACATATCTATTTGAGTTTGATCTTAAAGCAGCATTCTCCGCAGGTATGGCTTCAATTATTTTTACTTTATTATTCATCGACTTTTTTGATACAGCTGGAACACTAACTTCAGTGGCTAATGTAGCAGGAAAAGTAGACAGAAAAGGAAAGGTTCAGGATATTGATAAAGCGATGTTAGCTGATAGTGTCGGGACTGTAGCTGGATCTATGATGGGTACAACGACTGTTACAAGTTATGTAGAGTCTGGTTCTGGTGTAAAAGCAGGTGGAAGAACTGGAATGACTTCTTTAGTCATTGGTGTTTTATTCTTAGCTTGTTTATTCTTTGCGCCTTTAGCAACAAGTTTGCCAAAAGAAATAGATGGAGCGGCTTTACTTTATGTTGCAATTTTATTCGTAAGAAATATTACCGATATAGATTGGAACGATATAGCTGAGTCTGGTCCAGCTGTGCTTGCTATGATAGTAATGCCCCTTACATATAGTATTAGTAATGGTATTGCTTTAGCATTCATTGCTTACGCACTAATAAGAATTTTTACTGGTAAGTTTGGTAAAACTTCGCCTGCAATTTGGGTAATTGCAGCAGCTAGTGTATTGAGTTTTTACGTAGCTTAAAAATTTTAGGGCCGGTTAAAGCTGGCCCTTTAACTTCCTTGATGTTTTTTAATTAAATCCTCTACTCTTACTTCCTCATAATGTTCAAAAGGTTGAACAATCCAAGGATTACTATTTAATTTCTGAGCACAATAATCAGGCTCAAATGTTGAGTCTTTCTTTTTCCAAAGAACAGCAGTCTTAATAGATTTTATTTTTCCTTGTAAGGGAGGGTATTTTTTAAGCCAATCAATACTTTTATTTAAGGTTACTCCTGTGTCAGATAAATCATCACACAATAGAATATTTCCTTTCATTTCTTGGACTGTCGAACTCATTTCTCTAGAGAAAACTAACTCACCTTGTTGATCTTCGGTTCCCTCTCCCGAATAAGATTCTACAGCTAAATAGGCACATTTAAGTTTAAATACCCTGCTTAGCACGTCTATTATAGGAGCTCCCCCTCTCATAATACCAATTAACATGTCAGGTTTAAATCCACTTTGATGGATTTGTATTGCAAGTTTTTCTACGATTAGATTATACTCTTTCCAATCAATGATAAGTTTATCTGCCATGAAAAAAATTAGTTTATTTTTAAGGA
>Ga0315315_10004657_pt1 | contig 12655 bp, 17 predicted proteins | sample M140m3416metaG_FD_203699 | JGI IMG/M metagenome (GOLD analysis project Ga0315315, IMG submission 203699) | Ammonia-oxidizing marine archaeal communities from Monterey Bay, California, United States - M1 40m 3416 | ecosystem: Environmental > Aquatic > Marine > Intertidal zone | place: USA...
TGTCAAACTTCAAGAAGCTTATAAACAAATAATTCATACTAAAAAATTTGATGATGGTGGAGGGATTTCTCATTTTGGTGCTATATGCCTAACTAGAAAGCCTGGTGACCCTGAGTCAGTTAAAGGTCATAAGGCTAGAGGTCTATATTGGACTAAACCAGATCAATCAGGAAAAGAATTTTCTAGAGATGTTATTATAGATGAATCAGAATACTCAGAATTTGTACCTGATTATGAGAACACTTATTTCAAAGAGGTATATGATGTTATATCATCTAAATATAAATTGGGCAGAGTGAGAATTTTGCTGAAAGAACCAAGATCAACATTAAGTTGGCACAGAGACCCAGAACCAAGATTACATATACCTATTATAACAAATCCAGGTTGTTTAATGGTTATCGACAATGTTGCAAAACACATGCCTGCTGATGGATCTGCTTGGGTCACAAATAATACAAAGTATCATAACGCATTTAATGGAGGTGAAGAAAATAGAGTTCATCTTGTTGCCTGTGTGTTAGATTATAAATTTAATTAAATTGAGTTTTTTATTTAAAAAAATCTGTATTGCCTCGGACCACGCAGGCTATACTTTGAAGGAAACAATTAAAGATCATCTTATAAACAAGCATGTTTCAATTTTTGATTTAGGTCCATACGAAAACAAATCGGTAGACTATCCAGACTTTGCTAAAAGACTAGCTAAGCGAGTCAAAGCAAAAAAGAGTGATATTGGAATCCTAGTGTGTGGTTCTGGTACAGGTATGGCTATAAGTGCCAATAAAATCAAAGATATAAGAGCGGCAGTTTGCTATAGTTTGAAGTCTACTAGATTGTCTAGACAGCACAATAATGCTAATATAATTGCATTAGGTGCAAGATTAACAAAAAAAAACCTATCATTAAAATTAGTTGAATTGTTTTTAAAAACTAAATTTGAAGGTGGTAGACATTTAAAAAGGATTAAAAAAATATAATGTCAGTAATTAAATTAGATAAATATTTAAATAGTTTTTTTAAATTAAATTTAAAGGATGCAGATAAAGAACTTTATGACTCAATAAGAGATGAGTTTACAAGACAACAAAATCATATTGAATTGATTGCATCTGAAAATATAGTATCTAAAGCTGTTTTAGAGGCACAAGGTTCAGTTTTGACAAATAAATATGCTGAAGGTTATCCTTCAAAAAGATATTATGGCGGTTGCGAGCATGTAGATGTTTCAGAAAATCTAGCGATCGAAAGAGCAAAAAAATTATTTGATTGTAAATTTGCAAACGTTCAACCTCACTCAGGTGCTCAGGCTAATGGCGCTGTATATTTGGCGCTTTTAAAACCAGGGGATACCACTTTAGCAATGAGTCTTAATTCTGGTGGTCACTTGACTCACGGAGCAAAGCCAGCTCAATCTGGTAAATGGTTTAATGCACTTCATTACGAAGTTGATAAGGAAACAGGCTTAATTGATTATAACGCCGTGGAAAAACTTGCTTTAGAAAATAAACCAAAACTTATAATCGCAGGAGGTAGTGCATATTCGAGAATAATTGATTTTAAAAGATTTAGAGAAATATGCGATAAGATAGGTGCATATCTTTTGGTTGATATGGCACATTTGTCTGGTTTAGTAGCCGGAGGAGCATATCCAAATCCAACTAAATACGCTGATGTTGTAACTTCTACAACACATAAAGTTTTAAGAGGTCCTAGAGGGGGGATCATTTTAACAAATAACGAGGAGTTAGCAAAAAAATTTAACAGTGCAATTTTTCCAGGCTTACAAGGAGGACCGCTTATGCATGTAATTGCAGCCAAAGCAGTTTGTTTCAAAGAGGCTTTATCAGATGAATTTAAAATATATACAAGAAATGTAATTAAAAATGCAAAAGTTTTATCAGAAAGATTATCCGAAAAAGGTTTTAAAATTTTTTCAGGTGGCACAGACACGCATTTAATGCTTCTTGATCTAAGATCATTTAAAGTTACTGGCAAAGACGCACAAGCTTCATTAGGAAGAGCCAATATAACTTGCAACAAAAATGGAATTCCATTTGATACAGAAAGCCCATTCATAACTTCCGGAATAAGATTGGGTACTCCCGCTTGTACTACGAGAGGTTTCAAAGAAGAAGAGTTTAAGTTGGTAGCAGATTTAATATATAAAGTAGTTAAAGGTTTAAGTGAGAACAAGAATGATAATTCTAAAATAGAAAACGAAGTTAAGAAAGAGATTATTGACCTTTGTTCTTCTTTTCCTATATATGGAAATTAATTAATTTATGCTTTGTCCTTTTTGTAGAGAAAAAGATACATCAGTAGTTGACTCAAGACCGACAGAAGACGGCACTGCTATCAGAAGAAGAAGATTATGTGGTTGTGATAGAAAAGAGAGGTTTACAACTTTTGAAAGAGTGCAATTTCAAGAATTAACTGTAATTAAAGGTAATGGAAAAAGAGAACCATTTGACAGGGATAAAATTTCAAAATCTATACGAATAGCTACAAGAAAAAGACCAATTGACTCTGAAACAATCGAAAAGTTTATTTCAAAAATAGTTAGAAATTTAGAAGGTCTTGGGGAAAGTGAAATTCCCACACCAACAATTGGAAAATTTATTATGGATGGTTTATCATCACTAGATAAAGTTGCTTATGTTCGTTTTGCTTCTGTTTACAAAAATTTCAAAGAAGCAAAAGATTTTGAACAATTCGTGGGCAATTTAGATGAAAATAAATCATAACTATTACATAGATTTAGCTTTTCAAATAGCAGAAAAAAATCTAGGTAAAACTAGTATAAACCCATCAGTAGGAACAGTTGTTGTTAAAAATAATACTGTTATATCATCTGCAGTAACTTCATATAATGGTCGACCGCACTCAGAATTTAATGCTCTAAAAAATTTAAAGGATTGTACTGGAGCATCATTGTATACAACTCTAGAGCCCTGTACTCATTACGGTGAAACTCCACCGTGCATAAATATAATATTTAAAAAAAATATTAAAAATGTTTTTTATGCATTTGAGGATCCGGATATTAGAACTTTTAAAAAAGCGAAAAAATTTCTTAAACAAAAAGGTATTAAAACAAAACTAATACATACAAAAAAATATAGCCATTTTTATGAAAGTTATTTTATTAATAAAAAATTATCTATTCCTTTTATTACTGGAAAAATTGCAATATCCAAAGATTATTTAACTATAAACAAAAAAAATAAATGGATAACAAATGAATTTTCAAGAAACGTGGTTCATTTATTTAGAAATAAACATGACTGTATTTTATCAACCTCAAAAACAATTAATCAAGATGACCCTCTATTAAATTGTAGAATAAATGGATTAGATAATAATAGGCCTGATTTATTCATTGTTGATTTAAAACTAAAATTAAAAAAAAAATTATCCTTAAATAATCATTTAAAAGCCAGAAAAATTTTTTTAATTACTAGTAAAAATAATTTAAATAAAGCCTCAGAGTATAAAAAATTGGGTTATAAAATTATATTCATTAATCAATTAAAAGATAAAAGTGATTTTAATTTACTATTTAAAAAAATTTATAAAATTGGATATTCTAGAATGTTAGTTGAAGTAGGTTTAACCTTTTTGAATAGTTTAATTCATAATAAAATGATTCACGACTTGTACATTTTTAGAAGCAATATAAGGCTGGGTAAAAATGGGAAAAATAATGATACATCAAAATATTTAAAAAAGATTAATCCAAAATTACTAACAATTAATTTAAATGGTGATAATCTTTTTAAAAAAGAGTTTTATTATGTTTAACGGGATAGTTTTTAATACAGGAAAAGTAAAAAATATTATAAGAAAAAGAAAAAGTATTTACGTTGAAATTGAAACTAATATTAATTTTAAAAAAAATGAATTAGGATCATCAATATGTTGTAACGGGGTTTGCTTGACTCTTGAAAAAATATTTAAAAATAAAATTTTTTTTTATATTTCAAATGAAACACTTAAAAGATCAAACTTTAAGCACTTAAAATTAAATCAAATAATAAATCTAGAAAAATCTTTATCATTTGGTAAAAGTATATCGGGTCACTTTATTCAAGGCCACGTTGACACTGTAGCAAAAATAAAAAAGATAGAGTTTATAGATAAAGCCTGGGTGATTAATTTAGAGATTTTGGACAAAAGATTAAATAAATTCCTTATAGAAAAAGCATCTATATCTATTAATGGTGTGTCTCTTACTATTGCAAAAGTTTATACGAATTCATTTAAAATTACTATTATCCCTCACACATTAAAACTAACTAATTTAAAGAATTTAAAAGTTAATAGTTTGGTAAACGTAGAATTAGATATATTTAGTAAATATATATATAAATATTCTAACTAAATGCCAAAAAATAAATTTTCAAAAATATCTTCTATTATTAAGGATGCTAAAAATGGCAAGATGTTTATTTTAGTTGATGATAAAAATAGAGAAAATGAGGGAGATCTAATTATACCTGGTTCTAAATGTAATTCCAAAAGTATAAATTTCATGGCTAAACATGGCAGAGGATTAATTTGCTTAGCGTTAACAAAAAAACAAGTTGATAATTTAAAATTACCTTTAATGTCATCAATTAATAAATCCAGGATGCAAACTGCTTTCACAATATCTATTGAGGCAAAAAAAGGAATTACTACCGGTATATCAGCACATGATCGAGCTAAGACAATTAAAACTGCAATCAACCCAAAAGTAAAAAAAAGTGAAATTGTATCTCCTGGTCATGTTTTTCCTCTTGTTGCTAGAAATGGTGGAGTCTTAGAGAGAGCAGGACATACAGAGGCATCAGTTGATATCTCAAAATTATCTAAATTAAATCCAAGTTCAGTAATCTGTGAAGTTATGAATGAGGATGGAAGGATGGCTAGATTAAATGATCTTTTTAAATTTTCAAAAAAGCATAAAATTAAATTAGCATCTATTGAAGATTTAATTTCATATCGATTTAAATTTGAAAAATTAGTTAATAGAATTACTTCTAAGTCTTTAAACATTAATAAGATTGGAAAGGTAAATATTTATGTTTATAAAAATAAACTAGAAAATAATATTAATTTTGCAATAGCAAAGGGCAAATTTAATCAAAAAAAATCAATACCAGTTAGAGTTCTCTCAAATAAAATTGGAACCAAGAACATTATAAATGATAATAATATTAAAAAATCTCTTATGGTTATGTCCAAATACAAGAATTTTTTATTACTAATTATAAATAATAATAATAACAATTCTAAACAAAATAGCATAAATACTCTTAGGTATTATGGTATTGGTGCGCAAATTATTAAAGACTTAAATATTAAAAATATGATATTAATTTCAAGAAGTAAGAAAAAAATTATCGGACTTGATGGTTTTGGTTTAAAAATTAAAAAACAGATCATAATAAAATGAAAAAAATTTTAATAGTTAATGCAAATTATTACAAAAATATTTCAAAAAAATTAGTATTAAGTTCAAAGAAAAAATTAGGAAATAGTGTTAAAGTACAGATTATAAATGTGCCCGGGATTTATGAAATTCCTATTGCAATAAGAAAAAATATAAAAAAGTTTGATGGATTCGTTGCTTTGGGTTGCGTGATTAAAGGGCAAACACCTCATTTTGATTTAATATGTTCTTCAACATTTAATTCAATTTTAAATATTTCAGTAGCTTTTAATAAACCAGTAGGTAATGGGATAATTACTGCTTATAATATGAGACAAGCTCTCCAAAGATCTAAAAGCACGATAAGCAATAAATCAAATAAAGGATTAGAAGCTGCTAATGCAGTTATGTCTATTTTACAAAATGGACCTAAAAAAATCTAAAAATTCTTCTCCTCGGATAAAAGTAATTCAAAAGCTCTATAATACTTTAATGAACCCAGATGCTTTAATTGAGTATCCTAAAAGTCAATATAAAAAATTTATTAAGGATGTAGTAACAGGGACGTTAGAGAGATCTGATTTAATTGAGGATCAGATAAAATCTTTCTTAGTTAATGATATAAACCTAGCTAAAACTGATAAATTATTAAAAATTATACTTTTTGCTGCTATTTTTGAGCTAATGTTTAAGCTCAATACTCCAAAAAAAGTAATAATCAAGGAATATCTATTAGCTTCTGAACATTTTTTAGAAAAAATCCAAATAGGTTATTTGAACGCTATACTAGATAAAATCTCCAAAGAATTAAGAAAAGATCACTAAAAGATGTTATTTTTATTGAAGTTTAGCTTGCGTTTTTAATATTAATTTGGCATTTATGCGCTTTAAATCATGACTAATTTTTTAGAATTACTTTACTTAATAGCCTTTATCGGAGTTTTAGCCGTGGCTTATAGTTATTTATTATCTGGACAAATAATCTCTTCAAGCGCTGGTAATTCAAGAATGCAAGAAATTGCTGAAGCAATCCAAATAGGTGCAAAAGCTTACCTAAATAGACAATATAAAACTATTGCCATCGTTGGAATTATTGTTCTAGCGATTGTGACTTATTTTTTTAGTTATCTAGTAGGAATAGGATATTTTATTGGAGCTTTCCTTTCAGGTGTTGCAGGATATGTAGGCATGTTGATTTCTGTTAAGGCTAATGTACGAACGGCTGAAGCAGCAAGACAAAGTCTTCAATCTGGTTTAACAATAGCTTTTAAATCAGGTGCAATTACAGGTTTGTTAGTAGCTGGTCTAGCTCTATTAGCAATTACTTTTTATTATATAATTTTGATTAATTTAAATGTTGATAATAGAGAAATCATTAACGCATTAGTAGCACTTGGATTTGGAGCATCTTTAATTTCTATTTTTGCGAGATTAGGTGGTGGAATTTTTACCAAAGGTGCTGATGTAGGTGCAGATTTAGTAGGAAAAGTTGAGGCAGGAATTCCAGAAGATGATCCAAGAAATCCTGCCGTAATAGCAGACAACGTAGGTGATAACGTAGGTGATTGTGCAGGCATGGCAGCAGATTTATTCGAAACTTACGCCGTTACTATTGTAGCCACAATGGTTTTGTCTTCAATTTTCTTTCCTACAGATTATAATTTGATGGTTTACCCTTTAGCTATAGGAGGCTCATGTATAATTACATCGATTATAGGTACATGGTTTGTAAAATTAGGAAAGAGCAAAAATATAATGGGAGCATTATATAAAGGTTTTATCGTTACAGCTGTAACATCCTTAATGATTTTGTACCCAGTTACTGACTCCATAATTGGACTTAATGAATCGTATTCAAATAGTGGAAAAACTTTTTATGGAATGGACTTATATATTTGTGGTGTGGTTGGTTTTGTAATCACAGGATTACTAATTTGGATTACAGAATATTATACCGGTACAAATTATAGACCTGTTAAATCAGTTGCTCATTCTTCAACTACAGGACATGGAACGAATGTTATTCAAGGTTTAGCTATCTCTATGGAAGCTACTGCTGTTCCTGCTCTAATTATTGTAGCTGGCATTTTATTTACAAATGAACTAGCCGGTTTATACGGTATCGCTATTGCAGTTACAGCTATGCTCGCTTTGACTGGAATGGTAGTCGCATTAGATGCTTATGGACCAGTTACTGATAACGCGGGTGGAATAGCAGAAATGTCTAAACTGCCAAAAAATGTTAGAAAAACAACTGATGCACTTGACGCAGTAGGCAATACAACAAAAGCGGTAACAAAAGGTTACGCGATCGGATCTGCCGGATTAGGCGCTTTAGTTTTATTTGCTGCTTACACAGAAGATATAAAATATTTTTCAACTGTTAAAGGATCAGCTTTAGAAGGAGTTATAGTGACTTTTGATTTATCAAATCCTTTTGTGGTAGCAGGCTTATTAATCGGTGGAATGTTGCCATATTTATTCGGATCTATGGGAATGCAAGCTGTTGGTAGAGCAGGAGGAGCAGTTGTTATTGAAGTTAGAAGACAGTTTAAAAAAATACCTGGAATCATGAAAGGTAAAAGAAAACCTGACTATGGAAGACTTGTTGATTTGTTAACAAAAGCTGCAATAAAAGAAATGATAATACCTTCACTATTACCAGTTTTATCACCAATAATTTTATATTTTATAATTTTACAAATTGGCGGATTGGAAGCTGCACTATCTTCTTTAGGTGCGATGTTACTGGGTGTTATTATAACTGGATTGTTTGTAGCCGTTTCAATGACCGCCGGTGGAGGTGCATGGGATAACGCAAAAAAATACATTGAGGATGGAAATTTCGGAGGAAAAGGTTCTGAAGCTCATAAATCAGCAGTTACTGGTGACACAGTTGGCGATCCTTATAAAGATACCGCTGGACCAGCTGTAAATCCTATGATCAAAATTACAAATATTGTAGCACTACTATTATTAGCAGTAATAGCGCATTAATTTTATTTATTACCATACATTTTTTGCTTAATGCTTTGTAAAAATCTTTGAACAAAGCTTCTTTGAGAAAGTTTATATTCAGTATTATCTTTAGAAAAATTGATTTTTTTTATTTTATCTTTATTAAATAATTCCTTTTTTTTTAAAATTCCATATTTATCAAATTCTAAAACTAAAACATTATTCTCTTTTAACTCGTGTCTACCCAGTTTATGGTATTTACCTTTTGTAAGAATTCTTTCTACATAAATCCAAGTTAGTTCATTTTTTTCCTCAATAATTTGAGGGTTGCCTATAATTTTAACAACATCGTTTTTATTAGATTGATTAATTGATAATTTGTTTGCTCTATTCTCTAAAAAAATTATACCATGTGATTTAAGCGGCTCTTGTAATTTACACCCAACTAAAATAAATAAAAGTATTAGAACATAAATTTTAAAATTGATATTATGAAAAATAATCATGTAAATAATTTGTACATTATATTACTTACGTTATCTAGGAACATTTTTTTCTATAAAAATATTAAATTACCAGATAATTTTGAGACTCGGATTTATTTAATGTTTATACATTTTTCAATTATATTGATTATTTTTAAAGAAAAAGGTCAAAAGTTTAGTCAAAAATCATATGATTTATTATTTCACAATATTGAAAATAATTTAAGAGAATTGGGTTTTGGAGATGTTGCTGTAAATAAAAAAATGAAGGATTTTAACAAAGTCTTATATGACATTTTATTAAAAATTAAAATTAACAAAGATAAAAATATATTTCAGCTTAATCAAAATTTAATACAAAAGTACTTTGATGCTTTTAAAGACAATAATTTCAACGAATTTAAGCAATTTGAGGATTATTTGAAAAGATTTTACGATTTTTGCTTTGAATTACCACTTGAAAACATGATAAGAGATGTAAACAAATTTAAATAATATTATGGCTGTACCAAAGAGAAAAACATCTGTATCAAAAAAAAGAATGAGAAGATCTCATCATAAATTATCATCAGTTAATGTTGTTGAAGATAAAAAAAGTGGTGAATATAAACTGTCTCACCACATTGACCTTAAATCAGGTTATTATAACGGTAAAAAAATTCTAGATATTTAATTTTAAAATTATGTCAAAAATAATATCTATTGCGGTTGATGCAATGGGAGGTGACAACTCACCCGATAAAATAATTAATGGTATTAAAATTTTTTTAGAAAAGAATAAATCTCAAAAAGATTTTATCCTTAATGTTTTTGGTAAAGCTGAGGAGATAAATATAAAGTTAAAAAAATATAATATTAATTCTAAATTTATCAAAGTGATAGATTCACAAAAAATCGTATCTGACGAGGACACACCAATGACAGCGGTTAAAAATTCAAAAAATACGAGTATGTGGAATTGCATTCAACATCAATTAGAGGGGAAATCTGATATTAGTTTATCAGCAGGAAATACGGGTGTTCTTTTAGTTATTTCTAGAATGATATTAAAAATGATGAATGATGTAAGTAAACCTGCATTAGCGGGCTTATGGCCGAGTGAAAAGGGAATGAATGTAGTACTAGATTTAGGAGCAAATATAGAATGTAGTGATCAAAATCTTGTTGATTTTTCAGAATTAGGTTCTGCTCTGTTTAAATCTCTTTTCCCGAAACAAAAACCAAAAGTTTCATTGCTGAATGTTGGGTCTGAAGAAATTAAGGGTACTGAAATGTTAAAAACCGCATCTAAAAGACTTAAGGAATTATCTAGTGAAGAAAATTTTATTTATAAAGGGTATATAGAGGGTAACAGCATAATGACAGGAGAATCAAATGTAATTGTTACTGATGGTTTTACAGGTAACATTGCTTTAAAAACTGCAGAAGGTACAGCTAAATTTATTACAGAAAGTTTAAAAAAATCACTAACAGAAAATATTTTATCAAAACTATCATTAGTTTTTTCTTATTTTTCACTTAAAAAATTTAAGGAAAAACTAGATCCGAGAAAATATAATGGTGCTATCTTTTTAGGGCTAAACGGACCTGTTGTAAAAAGCCATGGGGGAATAGACTCGATTGGCTTTTATCATTCTTTAAATTTATGCTATAAGATAGTTAAAGGCGATTTAATGAATGAAATAAGAAAAAATTTGAAACATTCAAAAGGTGTCTAAGAATAACTTAAAAAAAATTGATTTAGCTAAAAATTTAAGCTCTAAAACTGGTTTTTCAATAAATTTATCAAAAAAAATAATTGATGATTTAATCGAAATAATAATTATTAATATTAAATCCGGAAAATTAAATTTAAAAAATATTGGTGTAATTAAAACAATCAATAAAAAAGAAAGAATTGGAAGAAACCCGAAGACAAGGGAAGAATTTATAATTTCAGCAAGGAAAGTTATAAGTTTTAATGCCTCTAAATCATTTAATTTACTTTTAAATAAAATTTTATGACAAAATTAATAAATATTTCTGATCTATCTAAGATTTTAAATTTAGTGGATCCAAAAACTAAAAAACCACTTAATCATATATTAAGATACTGGGAGAAGGAGTTTAAGGAAATAAGGCCCAAAAAGATAAATAATAGAAGATATTACTCAGTACAGCAGGTAGAAACCATAAGATTTATAAAATTTTTACTTAAAAATAAAGGTTTAACAATTTTAGGTGCAAAAAATTTTATAAACTCAAGAATTAATAAACTTGACGATCCTAATACACTTAGTTTAAAAGCTGATTATTATAAAAATTTAATGAACACTAAAGGTAAATCTTTATTAGACAAAATAAAAAGAATTAAAAAATATGGCAAAAAAAACTCATCTTAAAGTGCGCATGGTTCCTGAAAGCAATCCTGATAGTAAATTTATTTACTACGCAAAAAAACCTACAAAGGGTGAAAAAGCAAAAGATAAACTAAAACTAAAAAAATATAATCCAAATACTCGTAAACATGAGTATTTTGTTGAAAAAAAACTCCCACCCCACAGTAAATAATTATTTTTTTTTAAAATTTCGAAATTCATAGTCGATGAAAGCATTTATCATCGAACTCCATATTTTGTAGGTAATCTTAGGATCTATTTTTAGTTTTTTTGACTTTTTAGATATATTATTCAAGACTACAGATATTCTCTTTTTATCAATTATATCTTTTTTAAATTTTTTATTTTTTATAACTATATCTACAAGTTTAGTTCTTTTTTTAATAATTTGAAGTAAACTATTATCTAACTTATCTAATTTCTTCCTTACGTTGATTATATTTTTGTTTATCATCGCGACAATAATAAAATTTAAGATTAATTATTTAAATGTATATTACAAAAGATGTGGGTAAACGAGAAAAAAATTAATAGATTATTCCTTTACTGGTTAGGGTGCTCATTATTTTTAGTTTATTTGGCAATTTTAATCGGAGGATTAACAAGATTAACTAATTCAGGTCTCTCAATTACTGAATGGCAATTATTAAAAGGAATATTACCCCCCTTGAACGATCAAACTTGGAAATTATATTATGATGAATATAAAAAAATACCTCAATATAAACTTTTAAATTTTGATATGAATTTAGCTGAATTTAAAATTATTTTTTATTGGGAATATGTTCATAGGATTATTGGAAGACTAATTGGCTTATTCTTTCTTGTCCCATTAATTATTTTTTATCTATCTCAAAAAATTAAAAAAGAATATTTGAATATGTGTTTTTTAATTTTTATCTTAATCATATTTCAGGGAATTATGGGATGGTATATGGTTAAAAGTGGATTGGTAAATGATATTACAGTAAGTCATTATCGACTATCAATCCATCTAACAACAGCAATAATTATAATATCAATAATTTTTTGGTTAATTAAAAATGTTTCATCAAATAATAATAAAGTTTTTTTTAAATATTCTAAAGATAATATTTTTTTTCAAATATTAATTATAATAATTTTTACTCAAATAATAATGGGTGCTTTTGTTTCAGGCTTGGATGCAGGCAATATTTATCAAACGTGGCCTTTTATGGGAGAAAATTATTTTCCTAATGATATAGATATAATAGATTATAAAAACTTTTTTGAATTCGACAATCATTCACTAGTTCAATTTTACCATCGAAATTTTGCTTATTTAATAATATTTTATGTTTTGTTATTAAGTTTTCATATATTTAAAAAAAAATCTTATCATTTATATAAAAGCTTAATAACTTTACTATTAATTGTATTCTTACAAGTATTATTAG
>Ga0315315_10004658_pt1 | contig 12655 bp, 8 predicted proteins | sample M140m3416metaG_FD_203699 | JGI IMG/M metagenome (GOLD analysis project Ga0315315, IMG submission 203699) | Ammonia-oxidizing marine archaeal communities from Monterey Bay, California, United States - M1 40m 3416 | ecosystem: Environmental > Aquatic > Marine > Intertidal zone | place: USA...
AAATCTATACAGTTGCTAACGGTGCTTGCCCAAGTGATACTGAAAGTAGTTGCCCTGAAGGAATATATGATCAAACCGATTATTGTTCACAATTCAATGATGGCCTGCCACAATCCCCTTCGGAATGTTTAGAAAGTGAATACTGTAATTGGATACCTTCTCTAGTAGAAGGCATGACCGAAGGAGCGGTCCAGACGCTCACCGCCGACAACATCGCCGTGCTGTCGGCGGCCTCCAATAGCAACCTGACGGATGATCTCGTAGTTGACAACTCCACACCGATTGCGCCTGAATTCATACCCCTCTCAGGGAGGGAACCCATATCTGTGCCGGCGGTTGAAGACTCCGGAGGCGGTCCCTGGCCCGAAGAAACGGTTCCGGAGCCACGGGAATACGAATCTCTTGTAAGTACACAAAGCTTTTCTCCAATTATGAGATTAACAAGTGATAGATGTAAACGGTTAATAGAATGTGACTTTACAAATGAATATGAAAGTGAACTACCTGGTGTTGTCAATGATAGAACTTGTACTCCATTAACTATTTGTAATACAGAAGAATTCGAAACTACTATACCAACACCTACAAGTGACCGTATATGTACGGCTTTAACTGTATGTGATAATGAATTACAGTATGAATCAAATGAATTCAGAAACAAATATACAGATCGTATATGTGATCTTCTAACTGTCTGTGATTATGATAATGAATATGAAAGTATACCAAATACAGAAACTAGTGACCGTACTTGTACTCCATTAACCATTTGTGATGAAACTACAGAATATGAAAGTACACCTGAAACAGAAACAAGTGATAGAATATGTAGTCAATTAACCATTTGCGATGAAACAGAATATGAAACTACACCAAAAACATATACAAGTGATAGAGACTGTGAACCTCTAACTATTTGTGATTATGATAATGAATATGAAAGCACGTCGAATACAGATACAAGTGATAGAATATGTAGTCCATTAACCATTTGTGATGAAACAGAATATGAAAGTACACCTAAAACAGATACTACAGATAGAATATGTAGTCCCTTAACTGAATGTAGTATATTAGAATATATAACTACTCCTGCGACAGAAACAACTGACCTTATTTGTGGTCCTTTAACAATATGCAATGATAATGAATATGAAATAAATCCAGATAGAGATGAATTCACTGATAGAGAATGTTCAGTAGTTACAAATTGTACTGAAAATCAATATGAGTTTACTTCAGAAACAAGTAGCGAAGATAAGGTTTGTTTACCATTGACAGAATGTACTGAAACACAATATGAAACAGTCGCTCCAACACTAATTTCTGATAGAGTATGTTCTGAAATGTTATGTAATATAACTGAAAATGATATTGGATATGTACCTACAGATCCAAATATTGAAATATTTGAATTACAAACCAAAGGTGAAAGTATTGCTTGTGCGCCCGGTTTTAATGGAATAGCTAATGCTGAACCGTGTATTTCAGAAGAAGGTAACTACATACCCGGATGTTGTAATTATTCAGGGTGTAATACGGGAAGTAGATGCGAAATAAATGAATATGTTCTAAATAATGAATGTATACCTTGTCCACAAGGGTATACAAATGAAGGTGGTAATAATCCTGCATTATCAGATACTTCGTGTGAACCATTGATATGTACACGCCCAAGTGATACCCGGGGTTATAATATTGTTGATAATCAATTAGACATTTCTATTGGAGCATTTGATGTAGATGTATCATGTAAAAAAGGATACACTATATTTGATAAAGCAGACGCTATACCTTGTACTGAAAGTGGCCCATATGAATTAAGAGGTTGTGTCCCTATCCCTAGAGAAATGACAATAGTATTGAATGGATCTATAGAAGAAATACAAGGTACGCATTCATTAAATAACTTCAAAAATCTATTCATAGAGAACATAACTAGTATACTAGAATTTAATACATCAGATGAATATAGTGAAGATGATATAAAGATTATAAAAATAACTGAAGGATCAATCAAAGTAATATTCTCAATTAGTTCATATCTATCAGATGATGAAATAATGAGTAAAATAAGTAATAGTGAATCTATTGCTGGTTATTCAATTATCTCAAATGAGTTAACAAACTCTGAGAAGGATAAAGAAAGAATCAAACTAATCGGTATTTCTATATTAGTAATTAGTTTGATAGGAGGATTTATTTTATACAAAGTATTAAAAAAATAAATGAAAATGGATGAAGATATAAAACAAAGAATTAAAGTTACCGGTATATTTTTTCTCCAAGCATATAAAATTATAACTGGAACAATGCTAACATTATTCATACCACAGAATTGTGGTGATAAAATGTGTTCACTCAATGATAATTACAATAATTCAGAAGTTTATCATAAAACCGCTTTTTATTGGAATTCATTTTCAGCTTTTCTATTTTTTTGTTCTTATCTAATTGAGTTATACAGAGAAGAATGGTGTGTAAAATATTTAGATATTGATAATGATATTCCCGATAACTCATTAAAACATATAATCGTACAGGAAGAAACCCTCGATAAAAAAATGGATCGTTTAAATAAATACTACTATAACTTATTATGTATTAACTCGGGTGTTTACTTTATTAATATACTAATGACAATTAAGATGATCAATGATAGTTATTATAATAATTCAACATTATCATGTTTTGCTAGTTTTGTTCTACTTGTCCTAATGAAACTATATAACTCCTTAACAGTCGCACACCAATCTGTGAAGAATGATAAGATGATGAGCGCATATATGTCAGAATTTGTATCTTATAATGTATTAGACAAAGACTATGTATTAGACAAATATAACGGTACAAAAAATAATAGACTTGAAATAATTGAAATTAATGAAGAAGGAATCAAAGAAAAAGAAGATAATGAGTCAACATTAAAACCAGAGGATATTAAGTTAAATGAAGAAATAATCCCAATTAATAAATAATTATTCATCCATAACTTCTAATAAATTTTGAAATAAATTAAATAAATTCAAGAACATATTCACCATATTATCTAAATACATTGGATCACCTGAAGAAATACAATCTTTCCCCCTCTTAATAATAAAGTTTGTATCATAGATAATTAATCCTGAAAATATAAATACAGAAATATGGCTTAACAAGGATTGATACTTACCTTTAAGGAAAAATACATCAATAATATGTAAAATCAATACTAAGATTAATCCTAGGATTAATACAAATTCCATTGATGGCTTAATATATTTTGAAAAATTAATCGCAATTAGACCACATATTAAAATAATAATCATCATTTTTTGAAATACATTTTCTATTAACTCTCTATCATATTTATCATAACGAATAATTAGAGAAAATAATACCAAAACAATTAACCAAATAACATGTTGAAGTATACTATTATTCACATTATTAATCGAATATAATAAAACTATTATACCTAATGAAACACCTACTTTTTGAAGTAATCCTAATGTAACATCATTATCATTAACATATTTTAAACTCGTAAAATAAATTGATAAACTTGTTAATAAGTATAAGAAATGATTAATTAAATAACGATCGCAAGTAAACTTACCATTTTTAACTGATGATAGATAAGTAATTAATATTAAAACTGGTGATAATATTTCAGGTTTAATTAATGTATCCATTTATATTCTATAAAATAAATAAATTTGAAAATTAGTAAAATAAATAGAAATAAAGTAATGAACCTATTCTTCCTAGACTTCGAAACTACAGGACTAAACCCATATCTAAATGATATTATTGAAATAGCTATTAAAAAGTTTAATGACGATACATATTTTCAAACACTTGTTCAACCTCGAAAACTCCCCCCTGGAATTGTAAAATATATTCCACCACACATAACTAATATTACAAACATAACTGATCAAATGATAGTAGATAATTCAATTAAAAAAAGTAGGGCAGTTTATGAAATGTTTCAATATATTGAAACAAACTCTGATAATAATGGACCAATTTATATTATCTCACATAATGGAACTGTATTTGATTTTATAATCTTTAGAAAGATAATGTCAGAATATTTTGAAAAAAGTAAGAATACAAGGTTTAAAAAATCTATCATGAATAGAATTAAATATATTGATACATTACTACTCGCTCGTTTATTTATTACGGATAAAGAAAGGATCAATCAAAAAAATTTATGTAAGAAATATAATATTATTAATGAAGCTGAACATAGAGCTTTAGGAGATATTAACGCATTAGAAAAAATATATATTCAATTATGCAAAGATTATTCTATTCTACTTAATAAAGAAGAAGGATATATTCTAAATAATCCAGATATAATAATTAATCATTCATACTTACATTAAGGACTGCGATCCTTAACTCTACCCTTAATACTCATAGTATCAAGGTCGTGTAATAATTTAGTCCAAGTTTGTTGTATATTCATCTTTTTACCATTACCTGTATCTCCACTATAGAACCAAGATAACTCAACTAATTGTTCTTTGACTATATTATAATTTTTTTTATTACAAACTCTTTGTAAAAAATCGGCCATTTCTTCATTATTTGATAGACCTTGGATTTTTTCAAATCCATATTCAGTAACGGAAACAAGTTGAGAGGCAACCTTACCAGCATTTTTTACCTTACATAAGATTTCTCTTCCATAATTACGGACTCGTGGAGATAAAAGGGGTAATATATAACCGACAAAAATTAAATAAAACCCATTATTAGTTAGATCATTACAATCAATATCTAAATCATTTGTCCAAGAACCTGAAGAATCTGTTAAGTTTTCCATTTATTTATTTTTTTTATTTAACCCTTAAATATTACAAGGTAATATCTTTAAGAAAATATATATTATATACTTATACTATGGAACTATTAGAAGCACAAGAAGAAAAGTTAATAAATTCCCTCATGACAACTTTTATTGCTCAAATGGATTCTGCTTTAAGAATATCAAAAATAATATCAGAACACTCCGAGGAAGATGAGCTATCTGTTGATTCTATAATTTTAGGACTAGTTTATCGTTTAATGGTACCAATGAAAAATAATGAAATTAAAGAATCAATGGATTTTGCTACGGAATTAGTAAATGGTACAAGTAGCGATGAAGATGAAGATGAAGATGAAGATGAAGAAGGAAGCCCCACACAAGAGGATATCACATTTAATAGAAAAGTAAAAACAAATAATTGTAATTGTGATATATGTTCTAAAGCAAGGGTGTGTCTAATTAATTATGATACATTTGAAATTACCGACCCATTGGCTGAAAAATTTAAAAACGCAATACAAAAAACCTGCGATAACCATAAGATTTTTATTTAATTTAATTTTGATTTACAATTTTAAATTTGATTTACAATTTAATAATAATATAAAATATCAATGGAAGGTAAACAAGAATGTTCAGCTTGTAAGAAAACATTACCAATTACTAGTTTTTCATTAAAGAAAGGTAAAGAATATTATAAAACTTGCGACAATTGCCGTAATAAAGTTAGAAATAAAAAAGATACAGAACCTTTGAATAAAGAAAATAAAGATAGAGGAGTAAAAGATAATGATAAAGATATTAACGATGAAAAGAAAAAAACACGTAATTATCAACCTCCACCAAGGGTCTGTTATCAGATATTAAAGGAACAAAATTATGAATGTCGTGGACCAGGGAAAAATGATTGTAAGTCATATCAATGTCCATTAAAAATAGCGAATATAAAATTCTCAGACAATAAATCCCCTGACCCTGAAATAGACCATATATTACCTGTATCTGAAGGTGGTAATAATTTCTTAGAAAATTTCCAAGCACTATGTGGATGTTGTCATAATAAAAAAACGACATTGGAAGGATTAATTAAGAGTAATGGTGGACTTAAAGATAAACTAGTACTAGAACTCTATAACTATTTATCACGACCTAAGTATTATGAAGTATCATCTGATTCTGATGATGAGCCGTACGTATCATCTGATTCTGATTCTGATGATGAATATATTAACTTTAAAACCAGAAGTGAATTAAGAAAATTAAAAAAAAGATAATCTATTGATTTGTTAATTCATATGCCTTTTGAACATATGCATTGGCAAGAACCTCTAAAGCCGGAAATTTAATATTCGGAAAGTTTATATAAAGTCCTGCAATATCAGATTCAATCTCATTTACAAAATAATTTGAAGATTTATGTTGTCCATTTTTTTTACAACAAGCAAAATCAATGCGAATTAAAACAGGTTTCGTTTTTCTACGATTAAATGGAATTAGTGGTAAAACATCGAAAATTTTTTTTCCAATTTTTTCACATTGATTAAGTACATCCTGTTTTATTTCTTCTTTAACTTCATAATCCTCACCTGGTTCAGTTGCCCCAGGCGTATTTACTGCATATGATAATTCACCATTAATCCAAAATGTTTTTATTTCTCCATATTTTGAGAAACCATCAATCTTTTCTTGAACTAAATATTCCTCATAAAATTGATTTTCTTCTTCAAAATACGATGTCAAGATACTTGAATCATCGAGACATTCAGCTGTATCGAATATACCAAGTCCATATGCAATTGTTCCCCCAATCGGTTTTATAATAAAGTTTTTCCATCTTCTTTCTTTAATTTTTTTTAGAAGGTTTTTAGTAGTTACATTATTTTTAACAAATATTGTTGGTGAGATTGGTATCTTATTTTTCTCTAGTAATTGAAGGTAGCTTTTCTTACTCCATAAGAAAGATAAAAATGGATATGAAGGGAATACCTTATTTGATGTTTGACGATATATCTTATCTAATTTTTCAAGCCCCTTTTGTCCCGCAAATTTCTTTATATAAGGATCATTATTAATCTGGTTAATAACATCATAACCAATCACTAAATTAATATCATTCTTTTTTAAACGTTGATTTGTTATTTCTTTTGGAAGTATAATATCTACTGTTATACCAACAAACTTTTCTTTAATAATATATGCTAATGCAATATCAGTATGTACATTCCCATTAACATGAAATTTCTTAGGAACTAATTTATTAATATCTTTATTTAATGATATTTCATCATCTTTACCTGTGATTATACCAATTCTCATTATATATTTAACAAATATAAAAAAGAATATTTAAAACTATATTATTAGATAGTAATAAATGGGAAGAAATCAAAATAAAAAAGAGCCGAATTTTTTAGAATTAAATGATGAATATCATATATTATATTATAGTTTAATTAAAGAATCAAAATTCTGGAATAATAGCGGACAATATTGGTTAGGACATGAATTAAAAAAAAAAGCTTTAAACATACTCAATGGAAATATTGACGGTATAAATATTCCCGTTCCGAGTGAAAGACTTTTCTACGATAAAATTAGAGGTACAATCGGTGATCAATAATACGAATACCTTAATTTACTTCTTACAAATAATATCAAGATAATAATAACTAATATAGACAGTACTCTCAATACTTTTTTATTAAATATTTTTTGAATTATTGACTTTGATTTTTTAGTTATCTCAATATATAATGTTTGATTTATATCATTTAATCTTAACCTTCCATTTTTTAATCTTTTATTTAGATCATTTATTGTAAAAGGGGCCTCTTTATCGGGTAATATCTTAAAATAATATTCATACTTTTTACGCCCACTTGCCATATTATTAAATGGTTCTTCTATATTATCTGTTGATAAATTAATTATATCCTCATTTTTAAGGAAACATGATACCCTATTTGGATTAATTCCCAACTCATTAGAAAAAGATGAACATAATAAATCCTCATTAATTGGTTCGGTTGATTTTATTGTGAAACTTCCGCGAATGACTTTTCCCTCGTCCGATTTTACTACACAACACTTTAACCACTTCTGATCATCTTTCAATCCAGTGATTTCTATATTTTTAGGATCATTAGTATTAGTCATTATAAAGTCGTACTTATCCCTAAACTTATCTAATTTATCTGGAGTATCGTTATAACAATCTATATTATCTATTCCATCATCGTCCTGACAATATACACGTACTTCATCACAACATTCATTTACTGTATTTCCAACAATATTGTTTGATCCTTTTTTAAGAGATTTACCCTTCCCACAGACGAAATCTGGTTCATTTGTATTTCTACTACAGAAACCACTACGGTCTAAACAACAAGAATTTGGAGTATTTCCTTGAGTATCTTTTCTTACTAATTCTTTATTAAAAGGAGTACAGTCAAAATCCTTACCATATGTATTACCATAACAATAACCCATTCGATCACCTTTACTTGTTGTTACTCTAGCAGTCCTTATTGTAGATAAATCTGATAAATATCTTCCGACCTTTATTTTAGTATTACTTTCTTTTTTCTCTTTTAACCTCGTCTCTATCTTTTTAGTATTAAATAAATTACTAAGTACAATTGAGAAATTAACAATAATACTACCGGATTCAAGACTATCAATTACAATATCCTCTGGATCAATATCACCAACCTCTTCTGCCATTTTAACCTTAAATTCTTGAATAAACAGTTCCTTTTCGCCAGTACCTGCTTCAAGTTCACTAACATCTCCGCCAAAGCTTAAGCTACTCTTTACCTTAAAAACACATTTATGTAAATTACATTCTTGACTTTCTATTAACTTATCATCACAAACTCTCCCATCACCCTGTGATGAAGTTTCAATATCACGCGTCCTTATTTGAATACCTCCGTCACAATCAACGCTACAGTTACCCCAACCACTCCATCCACCCATATCACAATCAATATCATTTAATCCAAAATCACAATCTTGAAGATTACATTCGCGGGTTTCAGTTAAATAAGCACTACAACTACCTCCAGCAGATGCTGGTGTATCAATATTACGGACTCTTTTTTGTTCTCCTCCACCACATACTTTAGTACACTTACCCCAATCACTCCATTCTCCCATAATACAATCTATCCCAGGGTCTAATTCATCAGTAACAGTGGTAATATCTACACCACAAGTTTGTGTATTGCATTCACGGGTCTCAGATGTTATAGTATTACAAGGTACCCCATTACCAGAAGAGGGTGTTATAATATTTTTTCTACGTTTTTGGATTCCACCTCCACAAGATACACTACAAGATTCCCATTCACTCCAATCGTCCATAACACAATTAATATCATCTATATCATCTGCACAAACCATTGTGTTACAAGGGCGTATTTCTAGCATGTTAATATCACATACATTTCCAGTACCAACAGATGGTATTTCAACATTACGTACCCTCTCTTGAACACCCCCATTACAACTTTTACTACAAATACTCCAATCACTCCAATCACTTAATACACAATCAACAGGATCTAAATCATCTGAATTAGAGAAACTATTAGAAATTGCAACAGCCGAAATACTTGCAGTATTTGCTGCTTCTTCGGCAACAGACATATTTGAAAGGGCCTGAGAGGCATTATTATTTGCTATTTGCGATGAAGAAATCGCATCAGATGCATCTAAGTTTTTAATATTCAATAATTCTTCTTTATCCCTTAATATATCTTTTTTATTATTTAGAATATTCGTTGAATTAATAACATTAGTTTGAACAAGACTAAATTCATTTTCTGTTACTTCTAGATATTCTTCTGCTTCGGATACTTGAGATTCATCACCATTATCCCGTATATTTATTAAATCATTATTTGCTTCAACTAACCTTTGATTTACTGTTTCTAATTCATTATTATATTCTTGAAGTATTAACTCAGCATCACTTACATCATTTTGACTATTAATAACTTCTCCTTGAGCAATAATAGATTCTTCAGTCTTACGATCAGCTATTTCTTTTGCAGTAGCTGCAAATGCCGCTGCAGAAGCCTGTGCTTGCCTTGCAATGGCCAAAGCTTCAAGTGATGAAGCAAGGATTGCTGAAGAAGCTGCTATCCTTGATGAATTATCCATAATACAACAAGCACCCTTACTTCGCCCATTTGGATTACCAGGTCTACGTTTATATCCATCGTCACACTGATTCCCGGATTCAGCAAACCACGAACTACAACTTGTATTCTCACTTTCACTACGAACAATCTCCTTAATACTACAATAGGTATTATTACCTGAACTATCGTCTCCAGCAGATTTTTCCATTCCAGCAAGGCACGATATACATTTATTATTCTTAACATGTTGATTTTCATTACATAAAACCGCCGTACACTGAGTATCCCCTCCAATTATATCATCACCTGAATCATTAGTTGTACCTGGAGGACAACTTACACAATTATGATTAGAAACATATTGATCCTTTCCACATAAAGGATTAACATCATCTTCTCTAGTATTTAATAATCCATTTACATTAGAACCAGCAACTTGTATTGTACTAAGATCTGAAAAAGGTCTACTAATAGAATCTATTGATAATGATTCTCCAGATAATGGTTTAACTGTAAATGTAACAATTACACTTCCAGTGTTAATATCATCAATGATAATTTGTGAAGGAAGAACATCTAATATTCCGGATATATCTTCTTTAAAATCACTCTCGAAGTTTTCCCGTTCAATAGATCCAAGTGGTATTGTATCGATATCAAGGTCTAAAACAATATCAGAAGTTACGCCTATATTTCCCCCACTTGTTATGAAATTACACATAGTATTTTCACCAGAAGCATCATCCCCTTCGCGATTACTCATACCAGTAGGACATATTAAACATCTATTATCTTTAACATAGTAATTTTCTCGACAATAGATGGCAGTACATTGTGTATCTTCTCCTTGTGGGTTATCCCCTGATGCATTTGCTGTACCATTTGGACATGGTGTACAAGTATGATTAGAGACATATTGATTAATGGTACAAACAACAGTGTCATCTTCTTCATCATCATCACCAACTTCGCGACATTCACCTTCACCAACCGCACAATCAGCTGTTTCGTTATTCACATTGGGACATGGGTCTCCTCCATCACTTGCTTCGGTTGTGATCGTGTAAGTCTTTGTACAATCTACAGTACAAGTACTCCATTCGCCAATACAATCTCCAGACGAACCGGGCGGAGGCGGTGGAGCTTCTATTACTCTACATTCTGTATCATTACCAGAAGCATCATCGCCAGCAGGGTTCACCATATCTGTTGGACAAATAATGCATTTGTTATCCTTAACATAGTAATTCTCTTGACAATAAATAGCAGTACATTGTGTATCTTCCCCAAGTGGGTTATCCCCTGCTTCATTTGTTGTACCGGCTGGACACGAAATACAAGTATGGTCAGAAACTTGTTCATTAATGGTACAAACAACAGTGTCATCTTCTTCACCTTCATCACCACTTCTTGTTTGTGTTTCATCTTCGGGTTGGGGTACAGAGCCGTCAATACTAGTTTCAATAGTATTAACGGTTTCAATGGCGTTGTCTAATTCGGCCTGAATAGTTCCGCGGTTTTCTGGTTCACTCTCCATTCGTCTTTCTAATTCACGAACAGTTTGAATATTATCAACATAAGTTAAAAACGTCACTATTTTTGATTTTAATAAATTAGCTTCTTCCAGTGTTTTAATAGCGGAACTTTTATTATCTTCAGCTTGAATAAGTCTATTATTAATATTATCATCTTCTTCTTCCGTAGTATCTGGATCTCTAGATATAATATCATATAATGTTTCTACCGCTGTTAGCGATTCAGTAGCAGTACCCACAGCATCCGTAGCCGCCGATACAAGACCAATTGCCCTTGAAATAGCACTCGTACCAACAGTACTCGCCAGCCCGAGCGCCGCCGCTTCCGCTAATCTGTGAGCTACAATAGCGGCATCCAGGGTACCCTGATCCTCTTCGCTAGCATTTTCGTAAGCATTTCTCTCTTGATCAATCATTTCACGCGCAATAATAATCTTCCATATTTCTTCTTGAATAGCATTCCCTTCTCCTGCGATAGATTCTTGAATAACGGTATTTGTAGATTGTATCGCTTCGGTTTGAGTTTGTATTGCTCCCTTGAATTCTTCTTGTAATGTTTGATTTCTTGGATCATTACTCAGACTTGCTTGTAGACCCGCGACAGTAACAGATAGTTCTTGATCTTGTGGTCTAATAAGCGGACATTCACCTTCACCGGCTACACAATCAGCTGTTTCATTTTCATTGGGACATTCTCCTCCATATCTTGCAGGCTCCAACACTCTGAAACGCTTTGTACAATCTACAGTACAAGTACTCCATTCGCCTCTGCACGGCACTTGGTGGCCCAGCCGCTGCCACCATTCGTCGTCGTGGGGGGGAGGCGAGGAGGACGGGTCGATGGAGGGCTGCCGACTACATTCTGTATCATTACCAGAAGCATCATCGCCACCAGGGTTCACCATATCTGTTGGACAAACAATACATTGATTATCCTTAACATAGTAGTTCTCTTGACAATAGATAGTAGTACATTGTGTATCTTCCACAAGTGGATTATCCCCGGCTTCATTTGTTGTACCGGCTGGACAGGGTGTACAAGTATGGTCAGAAACATGTTCATTAATGGTACAAACAACAGTGTCATCTTCTTCATCATCACCACCACCTTCTGGACATTCACCTTCACCAACCGCACAATCAACTATTTCGTTATCCACATT
>Ga0315315_10004661_pt1 | contig 12648 bp, 11 predicted proteins | sample M140m3416metaG_FD_203699 | JGI IMG/M metagenome (GOLD analysis project Ga0315315, IMG submission 203699) | Ammonia-oxidizing marine archaeal communities from Monterey Bay, California, United States - M1 40m 3416 | ecosystem: Environmental > Aquatic > Marine > Intertidal zone | place: USA...
TAACTAAATTTTCACGCTGCGTCTTTTCGCCAATATGGCAAGCTTGAGCCATAACTGAATATCCTTTTTGACTCAATTCTTTAGCAGCTTTGTCGACTGCATCTTGTGAACGACTACTCAATACTACGTGAGCTCCGTATTCAGCAAATGCAGTTGCTATTGCAAGTCCAATGCCTCTACTAGATCCGCTAATTATGGCAACTTTATCAGTTAAATCAAATAAATTTTTAGTTTTTTTCATCTTAATTGGGCATTGCTCCTCCATTGGCATGTAGAGTATGCCCACTAATAAACCCAGCTTCTTTTGAAGCTAAAAATAGATAAGCGTGAGCCATGTCTTCTGGCGTTCCAATTCGTCCAACTGGAATTTGAGCAATTCCAGCTTTAATAATTTCTTCGGGCATAGAGTCTGTCATTTCAGATTTGATAAAGCCAGGAGCTACCGCATTAACTGTAATATTATACTTCCCAACTTCCCTGCATAATGAATGCGTAAAGCCAACAATTGCTGCTTTGCTCGCTGAATAATTAGTTTGACCAAATGCTCCCTGAAAAGCATTAATCGAAGAAGCTGAAATAATTCGTCCGTAATTAGCTGACTTCATATGAGGTAGAATTGCCTTTGAAGTTACAAAAAGAGAATCTACATTAACCGAATGCACCATATCCCATTCCTCACGAGTCATTTTTAAAAAAGAACGATCCCTAATTATTCCTGCGTTATTTATTAGAACATCTATCTTTCCATGATTTTTAATGATATTAGCTACGGCGTTATCGACAGACTCTTGATTAGTGACGTCAACCTTTTGAAAAAATATACTTCCTCCATCTGCTTTAATATCATTAGCTGTTTTTTGCCCATCCTCGAGAACATCCCAAAGAGCAACTGTTGCACCCTCATTGCAAAATATTTTACAAATACCTTCTCCAATTCCACGGGCACCACCAGTTATAATTACAATTTGTCCATCTAATTTTTTCATTATTTGTAAAATTTATATTTTAAAAGTTGATCAGATTTGTTACTTCCAAGCCAAAGCTCCCCATTCAGTTTTTTTTGCTGAAGTAAGTAAATAGGCTTTTCCTGATTCATCCTGTAGGTTATTAAGTATTTTTATATTTTCATCTATGCCTATAACAAGACCATATGGTTTATTTGCTTTTGCTTGTCTAGTTGAGAATGGTAATTTCCATATTTATTTTCTTAGCCATGGCCTTAAAAAAGCTTCTCCATAATTTCGCTTCTTGGAGATTGAAATGCAATCCAATAACTATATTTATCGTTATATATTATATTATCAAAATAATCTGATAATGATTTAATTATAATCTCAATACTCCATTTTTTATCATCTCTATGCCAAAACTTTTTTAATGTTATCACATGGTTTTTCTAAAAATAATAAAAATGATTCATGCGGTCTCTAAAAAAATTAAAAAGGAATTCTCAAAAATTATTTTCAAGTTTAGTGGTAAAACTAAAAACATTGAAAATTTGATCAAATTAAGAATTACTATCGATCAACTATGGTTGCGTTGTAAAGATTATGATTTTGATCTAGAAAGACGCATAGAAATGTGCCAATATGATATAAAAACTAGTGGAGAATTAGCCCTAAAGTATTCAAATATTATAATCCTGCAATTCATTTGCTAGGCTATAGATTTCATGAATTAAATGTGATTTCCTGTTCGACTTTAGTGGTCAATGGAACAAAAGATCCTTTAATAAATATAGAACATGCAAAAAAATATATTAACTTACTTCCTCAAACAAAGAAATTATTTGTCGAAGGTATAGATCATGATCTTCCAAGCAAATTCTTGGACCATGTAATAAAAACAATATTAGACCGCCTTTTTTCAAATAAACAATAACTTAACAAAAACATGAAAACAAAGAAAATAATCAAATCATTATCGTTTATATCTTTATTATTGATATCAAACCTGATTTATTCACAAACGACAATTTCTGGATCAGTTGTTGATTCAGAAACAGGCGAGGCAATACCTGGAGCCAACATAATAGTAATTGGATCTAGAACTGGAGCTGCAACAGATTTTGATGGGAACTTTACATTATCATCATCAACAGATCTCCCTTTTAGCATAGAGATTACTTCTGTTGGATTTAATTCAAATATTATTGAAGTCACCAGCGCTGATCAAGAAATTTCAGTTTCTCTTCAAGCAGGTCAAAGTTTAGATGAAATTGTTATCTCAGCTTCGAGAAGACCACAAAAAATATTAGAGTCTCCTCAGTCTGTTTCAATTATTTCGGCAAAAGATCTTGAAAGCTCCTCAAATGTAACAGACCCAATTAGATCACTTGTAAATATTCCTGGTGTTCAGTTGCAACAGCAATCCGCAAATGTTATAAATATTGAAATGAGAGCTGGATCAGGGGTTTTTGGAACTTCTACTTTCCCTATGCTAGATTATAGAAACTTATTTAATCCTACTTCAAGTTCTTTTCTTAGTTATCAAAGTGGTTTATCCAATATTGATATCGCAAGAATAGAGGTGGTAAGAGGCGCGAATTCAGCATTATATGGACCTGGGGTTTCTTCAGGAATTGTTCATTTTTTAACAAAAAATCCTATTGATTATCCAGGGACAACTGTTGAACTTATCGCAGGAGAACTTGCTACAACAGGTGCAGCTATTAGACATGCTTGGGCTAATGATAAGAAAACTTTTGGATACAAGATAAATGCAAAATATCTTAAGGGGAATGATTTTAATTTCGATCCTGACGACCCAAGAGATCAAGCTAATATTGCAAGTTTTGCTGATGAAATTAGAAGACCGGTAATTACAAATGGAGTTGCTGACGCAACAAAACAAGGCGATCTACTTCTTTCATATAACGATTTATACCCTGACGGAAAAGGATTAAAAACAAATTATAGAAATTCAACTGTTAATGCACATTTAGAATATAGACCTACAGATAAAACAAATATGTTTTTATCAGGGGGGCTTAATAATGGTGATGGATTCTTTGCTAATTCGCAGGGTTATGGTAGAACAGACGGTAATGAATATTGGACTCAGTTTAGACTCCAAACAGGGGGCCTTTTTGCTCAGATTTATTACGTAGATAACGATGGAGGTGGTGATGATAATCCAACATTTTTATACGGTACTGGTTTAAATCAAATAGCAAAAAGAAATCTTTTAGAATCTCAGATCCAATATAATTTTCAAATCCCTTCATTCTTGAATTCAGATTTCACAATAGGATGGGATAATAGAATTAATAAACAAGATTCCGAAAATACTATTTGGGGAAGAAATGAACTTAATGATGATTACAATATTTCAGGAGTTTATTTACAAGGAACCTTAGAGTTAGGGAAAAAATTAGATCTGACCTTTGCAGGAAGATACGACAGCTATGGCTTCCTAGAGGACACTTCTTTTGCTCCTAGAGTTGCTTTGGTTTATAAAGCATCTCCGAAACACACCTTTAGAGCTTCATATAACCAAGCTGCATTTATTCCATCAGCTTTAGAGATGTTTATTGATTTCCCCGTAAATTCTCCAGCCCCAGGAATATTTGACATATGGCTTTCAGGTCAGGCAACTAATCAAGATTTCACTACCGGGGTGATTGATATGTCTGTTGCAGGATGGCCAGATCTTCCCGAAGGTACACCTGGTATCCCTAATGCTTATTTTTACGGCGCTTTAGTCGGAGCAGGATTTTTACAACCTACTCTAGAAGGTGCAGCAGCAGGTATAGCAGCAGTAAATCCAGCTGCTGTTCCTCTATTGCCTATTTTTAATAATTTCTTTAGTACATATACAGGACCATCTGGACTTACTGGAACATTGTCTCCTTATGATATTTTTACACAACAGCCGATGACTAGTTATGAATCCACCGGAAAAGGCGAAATTGGTACTTTAAATAGTTTTGAATTTGGATATCAAGGAATTTGGGGAGATAAATGGGCTGTCTCGTATGACTTTTATACTTATGCAAGAACAGGATTTACAAGGTTTACAGCGATAGGTCCAACTTATGGTTTTTCAAATAGTGATTCTATGCCAAATGATTTAGCTGCAGGTGTAGTAGCGGATATAATTGCAGACCCAACTATTAATGCTACTGTTTTAGGAGCAATATCTCAGCAATATGCTGCCCAAGGAATTCCTTTAACTGGAATTCCTGGAGTAGCTCCATCTGCAGCAGCACAAGCTGCAGGTACGGTTGCAGCAATTGCAGGAGGGTACGGATTGGGCTTTGTTACTGCTGGCCAGGGGTTAAATGGTTCGGCATTATCTCAATTGTATCCGATAATAGGTGCTGTTGAATCAACCCAAGCACCCAACGACTCGATGGTTCATTCTGCATCTGGATATAGAAGATTTGGAGATGCAACAAGAAGTCATTACGGAATGGATTTATCTTTAGAGTATTTTATTAATGACAAATGGACTTGGTATGGAAACTCGTCGTGGTTAAGTCAAACAGACTGGGCTGTAGGTGATGATGATTTACCATTTACATCTTATTTAAATGCTCCAAAATTTAAATTTAGAACAGGATTTGTTTATGCTCCCGATAAAGGTTTTAGAGGAAGAATTTCTTTTCAACATGATGATGCATTTACAGTTGAACAAGGTCTTTTCATAAATGGTATTGCTGATGAAAAGAACCTATTTGATATGAGTGTAGGTTACAAGTTTAATGAAAACTTTGCATTGGATTTAAGCGGAAACAATATTTTCGATCAAAAATATAGAGCAATGCCAGGGCTTCCTGTTATAGGAAGACGAGTGCTAGCTAAAGCTACTATAAACTTTTAAATTTTAATGTTTATTTATTTAAAGGGTAATCAAAATGATGATTACCCTTTTTTTTTATAAAAATATTGAATCTATTCTCATTGAATTAAAAACAAAATGTAAAATTAATTACTAACTATGTGGGCTATTGTATATTACAAAAGAGATAAGTAAATCTAATTGGGATTAATTTGAGTAATAGCGTTTTTAGAAGATTAGGATAGTTATTATAGTTCGTGTATTTTAGAGTTTATACAATTTAAAATTGAAAAATATATTTTACTTTTTTATGAAGTATCTTCTCAGATACTATAATCAAGTTTTTTTTAGAGAAATTAAAGTATATGGATATGAAAATATTCCACCTGATGGTGGGGTATTATTTTCACCTAACCATCAAGGTGCTTTTTTAGATCCTTTATTAGTAGGATCCATGACTCCAAGGAAAATTACATCTTTAACTAGAAGTGACGTTTTTGGGGGACCTCTGCAGTGGTTTTTAGATGCTTTTCAAATGTTACCAGTTTATCGTATTCGCAATGGATATGGTAATCTTAAAAAAAACGATGCAATTTTTGAGAAATGTTACAAAATACTAGGTGAAGGAAGATTTTTATTGATGTTCTCTGAGGGTGGACATCATAATGAGTATTTTCTTCAACGCCTTTCGAAAGGGAGCAGTCGTTTAGCTTACAATGCTCAACTCGAAAATCCAGGTAAAAAAATATACCTGCAGCCCATGGGTTTAAATTATGGCCACCATCAACAAGTTCGATGTGATCTCCACATTGTTTATGGTAAACCAATTGAGGTAGGTAAAGAAATTGATTCAAAATTAAGCGAGGCAGAAAATATAAATAAGATCCGAGAAGAACTTCAAGAAAGAATGCGAGATTGTCTTTGGCTTCCAGATAAGACAGAAAACTATCAAACTCAAAAAGAGCGAATAAATCGATTAACAACTCAACTTGAATTTCAAAAGTTAAGAGAGTTACTTGATTCTAATTTTGAGAGTCTTCCAACTAGAAGAAAACTATCTTCCACTAGGAGTACTTTTGTATTTTTACTTACTATTCCAAATCTAATTCCTATATGGATTACTAGAAAAATAATTGGAAAATTTAAAGATGTTGTTTTTATAAGCTCTATGAAATACGCAATGGGCGTATTTTTCTTTCCTGTTTGGTGGTTATTGAGTTCAATTCCAATTGCTTATAGTCTTGGAAACCGAGTGATGACAACTTATCTTTTGATTTGCATATCTAGTATTTTTATAAGACAAAGGATTTTACTATCATAAAATAATATTTAATAGTTTTTACTTATTGATGTCTTATTTATTCTTATAAACCTATTCAAAATGGTTAAATTTATTTATTATTATAGTTTATAACTATTATTTTATATTTTATAATAATTTTATATTATATATTGTAAATTATACAAAGATTCTTAACTTTGAATAATGCTTGATGTTATTATTATTGGCGCAGGTCCAATCGGGCTTGCTTGCGGAATTGAAGCGCATAAAAAAGGGTTAGACTATATTATATTTGATAAAGGCTGTTTAGTGAACTCTCTTTATAACTATCCTTTAAACATGACATTCTTTTCAACCTCAGATAAACTAGAGATTGGTGAAGTGCCTTTTATATCTCATAACTCTAAACCAACAAGAGCTGAAGCACTTGAATACTATCGAAGAGTTGCCTCTCACTGGGATCTAAACCTTAATCTGTATGAATCTATAGATAAGATAGAAAAGACAGAAAACCACTTTAATGTTACCACATCAAAAGCAAGCTTTAATTCAAAGACGATTGTGGTTGCAACTGGATTTTACGATAAACCATTTATGCTTAATGTCACTGGTGAAGATTTGCCTAAGGTTAAGCATTATTACACTGAACCTCATCCGTATTTTGGAATGGACATCGTTGTTATTGGTGCAGCAAATTCTGCTGTAGATGTAGCTTTAGAAACTTATCGAAAGGGTGCAAAAAGTGTAACTATGATTATTCGTGAAGAAGAAATAGGTTCTAATGTGAAATATTGGGCACGCCCTGATATTTTAAATCGGATAAAAGAGGGAAGCATTAAAGCTTATTTTGAGGCCTCAATCACCAAAATTGAAGAAGATGTTGTCTTTTTTGAAGATAAAATTGGTAAGCATATAATATCTAATGACTTTGTATTGGCCATGACAGGCTATGAACCAAACTTTGAGATGCTGGAAGAGTTAGGTGTTGCCTTTAATAATGACGCTTTTAAAACACCTGTTTTCAATGATCAAACCATGGAATCCAATGCAGAAGGAGTTTACCTAGCTGGGGTTGTGTGTGGAGGCTATAAAACTAATAAATGGTTTATAGAAAATTCTCGAGAGCACGCTTTGACTGTGATTAAATCTATTAAGGCCAAGAAAAATTTAAAGTGAATTGATTATTATATAATGATAAAATCAATTTTTCTATATTCGAAGTAATGTTATTATCTCTTTTAAGCATTTTCATTGCTATACTTTGGATTGTAGTCGGGACATCAAAAGTAAAACTTCATCCTTTTTTAGTATTATTTAGTGCAGCTTTATTATTAGCTTTTCTCCTTGGTCTTTCTCCGACTGAAACTTTAAGACTTATCCAAAAAGGACTTGGAAATATTATTCAAAATATTGGTCTATTAATTCTATTTGGAACAATAATTGGAGTGGCATTAGAGCAATCAAAAGGTACTTTATCTATTGCTCAAGGAGTTTTAAAATACCTTCATCGATTGCCATTACCATATGCTGTTAGTTGTATAGGATATCTTGTGTCAATTCCTGTTTTTTGCGATGCGGCATTTGTTATACTTTCACATTTAAATAAAACCTTATCCGAAAAAACAAAGACGCCACTAGTTGGACTTACTGTCGCCTTATCTACTGGATTATTTGCACCTCATGTTTTGGTTCCTCCAACACCTGGACCATTAGCGGCAGCCTCAAACCTTGGGTTAGAAAATATATTACTTTTAATATGTTTAGGAGGTGTTGTTGCTTTTATACTTATTCTTGTTGGTGGTGCCTACGGGAACTATCTCATCAAAAAAAACAAGCACACCTTTGAAGAAGAACCAAAACAAAGTGAAAAAATAATAGATGCCTCTATCCCAAGTTTCTCTTCGGCCATTCAGCCCATTTTAGTCCCTATTATTCTAATGGGCCTTGGTGCATTGATAAGTTTGTTGCCTGCTGAATTTGCTTTAAAAGAGTTTTTAAGCCTAATAACCCATCCCACTTTTGCTTTAGGGATTGGAATGATTTTTGCTTTTAAGTTGGCGTCAAATCAACCAATAAATTTTATAAATTCTTCACTAAAAAAAGGTTTTATTCAAGCGGCTCCTATCTTAATGATAACAGGAATGGGAGGCTCATTAGGCAGTATCATTCAAACAATACCACTTCAAGATTTTGCAAAAGATATTTCATCTTATGAAGCGCTTGGATTATTAATTCCTTTCGGAATTGCTGCCTTGTTAAAAACAGCACAAGGATCTTCAACAGTTGCTATTATAACAACATCATCAATTATGTTTCCTTTACTGCCATTACTAAATCTAGATAGTGACCTAGGTAAAGTCTGGGTTATAATGGCGCTTGGAGTAGGATCAATGACAGTTTCTCATGCAAACGACTCGTATTTCTGGATTGTTTCTCAAATGAGCGGAATGGATGTTAAAACAGCATACAGAACACACACAATAGGAACATTACTTCAAGGTGTGATTGGGTTTTTTATAGTATTGGTATGCTACTCTTTATGGAGACTCTTTTAATATGAAGAGTATATCAACTCAAGCTTTACTTTTTTATCATTTAGAGTTGAGGCTGGATGTGATCCAATTAGAACAGTCCCTAATGGATTTAATGTTGCTGCCATAGGATAATTTAGAGATTCTAAATCCATTGATTTTCGAGCTTTTACAGCTATTGGATTTCCTATATCAGCAGTAATGACTAGTCCAAGATCATAATTTAAAGAATCATTTCTAATAACATTTGAAATGTGATTTGTCAAATTAAACTTATAGCGATAAGGGTCATTGTTTTCATCTAATTCTAAAATTCCTCCAAAATTTTGTTTATTAGAATTAGCTCCAAAGCTAGACACAGATGCATCGATACTGTAATCAATTAATGGGGCGCCAGAATCATAATTAAATAAATACAAGCGTTTCGCAGTTAGTGTTTCTAAAGAAGTTATTTCTGGGTCAATATAGAATATAAGATTTGCCTCATTGATCAAAAAAGTTTCAGCCCTAATATCTTCCAGAAGTGGATTAGAGTCAGGATTTTCGTTTGCAAATAGTCTAATTTTTCCGTGTAGTCGACTACCCTGAACAAAAAGCTTATCTGTAGGCAAATTGTTTTTTGATGACTCAATACGTTGTTCAATAGCTGTTTCAAAAGCTGAGTTTTTCAAAGTATTAATTTGGTTCCCACCAAGACTTAAAGAGAGTTCTCGTTCTACCTTATCTATAACATCATCTGTTAGATCGTCGGTAGTTCCTTGATTGTTGTAATCATCAAATTCATATAAAATTTTAATTTCTGCACCTTGAATGTCAAGAAGCATGTACAAGTCATCTGAAAAATTATCAGCTCTAATTACTAGGCCTCGCATCACCTGATTGAAAGCTTCATTTCCTGAAAGAGCATCAGCACCTTCTAAGTCAATAAGTCTTTTTTGAAAGAAGCTTGGATCCAAAGGAATAGTGAGTCGCGGAGACAATCTTGTTTCAACTTGTGTAGTCTCATCTACATCTGTAGTTTCGGGATCATCTTCAGTAAAATTAAAACGGATTTCATCAAAGTTGAGAGAAATTGTTTCGTTAAAAAGAGTTGATCCAATATACCCTTCATCAAAATAATCACGATTAGAATAGTAAATTTGGGCTGACTCAAAGTTCGTTGAAGGATCAAGATTCCCTAAGAAATAGGTTAGTTCATAGACTTGAAGATCAAAATTAGCATTTCGGTTTCCATAGATAGAATCAATTTGATATTCACGATTTTGAGCCTGATAGGTTCCATTATCGTTATCGTCGTGATCTAGTATTCCATCACCATCACTATCTGAACTTAACGGATTTAATCCTGACTGAAACTCTACAATATCTGTTAGCTCGTCTTCATCTGAATTACTATCTGGGTCATTGGGATCAGCATCAAGAGAATCAATTACCCCATCATTATCTGAATCATTTGTATTTGAGAAAAAAGGTATTTCTAAACTAACCTGTTTGACTGTTTCGTTTTCTTGAATAAGGTTTATATCTGTTTGATCTTCTTGATCTTCAAAACTCTGCCTGAAATTTCCAAAAACGAGATCGGATCCAATATTTAGTTGAGTAACAATACTTGCCTCTGATTTACCAAAAACAGGATGAGTTATTAGACCTAATTGTGCAAGAGGCTGTCTATTATTAGATTGAACCTCTTCTGTGCTTTCTTGAAAAGTAAAAGCTGGGACAGATCTTGAATCTGTTTCTAAAGTAAGATCTGATAATACAGTTTCTCCAATAGGATAATAGTCTTGATTACAAGAAATTAAAAGAAATAAAACAGAAATCTTTACAAAAAAATAAGATAAAAGCCGTTTCAAAAGTTTAACTATTAAAATTTATTATAAAATTCAATATATGTTTCCTCGTCCTTGGATTGCGAAAAGTCTAAATGTGGTTTTTTAATGTCTTTTATATTTTTAATCACAGAATCCGGGAGATTTTCTGAGGCCATAATAATGCCATCAGAATGGGTAGCAGCAATTTTAGAAAGGGCTTCAAAATTGGCTTGCTTAAGGTCTTCAAGGTGTTGTTTTTCAATTTTATCAAAAACAACTTTTTCATAAAATTTATTTGAAATAGTTCCCTCGAAGTTAGGCTCATAAATGGAACTTATAATTTTACTTTCTGAAAACAATGGCTCGTCTGAGAAGTATGATTTTAAATACAACGGAAATAAGGCTGTAAACCATCCGTGAAGATGAATTATATCTGGAGACCAATTAAGTTTTTTGACGGTTTCGATAACTCCTTTAGTAAAAAAAATCATCCGTTCGTCATTATCCTTAAAAATCTTGCCCTTTTCGTCGTGGAGAGCTGATCTTCGTTTGAAGTACTCTTCATTGTCAATGAAGTATACTTGCATTCGTTCTTTTGGAATAGAAGCTACTTTAATAATCAACGGCATGTCCATGTCGTTTATAACTAAGTTCATCCCCGATAGACGAATTACTTCATGCAATTGATGTCTCCTTTCATTAATTAATCCATAACGAGGCATAAAGATCCGAGTTTGACCACCATGCTCATTTATTGCCTTTGGTATTTGAAATGAATTTATCGCTTGTTCCGTTTGAGGCAGATAAGGGACAACCTCCGAGGAAATAATTAATATTTTTTTGTCTTTCATAAACTAATTTTCCATTGGAAAAAGTCTTGCAAAAGTACAAAATTAATAGACATATACTTAAAAACTAACTACTTTAGCTGAGTTAATGATATCCTAAATGTTGACATTTAAAGCCTCTGGAGAAATTCGAGCATACTTTAAATCAAAATCTGAAAGAATTGGTCTTGTGCCAACAATGGGTGCTTTGCATTATGGACATCTTTCCTTAGTTAGAAAAGCATGTGCAGAAAATGATTATGTGGTGGTCAGTGTTTATATAAATCCAACACAATTTAACCATCAGATTGATTTTGAAAGTTACCCTTCTAATCTTAGTAGTGATATGGCTTTACTTAATCCTTTTTCTGATAAAATTATTTTTTATACCCCCGATCATAAAGACTTGTATCCTGGAGAAATTCAAAGTAATTCATATGATTTTGGGTCAATAACAGCTCATATGGAGGGTTTATTTCGCCCAAGTCATTTTAATGGAGTAGCTACTGTCATAGAGGCTCTTTTTAGAAATATTCAACCTCAAAAAGCTTATTTTGGAGAAAAAGATTTTCAACAGTTACAAATGATCAGAAATCTTAGTGTTAAAAAACAAATGGCTGTTTCAATAGTTGGCTGTCCGACTATTAGAGAAAAAGATGGACTTGCAATGAGCTCAAGGAATCTACTACTTAGTTTAGAGCAACGAAAAGCTGCTCCAATAATTTATGCCACACTCCAAGATTTGAATAAAAATTATCTCAAATCTGATGTGTCTTTGATGAGTCGATATTTTAAGGAAAAAGTTGAAAAATCTTGTCTAAAAGTAGAGTACTTTTTTGTTGCTTCAATTGATGACTTGATTCCTACTTCTAAACTAGAATTGAATAAAAAATACCGCTTTTTTGTTGCAGTATATGCAGGAAAAACCAGATTGATTGATACCGTCGAATTAAACAGAATATGATACCTTTGAAATATGTTAATTGAAGTGCTTAAATCAAAAATTCATCGTGTTACAGTAACCGATGCTGATCTAAATTACATTGGAAGTATTACGCTGGATAAAAAACTGATTGATGCTGCAAATCTAGTTGTAGGTGAAAAAGTCCAAATTGTCAATATCAATAATGGAGAACGTCTCGAAACATATATTATTGAAGGATTAAAAGGTAGTGGAGAAGTTGCCCTTAACGGACCAGCGGCTCGTAAAGTTCAAAAAGGAGATATTCTGATAATAATTAGCTACGCTCAAATGGATATAGATAGTGCCAAATCATTTAACCCTACCATAGTTTTTCCTAACGAATTGACCAACCAACTCGATTAAGGCTTTGAAACAAATAAAATCTTTGATTAAAGTAATAATTCCACTTGGGATAGGGATTTTCTTTATTTATCTTATGTTAAGAGCAACC
>Ga0315315_10004662_pt1 | contig 12648 bp, 10 predicted proteins | sample M140m3416metaG_FD_203699 | JGI IMG/M metagenome (GOLD analysis project Ga0315315, IMG submission 203699) | Ammonia-oxidizing marine archaeal communities from Monterey Bay, California, United States - M1 40m 3416 | ecosystem: Environmental > Aquatic > Marine > Intertidal zone | place: USA...
GAGCAAGAGTGATGAGTGTAGTCATGGTGTGTCTTCCGGAGAGAGGACGACCCCGAGGGCGCGGGTGCGCACATCCGGTGCCAGGGGGCCTGTGCCAGCATGGACCCAGTCAGTGATGGGGTTGCCGTCATCATCGAGGAATTTCAGCGCGTCGACGGACTCACCGTCTGGATTGGGCAGCATGAATTCACCGGTTCCAAACCCGTAGACTCCCTTGACTCGGGTCATCTCCTCAGGCGTGTCGGCAGTCCGGTGGCAGGTGTCACAGCTGCGAGGCTTGGTGGACGATGTGTGCTGGAAGAAGGGAGTGAATCCGATGTTCGGGGTGCCTGTCGACGACACTCGGAAGAAGCCCTTCTCTTCATCATCTTCGGCAGTATCGCCCTCTACAATTCCACCCAGCACCAGCTCGCCCGCAAAGTCGATGAGCGACATCTGGACCTGCTGAGAGGGTGCCGTGGCCTGAGCCCGTCCATCTGGAGATGTGGAGAGGAGGAGCTTGTCGAGGGCCCAGGTTGTCCTCGAGCCGCGAGTGAGTCCAGCGGTCTTGTGGCCAGTCTGGTAGTCCACCTGGCTCAGCCGCATGTCGACATCGACGTGACATCCAAGACAGAACTGCTGGTGGTTGTTGTGGCAGGTGTCACAGGTCAGGGAGTCGGGATGACTCCAGTCATCTTCGTTTGGACCCATCGCCTTCTGCATGGCCTCAGAGGCCTCCCCAGATGCCAGGATGTCTGCCGGTTGGGGAACATCGTGCTCCGCCTCATCCATCTTTGTGGTGAGGATTACTGAACCATCAGCACCGGTTGAGAGCTGAGGCAGCTTTCGACCGGTCGCTGTGTAATATGCGCCGTCTGCAGCAGGCAGTACGCGCTGACGTGGCGTCCCGTGGCAGTCTTCACAGCGAATGTCTACTTGGTGCTTCTCGGTGGAGTAGATGCGCCCATCACCGTGGACATCGGTCCCCACGTGGCAGTCAGCACACTCCATGCCTGCAGCGTAGTGGAGATCTGGGGGGGTCTCATCCACATCGTTGGTCGTGTCTTCATCGAGGATGTAGTAGCCAGCGGTGTGGCCATAGGCGCTCTCCGCCCAGACCTCTGCATTCTCAGGGGTCTCGCTGAAGCCTCCCTCGCGGATACCGCGGAAAAGGAGCCCGATGCGTCCACCTTGGAAGTGGCAGGTGGCACACTGCTCAGTTGGGATGGCGGTGGTGATCTCATGCTTGGCTGGGTAGACCGGAACAGAATTCGAGATGGCCTCGTCGTCTCCCTCATAGACACCGTTCTTGTTGTAGACCATGTGACAGGATGTGCAGCCAGTGGACCGATACAGGTGCGGACTGTTGTTCCGCGGGTAGCCTGCTGCATGGCAGGTGTTGCACGACTTGCTCAGGTAGTGGTCGTAGGCAAGCTCTTCCAGTTTGTCGATATCACCTGCATCGAGTGCAGCCTGCACATCCTCTTTCTTCGCGGGCCTGAGGGGCTCAACAGAGGGGACTGTGTGCGGATTGCTTCCGTCCCAGTCCGGGTCCACTGCACCGTAAGAGCCGTAGATGGCGTCCCGATCTTGCAGTCCTGCCAGCAGCCGAGTGGGCATGTAGTGACCCGTGTTGGTGGTCATCACGGAGTTCTTGACGTTCTGGACGTAGTCTGTGTGGCCACTGTGACATCGACCACAGGTCTTCTCTGCTACCCGGATGTCTCCGGGATTGATGAAGCGCAGGTAGTCCGGGTCGAGTCTGTCGAGCTGGTCGGGCGCCATGTCTTTGATGAACCCATCTGGTGCCCCAGGCAGACCATCGCCGCGGATGTCTGCCCAGTCGGCAGGTACGGCCACATGGGCTGTCTCGATAGTGGTCGCATCGCCGTCACCACCGTGACAGACTACGCAGTCGTTAGGCTCCACGCCTCCCTTTGGATGGATGGCCTCGACGCCCACATGACAGCTCACGCACTGGTCTCCTGATGCTGCTGTAGGCATCTTGTCTGGCCCACAGCCAAGCGCCATGATCCACAACAGTGCCCAGCGAATCATCCGCCGACCTCGATGGTGACTGCCACACGACCAGTGGCTGTGTCACCGTCTGTGTCCATGATCTCGACAATCAAGTCGGCGGTGCTGCCATTGAGTGCGAGCAACGCGTCATTGTCGGGGAAGGTCGCGGGGTCAAAGCCCACCACGACTCCCCAGAGCATGCCATTGCCGTCTTCTTGGCAGTACAGCTGGACACCCTCGCTGAGGAATTCACCGCTCTGCATGCCGTTGAGCTCGGTAATTAAATTTACATCGACCACATCGTCACCCTTGAGTCCGGTGGTGACAGCGCGAACTGAGACACCGAAGCCACCTTGAGGGGCCACATCGAGAGACACAGAGTCGCCTTCGCTGAGCGGATAGAATTCGCTACCGGCCCCGGTGCCAATCTGGACTGTAGGCTCGCCAGAGCCATCGCAGAGCCCGGGCTCATCAGCCTGTTTTGAGGACGCACAGCCCCAGGTGAGCGAGAGAATGGTCGACAAGCAGATGGGTCGCAAGGTGGTCTCCAAGAAAAATGCCCCCGCCTCGTTGGTTCGAGGCTGGGGGCATTGTAGCCGGTATAAACCTACTCTGTGATGGTTGCTGTTCCGACCGCATTGTGAACAACCGCTTCCATAGTCCAGGGCTCGATGTCATCCGCGAGGAGCGTCAAGCTGGGTTCTGTGGATGCATCGACTCCAATCTCGTAAGTCGCTTCGTCGGTGTTGCACTCGAGCGCCGAGACGAGGACATAGTGTGTACCGTCTTCTTCGACGAGCATCTCAGCAGCAGGGCATGCTCCCCCGAAGATCTCTTCAGTACAGGTGATGGTGTCGTCTGCGTATCCGCGAAGGCAGTAGTCAGGACCTGTGACCATGAACACGGGATCAAACATGGTATCGGCATCGAGTGTGTCGACACTGACCAAGATGGTGTCACCAGCAGTCAGCTCAACTGACCAGACGTCGATGAGGTCGCCGTAGTAGTGGTCGTCCATCGGCGGGACATCAGCGTCAGGCCCTTCGGGTGGCACTGAAGGTTCGTCTTCGTCGCCCCAGTCACCATCATCATCACCATCATCATCGGAGTCATAAGGGACACCGTAGTCGTAGCCGTAGCCGTAGCTTTCTACATCGCACGGCAGGTTGCCAGAGGCTGTGGACCCGGTTGCTGTGGTCAGCGTCCCGGTCATCGCCTCCTCATCGTAGCCGTAGCCGTAGCCGTAGCCGTAGCCGTAGCCGTAGCCGTAGCCGTAGCCCCCGCAGAATTCGTCCATGTAGGCCATGGAAGAAGTCCAAGCGCTGTAGGTCGAGGTCCAGCTGAGGACGCCGCCCTCAAAGGTCGCTGTTCCCACTGGTATTTCATAGGGTTCGATATCCATCATGGGATCGAAGGCGATGGGCATCCACTCAACGTGGCCTCCGTCCTCATCGCCGTAGCCGTAGCCGTAGCCGTAGCCGTAGCCGTAGCCATAGCCATAGCCATAGCCATAGCCGTAGCCGTAGCCGTAGCCATATCCATAGCCGTAGCTCTTAGCGGGTACGGGTCCGCTGCCCGTCGACCCTTCACCCTCATAGGGATCAGTGTATCCGCCGTCGTAGTATCCGCCGTCGTAGTATCCGCCGTCGTAGTATCCGCCGTCGTAGTATCCGCCGTCGTAGGGCCCCTCTTCCATTTCTTGGCCGACCATCAGGACGTTCTCAGCATATCCGTAGTAGGACTCGGTGAAGCCAAGGAGGAGCTCCATCTCCATCGGGTACATGGAGGTGTCCAGGCTGAGGTATGGGAAAGGCTCGCATCCTTCAGCGCTTCGGTCGTCGGTGACCTCTGCTTCAATCCGGAACGCAAACTCACAGCTTGGGCAGTCACCTGTGAAGGGTGTGCCGGTGATCTCAACGGTCTGGTCACAACGGGTGGTGCCGTCAGGCCCGACGGACGTGTATTCAATCGAACCGGAGAGCCCGCCGTCTGCATCTGCATCGCTGTCGGCATCGCTGTCAGCATCGGCATCGCTGTCAGCATCGGCATCGGCGTCAGCATCGCTGTCAGCATCGGCTTCGCCAGTATCATCGGCGTCTGCGTCGGCGTCTGCGTCGGCGTCTGCGTCTGCGTCGGCGTCGGCGTCTGCATCGGCGTCTGTATCTGCATCTGCATCTGCATCTGCATCGGCGTCTGCGTCGGCGTCTGCGTCGGCGTCGGCGTCTGCATCGGCGTCTGTATCTGCATCTGCATCTGCATCTGCATCTGCATCGGCGTCTGCGTCGGCGTCTGCGTCGGCATCTGCGTCCATATCGGCAGATACGCTGGTGTCTTCAGTCTTGTCCCCGCAGGCAATGATCAGGGGAAAGAGAAGCAGGCTCAGGGTGATTCGGCTCATGTGAGAGTCCTCCGTGCGGCTGAATATAGCGTCATCCTCATGAATATGAGGTGCAAAAAGTCAAAAATACGAGTTTCGATTTTTGGAACCTCAATCCCTCATCATTCGCGGTTTTAGATTTTGCTCCTCGAGATGCGCCAAGATTGCGTCTGCAACCAGCGCATGTGCCACCTCATTGGGGTGGTGATCGATGGCGTGTACCCACAGATCGCTGGCCTTGTGCTGACTCAGTGCACTCAGTGCATCAACGAGCTGAATACCATGTGTCTCGGCGAGATCTGAGAGCGCTGAGTGGACCGCGGTGAACGGGTATTTCTCAAAGTCGTACAAGAGCGGGAGGACCACGACGACAAGCTCAGCACCGTCGGCACGCACAGCCTCTGCCAGACGCTTGAGCTTGGCGCCTCGCTCAGCGAGGTTGTCACCCTGGAAGCTCTTTACATATGACTGTGTGGTCTTCTGAGAGAGCTCCCACTGCTCGGAGATGTGAGCGAAGAAGTTGTAGGTGGCGCTGCGGGCACGCCACAGATCGTAGGTGTAGCCGGGCTGAAATTGGATGAAATCGAGACCCTCGATGTCAGTTCTGTCGAGTCCAAAGTCATCGAGGACCATCGCATACAGGACGATGTCGTAGCCGCCAGGATCACGGGCCTCGTAGGCGTAGCGACTGGCGATTTCGTCCAGATCATAGCCGCTCACGGAGACATTTCTGACTTGTGCAGTGACTCCCGAGGCCTGAAGCTTCTCGCCGACCTTGGCGTACATGGTGTCCTCGTATCGAACGCCCTGGCCCTGAGCCTGGGAGTCTCCGAGTCCCAGGATGCGGTACGGTGCCGGGCCTGTCCCTCTCGAAGATATACGTCCGCCGAGTCCCTCTGAGGCATCCATTCGAATACCGTAAATTTCCTCACCACCCTCAGCACGAAGCAAGTCGAAGTAGCCCCGAGGGTTGTCTGGGTACTCGGCGAGCATGTTGTTGAACTTGTGGTAGTCGGGGCCGACCAGGCGAAAGCCGGCCTCGATCAGCAGGGCAGTCAGCACAAGAGCAAACACAAGCGCGAATGACTTTTCTCGTGGAGTCACCTCGCTCATGACGGGCCTCCGACACGGACTAGACCACCCCAGCACACGGTCTCGTCTTGGGCCGTGATGGCACACGAGCGCCACAGATCACCTGCCGAGATGGCGGTAAGCGGAGCGGTTGGCGGTAGACACGCCTCTTGTGAACCCTCGAGGATGTCCTTGTGTCTGGCCTGACAGCCCCAGCAGTGGGCCTGATTGGACTCGTCGATTCCGCAGCTGTGTGCCCAGCCAGCACTGATGGTCTTTAGCTGGAGTCCTTCAGGAGGCGCCGACTGACCCTCACGGTTTCGTCCCCAGCACTCGACAGTGCCGTCTTGATGGACTCCGCATGAGTGGAAGTGACCGGCTGATATTTCTTTAAATACTGCACCTTCTGGAGCCAGTGTTTGTCCGTCGGTGTTCTTGCCCCAGCACGATGCAGCGCCAGACTCGGAGAGTGCGCAGAAGTGACTCTGACCACCGGATATCGAGGTGAAACGCTGCCCTGGTGCGGGCATGCCGAGGTCAGCACCGAAGCAGTGGACGGCACCCTGGGCTGTGACGGCACAGATGGTCTCCAAGGTGGCAGCAAGATCAACAAATCGACGCTGTCTGAGACGACCGGACTCGAGCTCTGCCTCGCCCCAGCAGGAGAGTGCACCGGTGGTGAGCAGCGCGCAGCCGTGCTCTCGGCCGAGCGCAATTTTTGCGATGGGCGCATCCGGGATGGGTGCGGGTTCCCCCCAGCAGGTACCTGCGCCTTGGCTGTCCGTGCTGCAGGCAAAGCGCAGTCGGGTGACGACCGAAGCCGATGTGTTGAGCGAGAGATCGCTCGCGCTTGGGCCTCCTTGAGGAATGAACGGCTGGCCTGGCGGTGGTGGATGATCTCCCATGTTGCCGCCTGGTGGTGGGCCCGGTGGGTGACCCGGTGGTGGGCCAGGGACTTCTACACCATGGGGCTGTGCATCCGGTGATGCTCGGGTACCGGCGTCATCGATAGGAAGTGCCAGTCCTGCAGCGATCAGGATGGCTCCGACCAGGGCTGGACCGCCATTGGCCTTGCTGATCCCGTCGAGCACAGTCCAGCTCAGGCCGAGCAGCATACCGCCCGCACCCAGAATCATCATCACCATAGAGAGCACTGCCATCAGGTCTACAGCCTACGCGTGATGGGTGTGGAGCGCTTGCAAGGACTGCAAGTGTTCCGGGCTGGGGCTGAGCTCACCGGTTGCGATCTTGTGCACAATGTCGGTGACGCCGCTGTTGATTGGGGTGGGGATCTGATGAGCCTGCCCTCGACTGACGACCTCACCATTCAAGAAGTCGACTGCAGGCGGCCGACCGCGCTCGATGGCGCGGAGCATACTCGAGCGGAGCTTTCGATACTTGAAGCCCACAGCCAGGAGCATGGCGTGACGCGTCCAGTGATGAGGTCCGCTCCAGACAGCTTCTGGGCTCGCCAGCCAGTTGAGGTCAAAGGTTCCGCTGATGGGCTCGAGGTCGATGTCCTCCGCGCGACTGACTGCTACGGCTTCACGCATCACGGCCAGTGCGAGGTTTCTGGCGACAGGATCGCTCAGCAGCGTTCCCAGCGGTACACCAGCAACAGTGCCGAGTCCGGAGACTGCACAGTTCAAGGCGAGCTTGCTGAAGCGTGCGCCGATTAGATTCTTGGTCTGTGAGATGGGACCCACGGGTGCCAGAAGCTCGGCGAGTGTCGTCACTCTCGCATCTTCGACTCCATCGAGCCTGCCGATGACCATTCCCCCCTTTGATGTTCGCTCGACATGACCAGGGCTTGAGCTGCTTGCACCAAAGGTCACGATGCCGCCCAAGACCCGATCGATGCCGCAAAGTGCGGCGATTCGCGACTCGCAGAGCCCGTTCTGTAGGACGACCAAGGCGCCCGTGTCGCACAGAGCGTCGATGCACTGTGCTGCAGCATCCTCGACCTGCGTGGGCTGTGTCGCCAGCAGTATGAAGTCGAAGGAGCCTGATGGAACATCGGTAAATATCTGAAGCTTGGCTGTGAGTTCACCATCAGTTCCGGTCAGCCTCAAGCCATGCGCCTGAACAGCCTCAGCAATCGCCACATTGCTCGACATCACACACAGATCAGTCTGGCCAGCAGCAGCCAAGCGGCCAGCAATGACCCCGCCGATACCGCCGCATCCGACTATCAGAACCCTTGGTTTTTGATTCATGGTTTGGGTCTAACCCTTGCAGGGGTGCTCTTGGCGGGTGAGGTGCCGGAATGGATTGGTGGAACCGAACAAAATCGCGCTGGGAGCAGATCCAGAAGGAATACGGTCGTACTGCTCTCGGTACCTACCTGTTTCTCTGGGCTTCCGTGCTCATTGGATATGCGGTGGCCATCAACATGGGCATAGAGGTTGATGGGGCTGCAGGAACCAGCGGGGTCCTCTTTGGTGCATGGGTCGCAGCAAAGGTCAGTCAGCCTGCTCGTATTGTGCTCACAATCGTCCTGACGCCGGTCGTTGCACGCGTCCTTCGAAGCAGGCCAATGGCCGTCGAAGAATAGTGCCCTTGAGCTGTACAGGGCAAGCTAAGCGCTGAGCACGTTCAAAGGCTCAGTCCTCATCGACGATGGTCTTGGCCTCGAGCATGCTCGTCTGCTTGGCTGGAAGCGGCGGGCCGTCATCCTCGTCTCCACCGCCTTCGTCTTGCATGTACGTCTTCTCTTTGTATGACATGGCCACAGGAATGAAGAGGACAGCTGTGGTGAGCATGCAGATGGCGAAGAAGTTGTAGTAGTCCGCTCCCGCGAGCTTTGATGTTCCGTCATCGTTGGCGATGAAGAAGTTGACCACGGAGACGAAGACGTTGCCGAGAGAGACGCTCATCAGGAAGCATGCCATGATCAGCGACTTCATCTTCTTCGGTGCCTGAGTGTATGAGAACTCAAGACAGGTGATGGAGACAAACACCTCTGCTGCAGTCATCACGACATAGGCGAACAGCTGCCAAGAGATGTTGACCTGAATGCCTGCGGCGAGCTGAGTCTCAATCCAGGCTGGAATGAGGAATGCGGGTACGGTCATGAAGAAGCCAATACCGATCTTGCGCAGAGGGGTGAGTGCCCACACGCGGCTGATGATGGCGTAGAGTCCGGGCCACTTGAGCGCCTTCACCCCATTGAAGATGGGTATGAAGATCATGATCATGATCGGATTGATGGCCTGGATCTGGCTCGGAAGCCACTCGGAACCCATGAAGTTGCGATCCATCTTGTCTGCCTGGAGTACCCATGCAGAGCCGGTCTGGTCAAAGAGCGCCCAGAACATTGCCACGAAGGCATAGATGACCAGGAGTCGACTCAGCGAGCCGAGGCCTTCCTTGGAGAAGGTTTCCTTGATGAACGCAGTACCGCCAGCAGGAATGTGAATGAAGACCTTGCGTCCCATCCAGAAGAAGATGGTTGCGAGGAACATCAAGACACCTGGAATGCCGAAGGCCAGGTGTGGACCGTAGTTGGCCAGCAGCCAGGGTGTGAGCAGGGTCGATGCGAAGGCGCCCAGGTTGATGGCAAAGTAGAACCACCCGAAGACCTTCTCGAGCAGGTGTCCGTTTGACTTGCCGAACTGATCACCGACGTGGGCAGATACGCATGGCTTGATGCCACCGGATCCGAGTGCAATCAGGCCGAGGCCGATGGCGAGTCCCATTCGGGTCTCGTCCATGGCGAGAGCAAAGTGTCCTGCACAGTAGACAATCGACAGAAACAGAATGGTCTTGTACTTTCCGAGGAAGGCGTCTGCGAGGATCGCGCCCAGGATGGGTGTGAAGTACACCGCCGAGGTGAACAGGTGGTAGTAGCCCTTGGCCTCGTCGGCACCCATGAAGTCTTCAGCACCATGAGCATCCATCAGGTACTTGGTCATGAAGATGATGAGGATTCCCTTCATACCGTAGAACGAGAAGCGCTCAGCGGCCTCGTTAGTCACGATGTATGGGATACCCTTGGGCATCTCTTTTGAGGGGACGGGTGCGGTCAGGGGCGTGTAGTTGGCCATGGACTCTTCCTGCAAAAAGGTTGCGCGTAGATTCGGCTTAACACCTGGCCTTCACCTCAGTAGTGAAGGCCCTCGATGGCGGCCAAGAACAGCAGGCCTGCGAGCATTCCGATGGTGTTGGCTCGACGATGCCCGCTCGGACTCCGGATGGGGCTGTGGGTATAGATCACATGCAGCAATGTTCCCGCAACGAGTGCTTGGAAGAGCGACAGTCCCTGGAGACCGAGCATTGGGAGGGTGTGAATACCAATGAAGAAGCCAGCGATTGTGCCCGCTGCGACGATACTCGCTGCGACCCAGGCGAGCTTCTGGCGCTTGGCACCGCCCAGCATGCCGAGCATTACTCCCATGGGAAGACGATGAAGCAAGACACCGAGCTCGAGAGAGCGGGTGTGCTCGCCGTCGTCCACTTGGCGTGCGGCGAGCGCACCGCCGTCTAGAAAAGCATGGACGGCCAGTCCCAGTGCTGCCAGGAGCAGGAAGGTGATCCCGTCATGAGAGTGATCGTCGTGATGGTGTCCGCGCTCGAGCAAGGCTGGAAGACCAGCGCCTACACCAGCGAAGAGGATGGCCCACCAGCCAGCTGTCTGAAAGCTGTATGGCAGCAGCCCCATGATCAAGACGCCTCCGACGCCGACGAGCATGAAGCCATCGAGCGCGGACATCCATGACGGGCGCCTGCGTGTGATCGGTACCAGTGCTACGCCTGCGGCGAGTGCAATGATTGCGGCGATGACTGGAAGCATGGCTGCCCCTAACGGAGTCAGTCGTGCGAATCAGAAGTTGTCACTGCTTTGGTGCTGTCCGCCGCTCGCGACGAGGTCTTTGAGAGCCTCGTGTCGCGAGCGGGCAGATAGTCATCGTGCTGCGGGAGCCTCTACGGCATCGTCTGCCGCTACTGGATCGAGGCTTGCAGGCATCTCCTCCATCCATGTGAAGGCGTCATTCATGACTTGCTTGGTGACTGCGACCTTCTGGTCGTCGTCGTTGTTCCAGAGCTGGTAGAAGCGCTCTTCGACTACCCGGCGGCTGTCGTTGCAGAACATGTCAGCAAGCTCTGCTGCCTCTGCCGCTCCCGGTGCCCCACGCTTCTCGAGAGCGATGGCACGGGCGATAGATGCAGTCATGGCGAAGAGCTCGTTGACCACATCGACCAAGCGGAACAGGAAGACCTGCTTGCGCTCCATCTTTTCTCTGTAGACCATCATGCCGTGGAAGCTCTCGCGTGCGAGCTTGGCTGCCGAGCGGTGAATGAAGCGTAGGTGTCCAGCCCACCGACCAAAGCTGAGGTAGCTCGGGGTGAAGAGTCCCTTGATCCAGCGTGTTGGGTACCACCACGCGTAGAAGAGGCTGATCTTTGGCAGAGCCGAGATCTTGTCAGCGATTGTGGCCTTGGGATCGACCATGGCGCCTGCAATCTGCAGGTGCTTGTCGACGGCCTCTCTGGCCATCAGGAGGTGCATGATCTCGGAGGAGCCCTCGAAGATCTTGTTGATGCGGGAGTCGCGCATCAAGCGCTCAACTGGCCAGGCATCTTCACCGCGGTTGATCAGGCTCTTCTCGGTCTCATAGCCGCGCCCGCCACGAATCTGCATGGTCTCATCGATGATGTCCCAGCCTCGACAGGTGTTCCACTCCTTGCATGCTGCGCTCTCCAAGCGGAGATCCAGCTTCTTGTCGTTCGACAGGTAGCTGGTGAGCTTGACGATAGACTCCATGGCGTAGGTCGTGGAGGCGATGAAGGCGATCTTATGTCCGAGGCTCTCGTGCTTTCCGATTGGAACGCCCCACTGCACACGCTGCTTGGACCACTTGCGCACTGTGCTCAGGCAACTCTTTGAGGTGCCGACACAGGTGTTCGGTATCGAGAGTCGCCCATCATTGAGTGTGGTGAGTGCGATCTTGAGGCCGCGTCCTTCCTTGCCGATGATGTTTCCGACGGGGATCTTCACATCCGTGAAGGTGATCACGGCGTTTGCGAGCGCCTTGAGGCCCATGAAGTGGCACCGGGTCTCAACCTTGACTCCTTCCCAGTCAGTCTCGACGACAAAGGCTGATATCTTGCCGGACTCTTCGTGCTTAGCCATGACCACGAGAAGCTTCGCCAGGGTGCCGTTTGTGCACCACAGCTTGGTGCCGCTCATGGTGTAGTGGCTGCCGTCCTCAGACAGCTTCACGTTCGTCGTCAGACGTGCAGGGTCAGACCCAACCTCGGGCTCTGTAAGTGCAAATGCGCTGATCTCGCCTTTGGCGCAGCGAGGCAAGTACGCTTTCTTCAGTTCTTCGGATCCGAATAGCTTCAGAGGCTGTGGCACGCCGATGGACTGGTGTGCGCTGAGGAGTGCCGTCAGGTTGCCGTCACAGCATCCGAGAAGCTCCATGACCTGGGCATACTCGAGCTGATCGAAGCCGAGTCCGCCGTATTCGGTCGGGATCTTCATTCCGAAGGCGCCCATCTCGGCGAGCTGGGCGACGTGATCCATGTTGTATTCGCCCACATGATCAACCTCGACAGCGTCCCAGGTGTCACGCAAGAAGGTCTGGAGCTTAGTGAAGAAAGCCTCAAATTCTGGCCGCCATTCAGTGCGCTCAGGGTAGGGGTGAATGAGGTCAAAGCGGAAGTTTCCGAGAAAGAGCTCCTTCATGAAGCTGGGTTTTTTCCAGGTGGTTTCTCTGGACTCTTCGGCGACTCGCCTGGATTCTTCTTCGCTGACTTGGAGCTTATCTTGACTCATTGAGGACCCTCAGTGGTGAACGTTAGTAGGTGTCGGTAACCCGTGGATCGGACAGTTGTGAATAGCGGTTCATTCCATCTGACCTCGCATCGTATCTGCGAAGATTGGCAGATGAACTCGTGTTCGCTGTGATGACAGGCCTTGAAATATGTCAGAGTGTAATTAGCTCTGGGGCAGAGTCTTGATTGGGGAGGAGAGTACGATGCGTGAATTCGGTCTAATTATGTTGGGTGCAGTGGCCCTGTTCTCTTGTGGTGACAGCGAGAAGAGCTACAGCGGAGATACCGGCAATCCCTGTCCTGAGGGGCGGACATACTTTCCAGACGAGAACATCTGTCGCCCTGACGAGGCAGATGCTGACGCGGATGCGGATGCGGATGCGGATGCCGATGCGGATGCGGATGCCGACGCTGACGACTCA
>Ga0315315_10004665_pt1 | contig 12646 bp, 10 predicted proteins | sample M140m3416metaG_FD_203699 | JGI IMG/M metagenome (GOLD analysis project Ga0315315, IMG submission 203699) | Ammonia-oxidizing marine archaeal communities from Monterey Bay, California, United States - M1 40m 3416 | ecosystem: Environmental > Aquatic > Marine > Intertidal zone | place: USA...
ATTTGGAGTATCATCAATTTATTTTGCAAAAAAACCTTAAATATTACAATAACTTATTTTTCTTACTTTTTTGTCTACTGGCAAATAGTTTATTAGCTCAATACCCAAATGTTAAAGAGCGAATTATAAACCTGCCTAATTTTGACAAGCGTCCAGTTCATTACGGATATTTTTTAGGAATCAACCAATATGATTTCAAATTTGAGTATGTAGATAGTTATTATAAAGATTTAATGTATCAGGATATATCGGTGAGTCAAAAAAAGGGATTTAATGTTGGTCTCATAGGTGACCTAAGGATTAATGATTACTTTAATATTCGTTTTGAACCAGGACTTTACTACAACTCAAGAGAATTAATTTATCCGGAGTATCTAGAATTTAAAAAGGAATCAGATCGTGTTCGAGATGTTAAATCAACCTATATTCACCTTCCTATTTACTTAAAAATTAATGCAAAGAGGATAAATAATTTTCGTCCATTCTTACTCGCTGGTTTTTCAACAGATTTTAATTTGTCTAGTAATGCGAAAAATTCAGATGATAATGCCAGCAACGTTTTTAGAACTTCATCAAAAAATTTAAATTATGAATTAGGTCTAGGATTTGAGTTTTACCTCTACTATTTTAAATTTTCACCATCTCTAAGAGGAATATTTTCTTTTCAAAATGAACTAATGCAAGACGAGGTTGGTGAATTAAGTCCATGGACAGGAAATATAATTAATATGTTTAGCAGAGGTGTTTCGCTTGTAATTACATTTGAATAATTATTTATGGCCTGTAAATTTCACCTAGAAAAATTGCCGCAGCAATAGAAACATTTAAACTTTCTGCACCTTTTTCCACTCGATAGTTTGGAATAGCTAAACTGTGATCTATTATATTTTTGATCTCTTGAGAAAGTCCGTGAGATTCACTACCAAAGACATAACTTGCTGACTTAGGAAGTCGAATTGAATAAATAGATTTTCCCTCACTCTCTGCACCAATAATTGGTTTTCTTAGAGATTTTAAATATTTGGAAAGATCATCTTTATAATAGCATGTTACACGAACTAAAGAACCCATTGAAGATTGAACAGTTTTAGAATTAAAACAATCAACAGTACTTAAACTACATAGTAACTCATTAATACCAAACCAATCACAAAGGCGAATTATAGTACCTAAATTCCCTGGATCCCTAATTCCATCAACGGCGATTGTGGTTTGAGAAACCCTATTTGACAAGAATGTTGGAATTTCAAAAACCCCTAAAACAGGGCTAGGATTTTTAAAGTGGGTAATTCTACTCATGTCTGTAAAATTAATTTTTTGTGCTTTTTTGTGGAAATTATCATTAATTGAAAATAAATTTTTACAAAACCATGACGCATCAAGAAATTCTCTTACTGTTTTTTCTCCTTCTGCAACAAAAAGACCCTTTGCTAAACGATATTTTTTTTGCTTTAATTGAAGGATTTGTTTTAGTTGCGCCTTAGTGACCATAAAAATGACTTATTTTTGAGATAATAATTTAGATTAATGTCTCGCCTTTTTTCAAAATTAATCATTCTAGCTATTACCACCTCAACTTTCTTTGGCTGTTCTGGCACTAAGGCTTTTAAAAATCATAAACCAATCATCGATCGCATTGAGGTTTATGAAGAAAATCGCTTATTAAAAAATAATCCCGTTAATTTTATTATTACTACAACTACAAATAAAAAAATTTTTGGGATTCCTGTTGGTAAAATTCTTTATGAGATGTCTCACCCTGAACCAAAAAAACAATTTAGTAACTGGATTGATAAAAAACAAAATCGAAGAAAACGTTTGAAAAATTGGATTTCAAATAAGCAAATACTGGCACTAAGCAATTATGGTGAAAATTTTAATAAATGGCTTAAAAAAACAGGAGAGCCCCCTTCAACACTTGACACATTAGCTCTTACAAATTCAAAAAAAAGAATCATTCAGTATTATAAAAATCTTGGCTACTATGATGTTCAAGTTAAAGCACAAAAATATCAGATCAATAAAAATGAAATTATTTTAAAATATTATATAAAACCTAATGAAAGATACCTTATAGACTCTCTTAACTATACAATTCAATCTTCCGGACTTGATAGTATTTTAAAAGAAAACCAAAATGAACAAATTATAAAAAAAGGAGATCCATTTGAAATCAATAAATTCGAAGCAGAACGTGAACGTTTATTCTTGTTATTCAGAAATAATGGGATTTATAATTTTCGACAAAACAGTATTCAATTTACAGCTGCTATCGACAGTACAGGTCAAGACTTAAAAATTCCCGTTAATGTTAGGATTGAAAATATTAGACAAAGATTAAATGATACACTAATAGAAATTCCGTATTCTAAATATAGAATAAAAGATATCGCTGTTTACGTAAACAACGCAAATCTAGAAGATAATTCATCGCAATATTCGGATTCAATTTTTTACAATAATTTAAATATTTTCAGTAAAGGCAAATTAAAATACCGCCCGAAAACAATAACATCTGGAATTTCGATTAAAGCAGGAGAATTTTATAGTGATAAGAATCGAAATTTAACCTATCGTTATTTTACTAATCTTAAAAATTTTAAATATCCTAGCATTAATTACTCCCTTGTTCCAGGTGAAAAAAATGCACTCAATGCTTCGATTTTCTTAAATCCTAAAGAGCGATTTTCACTTGGTTTTGATGTAGATTTATCTCATTCAAATATTCAGGATTTTGGTATTGGACTTGGGGGAGGTTTAGGGATAAGAAATGTTTTTAGAGGTGCTGAATTACTAGAATTGAATATCAAAAACACTTTAGGAGCCTCACGAGATATTGCACAAAAAGGCGATCAATTCTTTAATTTATATGAATTAGGAGCTGATTTAAAATTAAGTATCCCAAAACTTCTTATCCCTTGGATCAATAAAAATTGGGCATCATCATCGACGTTGGGTAAAACAGAAATCATACTCGGAACATCACTTCAAGAAAATATTGGTTTAGATAAGCAATTTTTTAAAGGGGTTTATCAATTTGATATTAGTTCAAACAGTAAAAAAAGAATTCAATTTAAAATAATTGATCTTGAATTTGTAAACAACAGAAACTTATCTAATTATTTTAACGTTTATAAAAATTCTTATGACCGTTTAAATCAAATCGCAAAAAGCTATAATACAAATGAAAATTTAATAGATTCTTCAGGAAGTCTTTTAATTCCTGAGGGTACTTCAGAATTTATAGAAGCAGTTCTAAACAATAGAACTAATCTAAATTTTGAAGATCAAGATTTTAGAATAGTTAATACAGTCAAAGAAAGATTTGATCGTCTATCAGCAAACAATCTAATTCTAGGCTCTTCTTTCAGCCTTAATCTTAATAGCCAAGAAAGTATATTTGATGAAAAATTTTATCAATTCCGATGGAAATTAGATTGGGTTGGGAACTTACTGAATCAGTTCTTGACAAATTTTAGTAATGTTAAAAATGAGGATAATCAAAATGTTTTGGGAGGTGTGAGTCCATCTCAATACATCAAAACTGAAATTGATTACATCAAACATTGGCCTTTTGGTAGAGAACGTGTATTTGCTCTCCATGGTTTTGCTGGTATTGCAATTCCTTTTGGAAATTCAACTAATATGCCTTTTTCAAGATCATATTTTTCCGGAGGGGCAAATGATAATAGAGCATGGAAGGCATATAAACTAGGGCCGGGAAGTAGCCGTAACATTAATGAGTTTAATGAAGCTAATTTTAAAATAGCTTTTAATTTAGAATATCGCTTTCGAATTACAGGCCCACTAAAAGGTGGTCTCTTTATTGATTTAGGAAATGTATGGAATATTTTTGATGATGTAGAAGATCCTGACATGCGATTTGATGGTCTTGAAGACTTTTCTGAAATTGCAATCGGATCGGGTTTTGGTCTTCGTTATGACTTTGATTTTTTTGTTTTCCGATTTGACACAGGTTTTAAAACCTACAATCCATCACTCCCAGAAGGAGATAGATGGTGGAATGAATTTAATTTCAAGAATGCTGTTTTTAATATCGGTATCAATTATCCATTCTAAAATCAAATAAGTTTCTATTTTTGCTGCAAATTAAGATCAATGAGTTATTCTATCCCATCTGGAGTTATTACTGGAAATAAAGTTCAAGAAGTTTTTAAACTTGCTAAGGACAAAGCTTTTGCACTCCCTGCTGTTAATGTTATTGGAAGTAATTCCATTAATACTGTTTTAGAAACTGCAGCAGAACTGAACAGTCCTGTTATTATTCAGTTTTCAAACGGTGGCTCTCAATTTAATGCTGGAAAAGGTCTCTCAAACCAAAACCAAAAAGCCGCAATTAAAGGAGCAGTTGCTGGTGCTAAACATATACATGAAATAGCCGAAGCTTATGGAGCAAGTGTAATACTCCATACTGATCATTGTGCAAAAAATTTACTCCCTTGGATTGATGGCTTATTAGAAGCTAGTGAAACTTATTACGCACAGCATGGTAAATCCTTATTTAGTTCACATATGCTCGATCTTTCAGAAGAGCCAATAGAAGAAAATATTAGTATTTGTAAAAAATATTTGAAACGAATGTCTAAAATGAGCATGACTCTGGAAATTGAGCTTGGTATTACAGGTGGTGAGGAAGATGGGGTAGACAACAGTGATGTTGATGTATCAAAACTTTATACTCAGCCTGAAGAAGTCGCTTTCGCATATGAAGAATTGAATACAATTAGTAGTCAATTTACTATTGCAGCTGCTTTTGGTAATGTCCATGGAGTTTACAAGCCTGGAAATGTAAAATTGACTCCTAAAATTTTAAAAAATTCTCAAAAATTCATCTCAGAAAAATACAATCTTCCAGAAAACTCAGTTGACTTTGTCTTCCATGGTGGCTCGGGATCAACAAAGGAAGAAATTAAAGAATCTATTGGATATGGTGTTATCAAAATGAATATAGATACAGATCTTCAATTTGCCTTTACTGAAGGTATACGAGACTATATGAACAATAATATTGAATACTTAAGAAATCAAATTGGCAATCCTGAGGGTACAGATCAACCTAACAAAAAATATTACGACCCTAGAAAATGGCTCCGGCTTGGTGAGGAGACGTTTAAAACACGTCTTAAAAAGGCCTTTAAAGACTTAAATAATATAAATACTCTTTAATATAACATAATTTATATCTTTGGTTAAAACGAGCATATGAGTTGGTTTAAACGAAGCGAGAAAGGTATTCAAACCAAAACAGAGGAGAAAAAGGACATTCCAAGAGGACTTTGGTATCAAACTCCAACGGGTAAAATAATTGAAACCAAGGAACTTGCTGAAAACAAATACGTTAGCCCAGAGGATGACTACCATGTTCATATAGGAAGTAAAGAATACTTTGAGATTTTGTTTGATGAAAATACATTTAAAGAATTCAATGCAGAATTAAAATCTGAAGACTTTTTAAAATTTGAAGATTCTAAAAAATATATCAATAGACTTAAAGACGCTCATAAAAAAACAGGTTTATACGATGCAATCAGAACTGCAGTAGGACCATCTAAAGGTAAAAAAATCGTCGTTGCCTGTATGGATTTCAGATTTATTGGAGGTTCTATGGGTTCAGTAGTAGGAGAAAAAATTTCTAGAGCAATAGATCACTCAATTAAACATAAATTACCTCTAGTAATTATATCCAAATCAGGTGGTGCCAGAATGATGGAATCAGCAACCTCTCTAATGCAAATGGCAAAAACTGCAGCAAAACTAGCTCAACTTGCAGAAGCTAAAATTCCATATATTTCATTATGTACTGATCCGACTACAGGAGGAACTACAGCTTCTTATGCAATGTTAGGTGATATTAATATAGCTGAACCAAAAGCATTAATTGCTTTTGCAGGGCCTAGAGTGGTAAAAGATACAACAGGAAAAGAATTACCAGAAGGATTTCAAACTAGTGAATTTCAGCTAGAAAAAGGATTTCTAGATTTTATTTCTCATCGAAATGAATTAAAGAATAAAATCAATCTATATATTGATTTAATATTAAATCATCCTATTAGACAATAAATTCCGAGCCTCATAATTTATTATTTTTATTGTTTTACATTGGTTTAATTGTATATTTGCCCACCACTTTAGTAGTGTTTACATAAAAATCATTAAAATTAATATTGGCATGTATAATTCAAAAGAAGTAAAAGAAAATATTTTTAAAGACTACGGTAAATCAAAAAAAGACACTGGATCTACCGAAGGCCAAATAGCACTTTTCACACATCGTATTCAACATTTATCGGAACATCTTAAAAACAATAGAAAAGACTTTAATACTGAGCGATCATTAGTACATCTAGTGGGAAAGCGAAGGAGTCTTTTAAATTATTTAAAATCGAAAGATATTTTAAGATACCGTGAAATAGTTAAAAAACTAGGATTGCGTAAGTAAATTTAGTTTTTATTTTATACACAAAAATTGAATCTTAGTTTTTCATTGGTTGCAACAATACACAACAAAGATTTTAACCAAAAAAATGAAAAATGATTCCAAAAACATATACACAAGAAATTCGTCTTGATGACGGTAGAACTATTACTATAGAAACAGGCAAGCTAGCAAAACAAGCTGATGGTTCTGTAGTTGTTAGAATGGGAGACTGCATGCTCCTAGCAACCGCTGTATCTGCAAGAAAAAATAGCCCTGTAGATTTTTTACCACTAACAATAGATTACAGAGAAAAATTTGCTGCTGCTGGGCGATTTCCAGGAGGTTTTTTCAAACGTGAAGCCCGACCAAGTGATCAAGAAGTACTTACAATGAGACTTGTTGATAGAGTTTTACGCCCACTTTTCCCAAAAGATTATCATGCAGAAACACAAGTTATGATACAACTCATGTCCCATGATGATGATGTTATGCCCGATGCATTGGCGGGTTTAGCCGCATCAACAGCAATTCAACTTTCTGATATTCCATTTGAATATCCAATTTCTGAAGTGAGAGTAGCAAGAGTAGATGGAATGTTTGTTATTAATCCGAGTAAAAATCAACTAGATTTATCTGATATAGATATTATGATTGGTGCTAGTGCAGATTCCGTTGCTATGGTTGAAGGTGAATTTGATGAAATATCAGAAGAAGAGATGCTGGACGCAATTGCATTTGGTCACGAAGCGATTAAAGAACAAATAAAAGCTCAAATTGTATTGACAAAAGAAGTAGGATTAAAAGAAACTCGAACCTACGAAGAAGAAGATAACGACGAATCATTAGAAAGTCAGATTCAAAAAGCTACTTATCAAAAGTACTATGAAGTCGCTAAAAAAGGGCTTTCTAAATCTGAACGCTCAGAACAATTTTCGGAAATAAAAGAAGAGTCAAAAGCTAGTTTTTCAGAAGAGGATCAGGAAGAAAAAGGAGACTTGATTTCTAAGTATAATAATAGTACACAAAAAAAAGCTGTTCGAGATCTTGTTCTTGAAGAGGGAATTCGTCTAGATGGAAGAAAAACTACTGACATTAGACCCATTTGGTGTGAAATTGACTATTTACCTTCTACTCATGGCTCAGCCATCTTTACACGAGGAGAGACTCAAGCATTAGCTACAACAACACTCGGAACTTCAAGAGAAGCAAATATGATTGATTCACCTTCATATCAAGGAGAGGAGACTTTTTATTTACATTATAATTTTCCTCCTTTTTGTACTGGAGAAGCAAGACCTCTAAGAGGAACATCAAGACGTGAAGTTGGACACGGTAATTTAGCTCAGCGTGCCCTAAAGAAAGTTATACCAGATAATTGTCCTTACACTGTCCGAGTTGTATCGGAAGTTCTTGAATCTAATGGTTCATCTTCCATGGCGACAGTATGCGCTGGAACTATGTCATTAATGGATGCAGGAGTTCAAATTAAAAAACCTGTTTCAGGAATTGCAATGGGTTTGATTACAGACGGGGAACGTTTTGCAGTACTATCAGATATTTTAGGTGATGAAGATCACTTAGGTGACATGGACTTCAAAGTAACGGGAACAGCTGATGGTATAACTGCATGCCAAATGGATATAAAAATCAAAGGTTTACGTTTCGATATTATGACTCAAGCATTAAACCAAGCTAGAGAGGGAAGACTGCACATATTAAAGCATCTAACTGAAACCATATCCAATCCTAACCAAGAAGTCAAAGCACATGCGCCAAAGATGATTACTAGACGTATTCAAAATGAATATATAGGTGCTCTAATCGGACCAGGTGGAAAAGTTATTCAAGAACTACAAAAAGAATCAGGCTGTACAATTGTTGTAAATGAAGACCCTGTAACAGAGGAGGGAATTATTGAGATTCTAGGAACATCTCCTGAAGGGATTACTATGGTCGAATCAAAAATTGATTCAATCACATTTAAACCAAAAGTAGGAAATACATATGAGGTAAAAGTTATTAAAATGCTAGATTTTGGGGCTGTTGTTGAATATACAGAAGCACCAGGAAATGAAGTGCTGCTTCATGTTAGTGAATTAGCATGGGAAAGAACTGAAAACGTAAGTGATGTAGTTAACATGGGAGATGTACTTAAAGTAAAATATTTTGGTAAAGATCAAAGAACAAGAAAAGAAAAAGTCTCTCGTAAGGCCTTATTACCAAGACCTGATAAAAAAGAATAATTTTTAATCTAAATTTTTGTAACAATTTAACCTCTTTAACGTATTATAAGTAAAATATCTTTTAATGAGACAACTCAAAATCACCAAACAGGTAACCAACCGTGAGACCGCTTCCTTAGATAAATACTTACAAGAAATTGGTAAAGTAGACTTAATAACTGCCGAAGAAGAAGTTGAGTTAGCACAAAAAATTAAAGCTGGAGACCAAATAGCACTAGAAAAATTAACTAAAGCTAATCTCAGGTTTGTTGTATCTGTTGCTAAGCAGTACCAGAATCAAGGATTGACTCTGCCCGATTTAATAAATGAAGGAAACTTAGGTTTAATAAAAGCTGCACAGCGTTTTGACGAAACGAGAGGATTTAAATTTATCTCTTATGCAGTTTGGTGGATAAGACAGTCGATCTTACAAGCATTAGCTGAACAATCACGAATTGTACGTCTTCCTTTAAATAAGATTGGTTCAATTAACAAAATTAACAAGACCTTTGCTTTTCTAGAGCAAGCACATGAGCGTGCACCCTCAGCTGAAGAAATTGCAAAAGAATTGGATATGACTATCAATGATGTTAAGGAATCATTAAAGAATTCTGGAAGACATGTATCAATGGATGCCCCCCTGGTTGAGGGAGAAGATTCTAATTTATATGATGTCCTAAATAGCGGAGAATCACCCAACCCAGACAGAACACTCCTTCATGAGTCACTGAGAACAGAAATTGAACGTGCATTAGAAACACTCACCCCTAGAGAAGCGGATGTTGTTCGTTTATATTTCGGCCTTGGTAATCAACATGCCATGACTCTGGAAGAAATCGGAGAAACTTTTGATCTTACTAGGGAACGAGTTCGTCAAATTAAAGAAAAAGCGATTAGAAGACTTAAACATACGTCTAGAAGTAAAATACTTAAAACATACTTAGGATAAAGTAAACTATCTAAAATGATTATAGCACCGTCCATTCTAGCAGCTGATTTTGCTAATCTAGAAAGAGATATTGATATGATAAATTCAAGTGATGCTGATTGGTTTCACATTGATATTATGGATGGAGTCTTCGTACCAAATATATCATTCGGAATGCCTGTGTTAAAAGCAATAAAAAAACTTGCTAAAAAACCATTAGATGTACATTTAATGATTGTTGATCCAGATCGATACATAGAAACATTTGCAAAATTAGGTGCAGAAATACTTACTGTACATTTTGAGGCTTGTAATCACTTGCATCGTAGCATTCAAAAGATAAAATCTTGTGGCATGAAAGCTGGAATAGCATTAAATCCTCATACACCTGTTGATAATATAAGTGAAGTCATTCAGGATATCGATTTAGTGTGCTTAATGAGTGTAAATCCTGGTTTTGGAGGACAATCTTTTATTGAAAATACATTTCAAAAGATTGAAAAACTCAGATCAATAATTAAAGAAAAAAAAACCTCGTGCTTTATTGAAATTGATGGTGGCGTGTCAAATCAAAACTCATCAAAATTAGCGAAATGTGGAGCAGACGTTCTTGTAGCAGGAAGTTATGTATTTAATGCTAAAAATCCAGAATCAAACATAAAACTTCTAAAAGATATCTAATATAATTTGGTTTTAAATTGAACTCTTCGATTAATTGCTCGGCCACTGGGATTATCATTATCGCCTATCGGATTTACTTCTCCAAAACCTTTAACCTCTAATCTCTCTGCTGAAACACCCAATTTAATTAAATAGCTACGGACAGCTTGAGCACGTTTATCAGATAGTTTTTTGTTATAATCTTCATCACCATCAGCTGAAGTATAACCCTCAATAATTAAACTTCCTTGTTTATTTTCATCCAATAAATCTTTGATTTTTAATAGATTATCTAGAGTAGTACGTCCATAAATCTGATAACTATTAGCAGCAAAGTTAATACGCGAACCAAATTCATTAAGAGTTTTTACAATTTCACTGGATAACTCTGGGCATCCATTATTTTTAATTGGTCCTACTTCATCTTTGCATTTATCTTCGTTGTCGTTTATTCCATCTCCGTCAGAATCAGGCCAAGGACAGCCATTATTTTCAATTGGTCCTACTTCATTTATACAACTATCTTTATTATTAGGTAAACCATCTCCATCTTTATCTGGACAACCATTCATTTCAATTTTCCCAGCCTCATTAGGACAAGTATCTTCTGGATCTGAAATACCATCATTGTCAGAGTCAATACAGCCACTAAACTCCAAAAGTCCAGGAATTTCAGGGCATTTGTCATCCTTGTCAATAATTAAATCTCCATCAGTATCTGGACAACCTTCATATTCCTTTAAGCCAGGAACATCAGGACATTTATCTTTTTTGTCAGATACACCGTCTTTATCTGAATCAATTGAGCCAAACTTATAATTAAAACCAACAAAATGTTGAAGATGGTTGAATCCATAATTTTCATTCATACCCCTGTAAGTGGATTGAAAATTAATTTCGAAATTTTCATTTAGCGATACACTAAAGCCAATACCTCCAAAAAGAGTTCTACTAGTTTCTGTGGATGGGAAAAAACCAGATCGCTCAATTCCATCTGAGAATTTTGAGAAACCATACCCACCAATAATGTATGGCCTTAAAGATTCATTTAGAATATTAGCTTTAATAAAACCATCTAGAGAACTATAATCATTAGTTTCACCAGGGTCGGTTAGATTATTAGCACTGCCAAATGCAAACTGAGTTCCTAATGAAATCCCTGAAACAACATGTCTACTGATTCCAACTGCTGGTCCTCCAAAATTAAAACTTTTTGCAACATTGTCTCCTTGGAGATTAATTATATTTGAATTAATTGATAAAGACCAGGGTTTATCCTTGGATTGACCTTGTGATTTACTTACAAATGTTAATAAAAGGCTAATAAGAAATAGCTTGTATAATCGCATAAAGAATTATAAAGTATTTATTAAAACAAAGAATTTATCTATTGTCTAGTCAAGATCTTTACTTGACTTAAAAATCGAAGGAAATTTGCGTTCAATCCAGTCTGGAATGTAGTTTTTGTTTACATCTTCCTCTAATCCCGTTGCAGTAGAAATAACTGCATATAAAATTACTCCACCTACTAAAACTACTGCACCAATAATTACAATTACAATATCACTCATAAATACTATATTTATATACCTAAAATACAAAAATAATTCAGATGTAATTAAATATTTATAAAATTAGTTCAAACAAATAAAATCATCCTTTAGAACAATAGAAAAATATTTTAAAAAATATTTTGCGTTTTGAATTGAAAAAACTAGTGGTGGTTTAATTTTAATAACATTATGGTGAGGGCCGTCTGTGCTCAAGAGAATCCCATAATTTCTCATTCTATTAACAATATATTCTGCTTTTTCGGCCAAAGGATTTAAATTATCATCTACAAATTCAATTCCTATAAATAATCCTTGGCCCCTAACAGAACCAATGATTGTATACTCAGAAGATAGTTTTTGTAAATGTTTTTTTATAAAATTTCCTACAATCAATGAATTTTCTTGTAAATTTTCATCTTCAATAACCTCCAAAACAGATTTAGCTACAGCACATGAAACCGGATTTCCTCCAAATGTGTTAAAAAATTCCATGCCGTTATTGAATTCTTTGGCTATATGCTTCGTACAAGCGACAGCGGCAATAGGGTGACCATTTCCTAATGGTTTTCCTATTGTAACTATGTCAGGAATTACATTATGCAGGTTAAATCCCCAAAAATTTGACCCAACTCTTCCGCACCCTGTTTGAACCTCATCTACAATACATACACCTCCTGATTGTCTGACCAAATCAAAAGCTTCTTTTAAAAATCCTTCAGGAAGTTCAATTTGGCCTCCACAACTAATTATCGGTTCGATTATTAATCCTCCCAAAACCGTATTTACCTTTTTTAAAGTTTTAATTATTTTCTTAATCTCAGCGGCATATAGTGATGCCGCACTC
>Ga0315315_10004666_pt1 | contig 12646 bp, 7 predicted proteins | sample M140m3416metaG_FD_203699 | JGI IMG/M metagenome (GOLD analysis project Ga0315315, IMG submission 203699) | Ammonia-oxidizing marine archaeal communities from Monterey Bay, California, United States - M1 40m 3416 | ecosystem: Environmental > Aquatic > Marine > Intertidal zone | place: USA...
TCGTGAATATGGTGTTGGTCCCGCTCCCTTCAATTGTAGAGCCCAACGAGTATTGTCTTTTGTGAGTACTTCCCCTAGGTTTATCGCTCTCCCATCGCCCAATTGACCCGCCCAATTGCCAAATTGGTGGCCGCCGTAAACTGTGGCGTGTGGATGCATTTTTGATAATATTTTATTGCCAGAGAAAACTTCAGAGAATGTTTTACTCCTACAAACACTCTCATGTAGGTTGAGGGCCTCAGCCATTTCTGCAGAGAAGGATATCAGTTTTGGAGCGGAGGAGAGCTTAGGCTTTACGTTAGAAAAACTAGCGTTTGAAACTTGTCTACAGTAGTTATCTTCGATTGGATCTGCAGGCAAAGTATTGACAAACGAATTATCAAATTTTAGCTCTTCAAGAGAATGATAAAGTTGAGACATAGTTTATAGAACACTCGGTATAGTCGGACGAATATGCGCTCACTTAGTTTAGTGCATGGTGCCGGATAAACAAATCACTTTAGTACTATTATGCCTAAAAAAAATCGACGTTTGTGCCTAGTAATTTGTTTATTACATGGCTAAACTGAAGTTTGCCGGCAGACAGACGTTACGTTTTCCGGTTCGTGGACGCTACTGGGGGGGGAACTGTAATGGTTATTTTGCGGGCGGTATTCTTAGGAACTGTGATCGGTTTTTTTTCGATACATTCATGGGCTATCACATCAGTTGATGATAAGGCACTTACATCGTTGGGTGATGGAAGTAATTGGTTGTCCTACGGGCGTAACTATAGCGAGCAGCGTTACAGCCCACTGGAGCAGGTTAATGTGGAAAGTGTCAAACGCCTTGGTCTTGAATGGGTAATGGAGTTGCCTAAGGATAAGCAATTGACTGGTACTCCATTAGTTGTTGACGGTGTCATGTATTTTACCGGGAGTTTTTCTGTCACAAGAGCCGTTGACGCAAAGACAGGAAAATTATTGTGGGAATATGACCCTAAGTCTATAGAGCACGCGGGTGATAGATTAGTCAATATGTGGGACCAGAACAAAGGGCCTGCTTTTTGGAATGGTAAAGTAATAATCTCAACTATCGATGGACGGCTTGTCGGGATAGACGCTAAAACGGGGAAGATGGTTTGGGAGACCATGACCATTGACCCACGTCGCGCCTATTACATTACTGGGGCGCCTAAGGTTTTTAAAGGCAAGGTTGTTATCGGGAATGGTGGTACCGAACATGATGCCGCACGAGGTTATATTACTGCGTACGATGCCGACACTGGCGAACAAGCTTGGCGGTTTTGGGTAGTGCCTGGTAATCCCGCGGATGGCTTTGAGTCACCGGCGATGGAAATGGCGGCGAAGACTTGGACGGGTGAATGGTGGAAATTTGGGGGAGGAGGCAATACTTGGAATGGAATCACTTATGATCCCGAGTTTGATCAATTACTGGTTGGTACTGGCAATGGCTCCCCTTGGAATCAAAAAATTAGATCGCCCCAAGGAGGTGATAATCTCTTTCTTTGCTCTATAGTGGCTTTGGACGCCGATACGGGTGATTACAAGTGGCATTACCAAACAGTTCCCGGGGAAACTTGGGACTACAATTCGAACATGGACATAGTCTTGGCGGATCTCAAGTTAAGTGGCCGCAACATTAAGGCTTTAATGCATGCCCCAAAAAATGGTTTCTTCTATATTTTGAATCGAGAGAATGGAGAACTGTTGTCGGCAGAAAAAATTTCTAAAACGACTTGGGCCTCCCATGTCGATTTAAAAACTGGTCGTCCTGTAGAGATAGCTGGTGCGCGTTACGAAGATGGCTCTGAAGAAGTTTGGCCGAGTCCATTCGGGGCACATAGCTGGCATGCGATGTCCTACAACCCTAATACTGGGCTAGTGTATATTCCTACTATTAAGCAGTCAGCGGTTTTTACCGATGGCGGCGTGGATATAGGAGGTTTTGAATCGCCTCATCGCTCCGTTGCTGTGGGTGTTGCTTTTGGTACGGCTGATAGTTTGCCGGACGCGGGAAGTTCTACGCTCCAAGCTTGGGATCCAATTAAACATGAGCAAGTTTGGGAACAGCCATTACCTCCTCAGTGGAATCCTGGGACAATGACAACCAAAGGGAATTTGGTCTTTGAAGGAAGAGCCGACGGCCGTTTTGTGGCTTATCATGCTGAAACCGGAGAAATATTGTGGTCCCAAGAATTGGGGCTTGGGATCTCCGCGCCACCAATCACTTATTCAGTGGATGGCAAGCAATATGTCTCGTTACTAGTAGGTTGGGGTGGTGCGGGCTTAATATCTGGTTCGTTAAGTGCGCAGCACGGTTGGAAATATAAGGCGCATCCTAGACGTTTAGTAACTTTCGCCCTCGACGGGTCTTATAGGCTGCCCGAGTTTTTGCCACCAGCTTTTGCTACGCCTAGAGATGTCGAAGGGTTTGTTATAGACGAGGCGTTGGCCGCGGAAGGGTTAGAAATCTATTCTTCGCGGTGCTTTTTGTGTCATGGAGGTGGTGTCGTCTCTGGGGGAATGGCCCCTGATCTCCGTGAATCGGTAATACCCATGTCCCATGATGCGTTCAAAAGTGTGGTTGTCGATGGGGCTTTACTAGGCAATGGAATGCCTAGGTTTAGGGATCTTAAAGATGATGGATTAATTGCATTGCATCATTACATACGTAAATGTGCACGTGATCTCAACTCTTGTCAGTAGATAAGTTGCTTTATTAGCGTCTTTTACTCGCACTAAGTATGCTGAGCGAGTAAAATGCGCTGCATTCGGGTGGCTGAATGATTTGGTCGAGAAAGTCCGGATTTTAAACCAATCAAATATAATCAGAAGTAGTTAATAAGGATGTCGTAAGCAACATGGCTCAGTATGTCTTTCAGATGCAGCAAGTCGGTAAAATAGTCCCTCCGCAAAAGAAAATTTTACGTGATATTTCTTTAAGTTTTTTCCCTGGGGCAAAAATTGGTGTTCTGGGTTTGAATGGATCCGGAAAATCTACGTTGCTTAAAATAATGGCCGGTGTAGACACCGAGATTGAAGGTGAAGCTACTCCCCAGAAGGGTTTGAAAATCGGTTATTTGCCACAGGAACCAGAATTGGATTCCTCAAAGAATGTGAGGGGAAACGTTGAAGCTGGCTTAGGACAAATCACTAAACTTCTGGAGCGGTTTAATGAGATTAGTTTAGCCTTTGCAGAACCAATGGATGACGACAAGATGACTGCCCTTTTAGAGGAGCAGGGTGAGCTTCAGAATGAAATAGATACAGTCGGAGGCTGGGAGATTGAGAGAAAGTTAGAGATCGCTGCGGATTCCTTGAGGCTTCCTGATTGGGATGCAGAGATAGATAATCTATCAGGCGGTGAGAGACGAAGGGTCGCTTTATGCCGCTTACTACTCTCAGAACCTGAGATGCTATTGATCGACGAGCCTACGAACCACTTAGATGCCGAGTCAGTAGGTTGGTTGGAACGGTTTCTCGAAAATTACGCAGGAACAGTGGTTGCAGTAACTCATGACCGTTACTTTTTAGACAATGTTGCCGGATGGATATTGGAACTGGACCGTGGACATGGAATTCCATATGAGGGTAACTATAGTTCGTGGTTAGAGCAGAAGGAAGCGCGTCTTCAGCAAGAACAAAGAGAAGAGGCAGCGCACCGAAAAACCGTTGCTTCAGAGTTAGAATGGGTAAGGCAAAATGCGAAAGGTCGCCAATCAAAAAGTAGGGCGCGGCTGCAACGATTTGAAGAGCTTCAGTCGAGAGAATTCCAACAGCGAAATGAGACTAATGAACTATATATTCCACCTGGCCCACGACTGGGCGATGTGGTCATAGATGTAAAGAACATAGTGAAAGCGTTTGGAGAGAAGGTCTTGATTGATGATCTGTCATTCAACTTGCCTCCAGGTGGAATTGTAGGCGTGATAGGTTCTAATGGAGCGGGAAAAACCACGCTATTCAATATGCTGACCGGGGTGGAAAAACCTGATGCTGGAGAGATAACTGTGGGATCGACGGTGGATATTGCTTATGTGGATCAGAGTCGAGAAACGTTAAACGATAATAATACGGTCTGGCAAGAGATCTCCGGGGGACACGATATATTAGCTATCGGAGAGTATGAATTGCAGTCTAGAGCCTATTGTGGTCGATTTAATTTTAAAGGAACTGATCAACAAAAGCATATCGGACAGTTATCCGGCGGCGAGCGTAACAGAGTGCATTTAGCTAAGGTATTACTTCGAGGAGGTAATGTACTTTTTCTTGATGAGCCCACGAACGATCTTGATGTGGAGACATTGCGCGCATTAGAGGAAGCGCTGCTTAACTTCCCCGGGTGTGCGATAGTTATTTCCCATGATAGATGGTTTTTGGATAGAGTGGCCACGCACATTCTTGCCTTCGAGGGCGACAGTCATGTGGAATGGTTCCCTGGTAACTATGCTGATTATGAAGCTGATCGCAGACAGAGGATGGGAGAGGAAGCTGACAAACCACGGAGGATAAAATTCAAGCCCGTTACTCGCTAAGCAGGATAGCGCTAGTCTAGTGCGATGGACAAAAGCCCATCCGCAAGTTTAGGATCAAACCAGGTCGATTTTGGGGGCATAATCAATCCTGCATCAGCTACGGCCATAAGCTCTGTCATTTTCGTGGGAAACAGGGTGAAACCAACTTTCATCGCACCACTATCGACTAGACGACTTATTTCTTTGGTGCCTCTTGAACCTCCAACGAAATCAATACGACCGTCGGTTCTCGGGTCCGAGATACCTAAGATAGGACTGAGCACTGTTTTCTGCAGGATGCTCACATCGAGTTCGTCTACAGGATTGGTCGTATGGTGATTCTTTTTAAGATAGAGGGCATACCAGTTTCCTTCTAGGTACATGCCAAACGATTTTGGGTTCTCTGGTTTAACAGGAGAATCCGATATTTCTGTCTGGAAGGTTAAGGAAAGACGTGCTATGAATTCTTCAAGAGAGAGACTATTTAAATCTTTTACCACTCTATTATAATCCAGAATGAGCATCTCATTTTCAGGAAAAGTTACAGCTAGAAAGCCATTATGAGCTGCTGCATCGCTCGCTGCATCAATGTCTTTAGAAATACGAGAGTCGGCTACTCTTGCCGCAGCGGCAGAACGATGATGCCCGTCGGCTATGTAGAGCGTCCCCACCTTATTAATCGCGGAATACATTCTTTCTATTAGGTTATCCTCGCTGACTATCCAGATACTATGAATCCACCCGTCTAGAGAGCCCGAGTAGTCTGGTGCACGACTCGCAGCGACTTCTTTAAGTTGATTGTCGAGATCTTGATTCTGCGCATGTGCCAATAACACGGGGCCTGTGATGGCTTTAACTGTCTCAATCTGTGTTGTTCGGTCAGTTTCTTTGGCGTGACGAGTGAGCTCATGTTTACGAATTTTATTTTGTTTATAGGCTCTGACGGATGCGGACAAGGCTAGGCCGGTCTGGCAGTGCGTCGAATTATGTATTTGGTACACATAGAAGCAGGGTTTATCTTCAACTAAAAGCTTCCCTGATGATTTTAGTTTGTTCAAATTCTCATGTGCGCGTTCATAGACTGTTTTGTCATACGGATTCAGATCATCGTCCATTTCGAGTTCCGCCCGAGAGACACGCAAAAATGAGAATGGCTTTTCGGCCGCTAGCTCTTTTGCTTCCGAACGAGTGATTACATCATAGGGCGGAGCAACGATTTCATTTACAGTTTCATGGTTAGGTCTAAGTGCTTTGAAGGGGCGACCTAAAAATCCCGCCTCATCATTGTTGTTAGTCAATCGTCAGATACTCCATGTTCCGTGCGAGTTTAGTTCACTTAATGATACCAATTCCAGTACAACAATGTTTAGGTTAAGACAACAAAGCGGTAAGAAGAGGTAGGACACTATAACTGAGCGTATATTTCGGGCTCATTTCGCGTTATGGTATTCATTAGTAAATTTTTGAGGAGCAGTGATGGATAAGAAAGACTTCTTTTCTAATGCGCGCGACGATTTGCGGGGGCCGTTGGATGGCCTGCGTGTTGTGGAGGCGACGACTACTTGGGCAGGACCCATGGCGGGTTGTTTATTGGCCGATTTTGGCGCTACTGTTATAAAAGTAGAACACCCTGAAGGAGAGGTGACTCGCGTTTTACCTCCTTTTCTGCCCGATTCAGAGTTGACGTTACTTCATGAGACTGTGAATAGAAATAAACACAATGTAACGATTGAACTGCGAAAGCCAGAAGGTAGAGACCTGTTTTTAAAATTGTGTGAAACGGCCGATATAGTCCTAGAGAACTTCAAACCAGGAACACTAAGTGATTGGGGAGTAGGATATTCTGACGTTGTAAAGGTTAAGCCAGATATTATTTATGCATCTGTCAGCGGATATGGCCAGTTTGGTCCAAACTCTGAGCGTGCCTGTTATGATCCCATCGCCCAAGCTTTCACGGGTTGGCTATCAGTTAATGGAGAGCCTGACGGGGGGCCCATTAAAGCGCCTACTTTTCTTGGAGATGATTTGGCTGGCATGAATGCTGCTATGGGCATATTAGCGGCCCTACATCATCGGACCGCCACAGGCGAAGGACAGCATATTGACGTGGCTTTGGTTGACGGTATCTGGTTTTCTAGTAACGGAAATCTCACTGCGGGAGCATTAGACATGCCAATTCCACGTCTTGCTAATCAATTTGCGATAGCAGCTCCAGTTAACGTGTATGAGTGCTCGGATGGGCAAATCTATGGCGGAGTTTTGCTCGACGCGCATTGGGTGGCGCTTTGTGACTTGATTGGGTGTGGCGAGGTTTCACATTGCTTAGCTCCAGAGCGTATCCAGCGAAGAGATGAGCTAAACAAGATAGTTGCGGATTGGTGTTCAAAGCGGACCACGGATGAGGCCGTTGATAGTATGGTTGCAATAGGCTTAACCGTCGCGAGAGTGAATAGCTTTTCTGACGCAGCCCGGCACTCTAATGCAAAAGAAAGAGATATGCTGCAGATGACCGAGCTGTCGGATGGCGCAACAGTCCCATTAACCGGTCCGGCGGCTAAATTCTCTCGGACTCCGACGAAAGTTAATAACTCGGCACCTACATTAGGACAGGATAATAGCGACATTTTTACAGCGTTAGGCTTAACTGAGACTCATATTCAGGAACTAAAGAAAATTGGCGCGATTTAGCCCAAACTTGTGGTAATTTATGGCGCACGCGAAGTTTCTTTAAGTTAATGTCTCGAGATCCACGCTTTCTCCGACAATTAAATCTTGTCTTGCCAAGAATTTGGGCTTGATGTAGCACACAAGAAGTGGCAGCACAATTAGAGAAAGTAACATGTTAATTAACATGACTACGATAAGCAGTAAGCCCATGTCAGCCATAAATTTTAGATCGGACATGAAATACCATGGTGTTATTCCCAGAAGCATTATTGTGGCAGTAAACATAATTGCTTTACCTGTGGTCGTAAGTGCAGCCACTATTGCCTTGGGGAGGTCATGATTTTGCGCCGTGTATTCTTCGGTAATCCGAGATAGTAGGTAAATACCATAATCAATGCCCACGCCAACTCCGATAACCGCGACGATAGCCGCATTCATGTCAAGACCAACCCCAACTAAATGCATGGCTGCTACGAGTAAAAGGTTTGCTAGATTAACTGGAATAAGGAGTATAAAAGCGGCTACTAATGACTTATACGCGTATCCCGCTAGGATCATAACGGCGACATTCACCATGCCAATGATTACCCAATGATATCGTTCTATCACACTGTTCACAGCCTGTTGAATAGCAATCACTCCTGTCGCTAGCCGTACTTCAAAATCTGGATATTGGTCACCTATTTCGTCGACTGCTTTTGTGGCTGCAGCTATCGCATGGTCTATGGTCTCTTGTTTGTTATCTTCGTACCAAAAAGAGACAGTCGAATTTTGAAACTCAAAGTCAGCTACATGACCAAAATTAATCGCATTGCTACCCATTAGCGCCGCGAATCCAGCCGCTGCTAGAGCCTCTCGATTTAAGTCCAGCGGGGCCCATTTGGGGTTTCCTCCAGAAAAAAGTCGATTTATTTCAGACATGTAATTGCTCCATGTCAGGCTTGCTCGTGGAGGTAGGACAGTATCTCGCTCAAGCTTCCGCTGTAATTCATTCGCTACTCTCACAGCTTCAGGTGTATTAGCCACTCTGTACGAAATATCTCGTTCACGGGCTTGAATAACTACTTCAAGGGTATTCGTGCCCGGAAAATTATCGTTAATAGCTCTAACTGCTACGTTAAATTCAGAGTCGGGCCACAGAAGATTACTCCCTTCGACTGGATTGCCAATTTTGATTTGAGTATTTAAATAGATTCCAAAGGCCGCAATAATTAAAACGAAGACGGTTGTCTTCTTAGCTTTTTCTCCAAAGCTTAGATGCGCAAGATACCTTAGTGCGGCATCTTGGATAGCGTGGACGCCTGTGTTGGTATTGCCAGAAATCATTTGATCCATATTTTTAGGGACAGGTAGATAGGACAGGAGTATAGAGCACAGAAAAGTGCCAGTTGGAATGATCCAAAGAGCCCACATGCCGCAAAAAATTGCATGGTTATCCATTGCTTTAATCGGAGCAATAGCAATGAAAATAATACCACATACATCCGTAAGAATGCCCAGGATAGATGGGGCCATCATGATACTCATCGTTAGTTCAGCCGCCCGATTGCGATCTTTAACGTGAGCTAAAACTTCATAATACCTCTCGGTATATTGAACGCAATGAGAGAAGGAACGGGCAACCAAGAGGAGTGGAACGATCATGAGAAGCGGCTCCACTGGCAAACCGAGCCAACCTATGAAGCCAAAGCCCCATATTCCTGCAACAAGTGCACAGACCACAGGCGTGACGACGCCTGCAATATTCTTCATGTAAAATGCCAATGCCAAGACAAGCAGAAATATCGTGATCGCGAATATTTTATAGGTTTGCTGTTGTAATTTGTAAACCCAGCCAGTTAATACCGGTTGGCCAGCCAAGTATATTTCGTGGTCACTATCGCGAGCATTTTCAACAAGCCGTTGGGCGTAATCGAAAGCCTCTCCATAATCTACGCGATGGAGAAATGCGGACGTAATGAGAGCCGCAGATTCGTCTCTAGAAATAAAAAATGTTTGAGCATTCGGAGAGAGAGCGACCCGTCTTTTAAATTCAGCTATTTCATCCTTCGTAGCTGGAGCATGGTCATCCATTAAAGGTTTTGTGTCTATTCCCTCCCATGTTGCGTTAGCGTAGCGGATCTTTTCGGTAGCGACAGAAAGTATTTGATCATGGTCAATAGATGGCGCTAAATCTATATCACGGGTCAAATCCCAAATTTTTGAAAGCGTTCTAGCATTATAAATATCTCCATTTTTATTCTGTATCATGATGGCAATCATCATTGGATTGCCAAAGTTTTTATTATCAAAATAAACTTGCACGTACGGGTCGTCCTCTGGTAGCAGATCTAGGAATACCGTTCTTATGTCAACTTTCGGTATGCCAAACATGAAGCCTATAGTTATTACCAAGAAAAGTAGGCTAACCAACCCTTTATATTTCATTACCCAATAAGCAATTTTTGCTCTCATATTAACCTTCTATCTGTATTCTTGTTCACAACAACATAGGTAGCTCTAACACCTACCGATTTCGATTTTTTTTGAGGATGCCGCGCATTACTGCGCGGCGATATACACTATTTACTTAGTACGTCTTTGATAACTAGTTTGCCTAGTTGAGACATGTGCACTTCATCAGGCCCATCAGCCAGCCGGCACAGTCGAGCATAACCAAAAATTTCTGGCAGTATCGTGTCTTGTGCGAGGCCAATCCCTCCAAAACTTTGCATAGCCCTATCAGTCACTTCTTGGCACATACGCGGCACAGTTATTTTGATCATTGCTAAGGCATCTTTGCTCACCTTGTTACCTTCTTTATCGAGTCTGTCAGATGCCCATTGGGTGAGTAATCGTGCCTGCTGGACTTCACTAACTGATTTCGCTATGTCCTGTCGAATACTCGAGTTTTCAGATATTTTTTTACCGAAAGCCACCCGATTTTCTACACGTTCGCACATTAACTCTAATGCCCTTTGAGCGCCTCCTATGAGTCGCATACAGTGATGGATTCTACCTGGCCCAAGGCGACCTTGTGCTATCTCAAATCCTCTGCCTTCCCCCAGTAGAAGATTATCAAAAGGCACGCGCACATCAGTCATGCGCACTTCTGCATGACCGTGAGGTGAGTGTAGGTCATTTAATACCCTCAATGGCCTCACAATTTCGAAGCCATCGGAACCAGCGGGCACTAAAATCATCGATTGTTGGGCATGCCGAGCGGCTGAAGTGTCAGTTTTACCCATTACAATGTAAATTTTATTGCGCGGATCAAAGACACAAGAGCTCCACCATTTCCTACCATTGATTACATACTCATCTCCATCTCGCACGATTGACGTTTCCACGTTAGTCGCGTCGCTAGAGGCGACTTGGGGCTCGGTCATAAGGTAAGACGACCGGATTTCCCCATTCAACAATGGCTCTAGGTACTCTTTTTTATGTTCTTCTGTGCCATACCGAGCCAGGACTTCCATATTGCCAGTATCTGGCGCACTGCAGTTGAAAACTTCAGCTGCCCAGATGACTCGCCCCATTTCCTCAGCAAGCGGTGCGTACTCTAGATTGGTGAGGCCTGCACCATACGGCAGGTATTCTTCAGGCAAGAATAAATTCCAGAGACCTTTTTCCTTAGCAAGGACTTTCAGTTCCTCGATTTGAGGCGGAACGACCCAGAGGTTGGCAGGATCGTGATTCCAGTTAAAAACATCTTCCTCGATGGGGTAAACATATTCCGCCATAAAGTTCTTAATTTCGTCTAGTAATTGCCTACTTTTATCACTGTAATTGAAGTCCATTTCAAATCCTTTTTTATTTTCCCCACCTAATGCAGAAGCTCTTAGGTCTTAGTTTATACTCTCAGTATGATTTCTAGCAGAAGAAGTTAAGAGTATTATCGTAGTCGCTGCCGCGTCGAATTCCCGCTAATGCGCCGCGCAGTTTCTAGCAGTATTCCATTAGAACAAATCTTACGGGTGTAAGCTAGTATGAGAGTTTGATTGTGTCGCGCGCTAGTGCGCACAATAATCAGTGTATAGGAGGTTTTATGCTTAAAACGATATTGGTTGGCTTTTGTTTGGTGTGCCAACAGGGGATGTTATTGGCTAGCGGCGGAATGACTGTTCTTTTGACTAATGACGACGGTTATTTATCTGAGGGCATTTCTGTGTTGTATGGTGAGCTAACTGCGGCGGGCTACAATGTCACCGTTGTCGCGCCTCTAAATCAGCAGAGCGCGAGTGGAATGAAGGTTTCACTTCATCCATTATCTGTAGTGAATCACGCTCCAAATATTTGGTCGGTAGCGGGGACTCCAGCGGACTCTGTAAGAGTAGCATTAGCAAATTTTTATAAAAAGCGACCGCCAGATTACGTCGTCTCAGGCCCCAATTTTGGACAAAACTTGGGAAGTAATGTCATGATCTCTGGCACTGTGGCTGCAGCGATAGTTGGTGCTATGGAAGATATAACGTCCATAGCGTTGTCTGCAGGCCTCGACCTTCTTGAATCAAATGCGGAACCTACGAGATTCCCCAGTACGGTTGAAGTATTCCGCAGCGCAGCCAAACTTTTGGTCCAAGTTTTGGATCAGCACCAAAGACGGCCTGAATTGATCCCAAAGAGGCATGTATTAAATATTAATTACCCTTTGTCGTTAAATACAGAAGGAGCACCTTTTGTCTCGAGCAAGGTGAGCGATGTGGGTGGGTTCGGTATTAAGTATGGCGATATAGATCCCGCAACTAGTATTAGTAAGGTTGAGATATTTGTTGAGAAGCCCACAAAACATTCTACTGAGGTTGATGCCAAATATTTTAGTCAGGGCAGGGTGACCTTCTCATTGTTAAAACCAGACTGGAATGCGGCTGACGCAGACGTTGAAAAGCTTAATCAATTAGTCCGCAATCTTGGTGTCAACTAGGGTGACAGACTACAGTGCCAATACTGCATTTACCTCAGTTGATGCCTCTAATTGCACTAAGTGCCCATATCCATCGAGTACCGTGCTTTTTATTTGAGCCGGAAGGTCTCTAGCATGGTCTGCTGGAATTATTTTATCTAAAGATCCCCAGATTAAATTGATAGGTATTGTAAGCAGAGCGGCTTCTTCTCGCATGATTCGACTCTGACGTCCTTCGGCATCGATGAACCCGGCCGCGATCTGACTAAGCGCATTAGAAACACCATCAGTTCTTTTAAACTGAAGCATGTCATTTACAAGTGCTCTATTGACTAATTCAGGATCTGCCACTAGCTGTTGCAAAAGTCCCTTCATTTCTTTGCGATTATCGGTCTCTATAAACCCATTGATGTAATCTCCGTTAATTTCTTTACCAAGACCGGCAGGTGCTATGAGATCAAGTCTAGTCACCCGTGTTGGGTACGAAATCGCTGCATGAAGTGCTATCGCCCCACCCAAAGAGTGTCCTATTAGTCGAGCCTCTGTTATATCTAACGAATCCATTAGGGCTATCACCGTCT
>Ga0315315_10004667_pt1 | contig 12643 bp, 10 predicted proteins | sample M140m3416metaG_FD_203699 | JGI IMG/M metagenome (GOLD analysis project Ga0315315, IMG submission 203699) | Ammonia-oxidizing marine archaeal communities from Monterey Bay, California, United States - M1 40m 3416 | ecosystem: Environmental > Aquatic > Marine > Intertidal zone | place: USA...
ATCGATTACTTTGATAATATCCCCAATAAGTTTCAGCTGTAACTGAATGAATGATTTGTTTTAAAGGGAATGTCGATTTTTCCGAAACCTTATTCAACTGATTCAGTGCTACTATGTATTCATCTTCAGTCATGTAAGAGTTGTATTTCATTTTATGTATTACCGACTTGACTACTTGGGGAGAGTTTTTAGCAGCACTGGCTGAGTCAAAAATTACAGAAACAACATCTAATGCAGATTTATACAAGCCAATTTTTTGCAGCGAATCAACTTTACTCCACATGTTTTCAAAGTTTCCTTCGAAATCATAGGAAAGCATGTCTATTTCTGATGCAATAGGCTCAGGTGTGGTTTCTATTTTGTTTTCGCAGGAGTTGGAAGTCAACAATATTAAGATAAATGCTAACAGAGTGAGGTTTAGAAAGGCTTTTATAAACATAGGAATGTATTTTTTATAAAATTACGGTTTAATCAATTAGGAATACACATCAAAACTTCATTAGTTCAATTATAAAATAGTTTTTAGATTATTTTTTTACTGAAGCAAAAATCAGAAAACATTGTGCATATTTAACATTAATTATAAGGGCTTATTTTGATATATTTTTATCTTTGCACGAATTTATTTTTGGAATCTTAATGTATAAATTCAAGTCAATGCCACAAAACAGCAAAAAATTTATTGGAGAAGGATTAACTTACGATGATGTACTGTTAGTTCCTGCTTATTCTGAAGTATTACCCCACGAAGTTAAACTAACTACGCAATTTACGCGAGGAATAGAGCTAAATGTACCGATTGTTTCAGCTGCCATGGATACAGTAACGGAAAGTGCTTTAGCTATATCGATTGCTCAACAAGGAGGTATTGGCGTTGTGCATAAAAACATGAGTATTGAAGCACAGGCTGGGGAAGTCCGAAAAGTGAAACGCTCAGAGAGTGGTATGATTCTGGATCCCGTAACTGTTTCTAAGGATAAAACGGTGCAAGATGTGTTAGAATTAATGGCAGAAAACAAAATTGGTGGCATACCGGTAGTAGATGATCGTAATGTTTTGGTAGGAATTGTTACAAACAGAGATTTGCGATTTGAAAAAGAAATGTCCAAATCAATCGAACTGGTAATGACAACCGAAAATATTATTACTGCAAAGGGAAAGGTTGAATTAAGCGTAGCAGAAAAGATATTACAAGAATATAAAATTGAAAAGCTTCCTGTCGTTGATGAAGATGATAAATTAATTGGTCTTATAACCTTTAGAGATATTATTAAAGTTAAAGAACATCCGAATTCATGTAAAGATGAACATGGAAGATTAAGAGTGGCTGCAGCTGTTGGTGTTACAGAAGATGTTTTAGAAAGGGTTAAGGCTCTGGTTAATTCGGGAGTAGATGCAATAATTATCGATACCGCTCATGGCCACTCCAGAGGAGTGGTGGAAGTATTGAAGAAAGTCAAAGCAAATTTTCCAGATTTACAAGTAGTTGTTGGCAATATTGCCACTGGTGCCGCGGCTTTGGCTTTAGCAGAAGCAGGAGCGGATGCAGTTAAAGTAGGAATAGGTCCAGGATCTATTTGTACTACGAGAGTTATTGCTGGTGTGGGTGTACCTCAACTAACAGCCATCATGAATGTTGCTGAAGCTCTTAAAGGGTCTGGAGTTCCAATTATTGCAGATGGAGGTATTCGGTTTACTGGAGATTTGGTGAAAGCTATTGCCGGTGGTGCGAATACAATTATGATGGGCTCAATGTTTGCAGGGACAGAAGAATCACCAGGAGAAACAATAATTTACCAAGGAAGGAAGTTTAAGGCTTATCGGGGAATGGGATCTTTGGAAGCCATGCAAAAGGGGTCAAAAGATAGATATTTTCAGTCTGATGAAGCTGATGTTAAGAAACTCGTTCCAGAAGGTATTTCTGGTCGAGTACCTTTTAAAGGAAAATTAGAAGAAATTATGCATCAATTAATTGGAGGGATAAGGGCCGGAATGGGCTATTGTGGTGCTTCAAATACAATTGATTTAAAAGAAGCAAGATTTGTAAAAATTACAAGTTCTGGAATAGCTGAAAGTCATCCACATGATGTTGCTATTACTAGAGAAGCACCTAATTATAATATTAAATAAATTAACTTAAAAATGAGAAATTTACTAATCATAGTTTGTGCAATTGGATTTGCATCATCAGCATACAGTCAAGAAAAGGGCCCTGTTTTAATGACAGTCAATAATGTTCCTGTTTATAAGGCAGAATTTGAACAGATTTATTGGAAGAATAAGAAAGAGAAGGTTGCCACTAAAGAAGATTTAGATGAGTATATGGAGTTGTTCACTAAATTCAAGCTGAAGGTAACAGAAGCCGAAGATTTAGGAATGGACACTTTAGCATCTTTTATTAAAGAGTTGGATGGTTATAAAGTACAATTAGAAAAGCCGTATTTAGTTGACAAACAAGTGAATGAAAAATTGATCACTGAAGCTTATGATAGAATAAATACTGAAATTAGAGCAAGCCACATATTGATTAAAATGGATGGATCGGCAACACCTGAGGATACGCTAAAAGCATACAATAGGATTAAAAATATTAGAGAGAAAATTTTACGGGGTGATTTAACTTTTGCAGAAGCTGCTAAAAGAATGTCTGAAGATGAATCTGCGAAACAAAATCATGGAGATTTAGGTTATTTTACTGCTTTTAGGATGGTTTATTCATTCGAATCAGCAGCATTTAATACACCTGTCGGTGAGATTTCTCGACCTTTTCGATCTCGTTTTGGTTACCATATTGTAAAAACTGTTGATAGCCGAGCGGGAAGGGGTTCTGTTAAAGTTTCTCATTTAATGCTGAGTATTAAGAAAGAGATGTCAGAATTAGATAAAGAAAACTTAAGAAAGAAAATTTACGAACTATATGAAAAGTTGGGTGAAGGGGAGTCATTTGTAAAACTCGCAAAGGAATTTTCTGAAGATCGTCAGTCAAAGTTAAAAATGGGGCAGGAGGCTTGGTTAAAACCGGGAGAAGCTTTTCTTGAATTTGATTCAGTTGCTTTTTCTTTAAAAAATAACGGTGATTATTCAACTCCCTTTCTAACAAAAGTAGGTTGGCATATTATTAAAAAAGGCGATTATAAGCCTGTTGGAGATCTTGAAAGTATGCGTCAAGAATTAAAAAATAAAATCCAAAGAGATGTCCGAGCACAAATTTCTAAAGGGAAATTTATTGTTAAATTGAAAGAGGAATATGCGTTTAGTGAGGTAACAAAAAACAAGACAGAACTTTATAAAGTAATTGACAATTCTGTTTTTAAAGGGAAATGGAACCTCGAATCTTCCGGTAAATTAGAAGGAGAATTATTTTCGTTCGCCGATCGAACTTATTCCCAGCAAGATTTTGCAAGTTATATTGCCTCAACACAAAAGCCTTCGAAAAACAAGGATATTGTTAAGTTAATTAACAATAAGTACGCCAAGTATGTTGCCAACATGTTAATTGCTTATGAAAGAACACAGTTGTCTAAAAAATATCCGGAGTTTAGAGATTTATTGAAAGAGTATAGAGATGGAATTTTATTATTTGGGATTACAGATGAAAAGGTATGGAGTAAAGGAGTTGAGGATACAGTTGGTTTAAAAGAATATTATGAATTGCATAAAAATGAGTATATGTGGCCGGATAGAGTCGATGCCAAAATATTCACTTCTTCGAACAAGAAGACTATAAACACGGCTTACAAATTAGTTAAAAAGGGTAAGGTTGGACATGATTCAATTGTGAATTATTTAAATAAGGAATCTCAATTAAACATTAAATTTGAAAATGGTCGTTTTGTAGAAAATGAAAAAGAGGTAATAAAAGATTTCTCTTGGGCTATAGGCTTAAATAAACCAAAGCTAATTGACGAATTGGGAGGAAAATATTCATTTGTTATAATTGAGGAAAAATTACCAAGTCAAGTAAAAGAATTAAAAGAGGCTAAAGGATTAATTACGGCCGCTTATCAAGATTACTTAGAGAGTACTTGGCTGGATTCTTTGCGTAAGAAATATCCAATTCAGATTAATAAGGATATACTTTATTCTATTGCTGGCCAGCAGTAAGTAGAATAGAATTTAGCGTATAACTTATAAATGAATAAACATTTTTATACAGGTTTAATATTATTAGTGATAATATTCATTGTTTCTTGCGATAGTGAAGAGATTGTGCAGGAAAAAGCAAAAGTGGCGCGCGTAGGAAGTGTTTATTTGTATGAGGAGGTATTAGATGAAGATGTTCAAAACGGTTTAGGCAAGGAGGATAGTTTGCTATTCAGGAACCAACTAATAAATAATTGGATTGAAGAACAGATTGTTTTACAAAAGGCAGAAGAAGTGTTGCCTCAAGATGCCAAAGATGTAAAGGATAGATTGGAAAATTATCGAAAGTCATTAATAATCTATGCCTATGAACAGCAATTTATAAAGGAGAGATTAGATACCGCAGTTTCATCAATTGAGATAGAAGAATATTATGCAGCACATAAAGATGACTTTATGTTAAAAGACTATATTGTAAAGGCATTGTATTTAAAAGTTTCCAAAGGTACTCCAGATATAGAGAAACCGCAGCTTCATTTTAAGTTGGAGCAAGAAGCTGATGTGAATGAAATGCGATACTATGCTGATTTATATGCGGTTCAATTTCATTATAATCCTGACCAGTGGCTATTCTTTGAAGATGTATTAAAAGTAATTCCTTTGGAAGCGGTCAATACTGAATCTTTTCTGAGGAAAAAGAAGAAGATTATGTTTGAAGATGACAATTTTATATACTTCGTTAATATAACTGACTTTATGTTGAAGGATGCAATTTCACCTTTGAGCTTTGAGAAAGAAAAAATAAAAACAATATTGTTGAATTTGAGAACTATTGATTTAAGAAATAAATTGAGGGAAGATTTATACAATGATGCAATAAAAGCTCAGCAAGTAGAAACTTATTAATGCCCTCAGGTAATAATAAAATAAAAATACAGTTACTGAATAGTAATCAAGAATATATGAGAAAAATTATAGCAATAGCTTTATTTCTTTTAACTGTTTCCAACGTTAAATCGCAGCAAATTATTGATAAAGTAGTTGCTGTTGTTGGAGATAAAGCGATATTAAAATCAGAAATAGAGTCGCAAAAAGTTCAGGCTACTCAGCAGGGAGTTAAGGTTGATGAGAATACGGACTGCTTAATTATGGAAGAAATGATGTTTCAAAGTTTGCTGCTGCATCAAGCTGAAATAGATAGTATTGAGGTTACTGAGGAGATGGTGACAGCTGAATTAGAACAACGTATTCAATATTTTGCAAGTCAAATGCCGGGCGGAGTAGATGATTTAGAAAAGTTTTACGATAAAAGTATTGAAGAGATTAAAGAGGAATTTTTTACACAAATTGAAGATCGAATGAAATCACAACAAATGCAGGAAGAAATAACTGCAGAAGTAGGTGTTTCTCCAAAAGATGTAAGGTCTTTTTTCAATTCATTTCCGACCGATAGTATTCCTCTTATTAATAGTAAAATATCTGTAGCTCAAATTACAATAGAGCCGGAAGTAACCGCCGCAGAGAAGCTTTCAATAAAGAAGAAGTTGACAGAGATTCGCGATCAAATAATTAATGGTGAATTAACTTTTGCAATTGCAGCAGAATACAAATCTGAAGATCCAGGTTCGAAGAAAAAACAAGGTGATTTTGGTTGGGTAACTAGGGGTGATTTTGTTCCTGAGTTCGACGCGGTTGCTTTTAGAATACCTATTGGTGAAGTTTCTCAAGTTTTTGAATCACCTTTTGGGTATCACATATTAGTAATTAATGAACGAAGAGGCGAACAATATTCGGGATCACATATTTTGTTGCAATTTAAAGTTAGTGATACGCAGATGAGTAAGTCAAAAAATACGCTAAACCAAATAGTAGCAGATATAAAAGCCGGAGATATAACATGGGAGCAAGCTGTTTTAAAATATTCTGATGATGACAATAGTAAAGGGAGTAGGGGTGTGATCTACAATCAATCCACAGGTTCTATGTATTGGGATATGAAAGAAATAGATCCTCAATTGTTTAAAGGAATAGATGATTTAGAAGAAGGAGGAATTTCTGTTCCAATTTATTATGAAACAATGAATGGTAATGCTTACAGAATTGTGAAGTTAATGAAGCGCACAGAACCACATAAAGCGAATCTGACTGATGATTATCAAATGATTCAAAACTATGCATTAAGTAAGAAAAAAGCAGAAGAAACAGAGGCTTGGGTAAATAGAAAATTAAACGATATTTATATCAGAATAGACGCCGATTATCAGCGTTGTGAGTTTACCTACAACTGGTTACAAAAGCAGTAAGTCTTTTGATGTTACTATTTTCTGTTAGAGCTCCAACTATTAAAATTACCGGATGCCGCATAGTTTGCTTTTTCCTCTGCTTCTTCTAAGAAGTAATTGGCCATAACAGCTGCAATTTCTTGTTTATTTTTGTCTGTGTTGTCCATAACAGAAGTGTCAGAAAAGTATTGCGGAACAAAATGCGTGTCAAAATCACCTGATTTAAATGCAGCATGGTTAATTGTAAACTTACAGAAGTCTAGTGTTGTTTTTATTCCTACAATGTCGTAATCACCTATTGCTTTGGTCATTTTTTCGATTGCTTCTTTTCGGGTAGGAGCATGTACAATCAACTTTGCAATCATTGGGTCATAATATATGGGAATTTCCATACCTTCTTCAAAACCATCATCAACTCGAACTCCTTCTCCAGTTGGTCTTTTATAAACATCTAATGTTCCGATGTCTGGCAAGAAATTGTTTTGAGGATCCTCAGCGTATACCCTTACCTCTAGCGAGTGACCATTAATTTTTAAATCATCTTGCGTAAATGCAAGTTTCTCTCCTCGAGCCACTTTAATTTGTTGTTCTACCAAATCCAAACCAGTTATCATTTCCGTAACGGGATGTTCAACTTGCAAACGCGTATTCATTTCTAAAAAGAAAAATTCTCCGTTTTCATATAAAAACTCTACTGTTCCAGCGCCAACATAATTACAAGATTTTGCAACATCGCAAGCTGCTTTTCCCATCGCTTTTCTTAATTCAGGAGTTAAAATAATAGAAGGGGCTTCCTCTATCACTTTTTGATGTCTTCTTTGAATGGAACATTCTCTTTCAAATAAATGAACTGTATTTCCATGTGTGTCTGCTAAAACTTGTATCTCTATATGTCTAGGCGATCCGACGTACCGTTCAATAAAAACAGCTCCATCTCCAAAAGAACTTTCCGCTTCACTAATAGCTAATTTCATTTGTTCGACAAACTCTTCTGCTTTTTCTACAACACGCATCCCTTTTCCACCACCGCCAGCAGCGGCCTTTACTAAAATAGGGAAACCAATTTCTTTTGCTTTGTCCAAGGATTTTTCCACGTCTACTATGGCCTCATCCACGCCTTCAACCATTGGAATACCATATTTCTTAACCGTTTCTTTTGCAGATAATTTATTTCCCATTAATTCCATAGACTGCGGAGATGGTCCTATAAAAGTAATTCCTGCATCTGTTGTCTTTCTGGTAAAATCTGCATTTTCACTTAAAAACCCATAGCCTGGATGAATTCCATCCACATTTAAGTTTTTACATATTTGAAGTACTTTATCTCCCAACAAGTAGCTCTCAGAACTAGGAGGTGGACCAATGCAAATAGCTTCATCTGCAAACTTTACAAACGGTGTATTTTTATCTGCTTCAGAATAAATTGCTACAGTCTTAATTCCCATTGCTTTACACGTTTTCATTATACGCAAGGCAATTTCTCCTCTATTAGCTACAAGTATTTTATTCATTGTGTTCGAAATAAATTGTGCTTAAAGATACTATAAAACGTGAAATAATAAGAAGAACTAGAAACGTTCTTTTCAATACAATAAATTACCAAGTAAAATCAGGAATGAGAATAAAAAACCTCGAGATCAATTCTACTGAATTGAAATCGAGGTTCACCCACCATAAAACAGCGATAAATACTTTACCTATGAATAGATAGTATAGGTTTTGATAAGTCGTGTAATAGGTTAATAAACAAAGTTTTGTTTTCTCTGTATTTTTGTATGTTTGTTAAAACTTTATTCTGCTGTTCCATCGGGAGAAGAGTCAAACTAAACAACAGTCTTTCAATTGAAATAAAAAATAGTTCACTTTTATAAAGCACTAATAATTCATGTTTAATATCCAATTCCAAGTTGGATAATATGCTTTCGAAGGATTTTTCTAAAGAAGTCATTAATTAATTTTGTTTAATATAATCGTTGCGCTACAAACGTTGTGCCGTAAATTATTAAATATAGTTCTCTATGATCCGTTTTTTCACAAACTTTGATAGTTTGCGATTGAATCGTCTTTTGGTCTTAAAATATTTTTTCCATTCTCATTATTCCATACCTTAGCTACATGATTAGAGCTTTGATAATTGATGACATACAAGACGCAAGAGATAATATCCGTTTAGACATAGAGACTTACTGTTCAGATGTTGAAATAATAGGAGAAGCTGAGGGTGTTGTTACGGGTGCAAAAGCAATTCGAGAATTGAAACCAGAAGTGGTTTTTTTGGATATTCAAATGCAAGACGGAACTGGATTTGATTTGCTGGATATTGCAGGTGACATTAATTTCAAAGTTATATTCACAACCGCTTCTGATGAATATGCTATTAAAGCATTTAAATTTTCGGCGATCGACTATCTATTAAAACCAATTGATCCAGATGAATTAGTTGCCGCAATTGAAAAAATAAAGAGCACAAAAGTTTTACCAAAAGAAAATATCAATCTCCTATCTGAAAGTATCAAGGATCATAAATCCATGACTCGACTTGCGCTCAATACCTTAGAGAAGATTCTAATCGTTGAAATAAAAGATATTGTACGTTGTGAATCTAGCGTAAACTATACTACTTTCTATTTTGCTGACAAATCTCGATTGATGGTTACTAAGACGCTTAAAGAGTATGACGACATGTTGTCTCCACTAGGATTTATCCGAGTACATCAATCTCATTTAATTAACTCAAGCTTAGTTAAGGAGTTTATTAAATCAGATGGTGGCTACCTTATGATGAAAGACGGATCTTCTGTTCCCGTATCTACTCGAAAAAGACAAGCTGTAGTTGAAGCTTTAAATACATTGTAATTATGATTAGATTAAAAGTTTTTATTGCCTTTACTGCCTTGGCATTTACCGTATTTTCTTGTCAATCTTTTTCCCAAGAAACTAAAACAAGTATCCAAAAAGAAAGAAAGTACATTGTCTTATCTCCAGAGAAATTTTCAGCAATTAAAGTCGAAATGGAAAAACAAAATGATTGGTCTCCAATTCTTATCGAAGGCTATCCAAAAAATGAATTGGTAGCATTCTATATACAAAGCTATACGGATTCAACTATTCTAACATGGGTGGACTTTGCTTATAGTAAGATTCACAGTGTTGAAAATACTAAGCCTGATGCGCATCAAGAAAGAAAAATGCAAAAATCAAAATTACTTCCTAGAACCAAGGAAAACATGCATCAATTTATGATGTTGATGACGACCCAACAGATTGAATTAGTAGGATTTTAAGTGATGAATAATTCAATTTTTAAGACCCTCATCTCCAGTACTGTTTTTGTAATAGATAAAAAGTATTCCCAGTCTGATTATACGAATATTGACCTTTCGGACAGCAATGAATCACTAAATAAAATTAACGTCAATGATCCAAAAGAAATGGAGGATTTCATTAATAAATTTACGAAGATTAAGAACGCAAAAGTTGCAATTGGTGGTTACCTTGAGATTCGAAACTTATACAAGAGAAGTAAATATTTCAATGAACAAGCTAACCCAAGTGATGAACGAAACATTCATCTTGGAGTCGATATATGGGCCAAAGAAGGAACAAAAGTTTTGGCTGCTCTTGATGGAGAAATACACAGTTTCAAAAACAATACAAACCATGGAGACTATGGGCCTTGTATTATCCTAAAGCACCAGTTAGATAAAGCTATTTTCTATACTCTATATGGTCATCTAAGTATGCAATCTTTACAAAATATAGAAATCGGAGACATCGTGCGGCAAGGCGATGAAATTGCTCAATTGGGTGATTCTAAGATTAATGGAGATTACGCACCTCATTTACATTTTCAAATCATCAAGGACCTGCAAAGAAATTTTGGTGATTATCCGGGTGTTTGTAGTTTAAATCAATTGGATTTCTACAAAGAAAATTGTCCAAATCCTATTCTGTTATTGGGTGGGAGGGATTCCTTATTTAATCAACCCTAAACAGTATTTTAAGCGAATAATTTTTTTGACAGAAGCATATACTTGAAAACGAAAGTCCTTGTTCTCATTCATCTTTGAAAGGATGTCATTAATATCTTTTTCTTCTTCCACTGGCATTAGTAATTGATCGCATCCAGCCATTATTGCTTTTAACCCAGAATTTGGCACAGTCCTGACCCCTCCCATATTCATTGCATCCGTAATAACCAATCCTCTAAATCCCAATTCGTTTTTCAATAAATTTGTTACAATCTCCCGAGAACAGGTTGAGGGTAAACCTTCAGTATTGTATTTCTCATTATTCTTAACTGCAATATGAGCTACCATAATTGACAAAACTCCATTATCAATAACGGGCCGGTAATTTGGGACTTCTTTCATTTCTCCATCAATAAAGACTAATTTTTCATGTGTATCTCCGACTACAAAACCGTGACCTGGAAAATGCTTTGCCGTAGCTACAATACCATTCTTTTGTGTTTCTTCAATAAAAACATTCGAAAACTCAATTACAGTATCCATTGCTAAGCCAAAACTCCTATTGCTTACAGTTTTGTTTGGTGATGCATCTATAACCGGAGCAAAGTTTTGTGTAATTCCTATCTTATTTAAATCTGTAGATATAGTATTGGTTACTTCCTGAACTTTTTCCTTCGTTTTAATCGCATTTGTTTTTGGAACTGGAGTAGTACCTTTAATTTTATATTTGATTAACGTAGGCTCTGCATCAGCACTATAAATTGGGGGCAAATATCCATGGGTTTTACAAATGGTATCAAACTGGTTGACAAATTCGGTAAAACTTTCAACTGTCCCATTTAGCAAAAGAACACCTCCAACTTTACCTTTTTGCATTAATTTAACAACGTGTTCTGTAGGTTTTCCATGTTTACCAACTGCAGGTACGATCAATTGTCCAACACGCAAAGTGTCATTCAAATAACTGAATTGTTCATCTATACGCCTTTCTAATTCTGGGTTGTAAGTATAAAAATCAGCTAGTGTAAAATCTTGTGCAAAAGTGTTTAGTGCAAAAACGAATGCTATAAATAACGATAAGTATTTCATGAGAAGACATATTAGATATATGCTAAAGTAACACTTCCTTAAATGGCTAAAATTATGTGGATACTAATTTATTAAATTGCAAATGTTGACATGAACGTTATCTTTGCACTCATATGCAGGAAAGACAAGAGGAGTATCAAGCGAATATCAATAATAATACAGCCGCATTTCAAGAGGTTAAAAAGAAAATTACACAAATTGTACTTCTTCGTATCGTCGTCTTTATAGCAACTTGTTTGGGATGCTATTTGTTTTCTTATAATGCAGGACTTGCAATATCTACGGGTGTTTTTGGTGCACTTTTTTTTGTGTTTATGGTTCAGTATCACAGCAAGTTAGATCGTAAAAAAAACTACTTTGAGGAGTTGATTAGGGTCAATGAAATTGAAATAGAAGCTTTAAATGGAAACATTAATAATTTAGAAAATGGAGTAGAATTCTTGGACCCAAATCATCACTATAGTTATGATATTGATCTATTTGGAGATGGTTCTTTCTTCCAGTTTTTTAACCGAACAAAAACTCTCGGTGGAAGAAAAAAGCTAGCGTCAATTATAGTCAGTAATGAAATTGACAATATTGAGAAAAAACAAGCCGCTATCAAAGAGTTAGCAAAAAAAAGCAAGGAGCGTCAGCACTTCTGGGCTAGTGCGGGAACTATTAAAACAGAAACGACATCCAAAACCGTTGAAGACTGGTTAAAAAACTATAAAACGTTTGCATCCAATAAACTTATTTCCTTTCTGATAATTCTTTTTCCTGTAGTGTCTGCTTTTCTGCTTGGAATGCTCAGTGCGGACTTAATAGATTCAATTCTTTTTATCATTTGGTTTTTTGCAGGATTAATTATTACAGGAGTATTTTTAAAGAGAGTTAACGCTATTTATAACGAAGCCAACAAAATAACAGACACTATTAATCAATATTCTGAATTACTGCAAATTATAGAATCATCTGATTTTAAATCTGAACTACTCATTGACCAACAAGAAAAAATAAAAACCGAAAGTGCAAATGCTTCTCTGATTCTTAAAAAATTGGGTAGAGCACTGGACAGACTAAACAGCCGAAACAATTTTATTGTTGGAATCTTTGGGAACGCACTATTGCTATGGGATGTGCTGTCTATCCACCTTTTGGAAAAATGGATAAATAACTATTCTATGAAAGTAGAAAGCTGGTTTGATGCTATCTATTATATTGATGCAATTCAGTCCA